>Ga0210059_1012682_pt1 | contig 12690 bp, 5 predicted proteins | sample Ectturendosymbi2_FD_188042 | JGI IMG/M metagenome (GOLD analysis project Ga0210059, IMG submission 188042) | Ecteinascidia turbinata endosymbiont from Florida, USA - Sample 2 (SPAdes) (version 2) | ecosystem: Host-associated > Tunicates > Ascidians > Unclassified | place: Key West, Florida...
GTAGTTGGTGGATCTCAGTCTTGGACAACACAAGATGTGACTGGTTTAAAACATTGAAATATGAAAAATTTGAAGCATGAGAAATCTGGCAAGCCTATAAGCATTCAAGTACTTTAAGTAGACCTTTAATTTTTTGGTAAGGTGAACGTTGCAGCTGTAACTGATTCAGGATACAAACTTTTACTGGAAAAGCATAACATTCCAGCTCAAAAAACGAGAAATCTTGTGTAATATCATAAACTGTTCGAAATTTTTTGGAAAATTTAAACTTCATTTGAAGGAACATGATTAAAGCACCAGCTCAAAGAAAGTGGCTCCAGCCTAGGTCTGCTGCCATGACACGGTTTGAATAAAATGCTAAGCTTTGTCATGTTAACAATGGCGCCTCATTAGTCCAGCGGAATGTTCCAAGCTTAGAGTGCTCGTGGTGCTGGGTTCGACTCTCGCTTTTGCAGCTTTGTTGGCAGTGGTTTGGTATATTTTTGATGAGACCGGCTTAATTCTTTTGTGTTCGTGTTTACGCTTTAGGGTTTGGTTTCATTAAACTGAAATGAATGTTTTCTATGTATTAATAGGACAACTGAAAATTACGAGTTTGATAAGATTAGGGCTGCTGGAGTGACTGGAAACGCCACTATGTTATAAAAACAGCCAGGGCGACAATCCCATATGTTCAACCAGGGATGAAATTTCGCAGCCCTCCCGGCCAATTTCACCACGAGCCGCCACTGCGAACCAGGAAGAAGCACATGTCTTTCCATTATCACCGACCCACCCTATTAAAGCATAAGCTAATAAAAAATATTTGTGTTCACGGAAAAGGTACAGATATAAGTAAACATTCTGAAGCAGTGGCACAGCCAATAATTTTGTTTGGCAGTCAATGACATCGTCAGTCACTGACGGCATCTTGGGTCCAACTGTTCCATCTGAAGCGGAACACCCGGTCTGCCCCGCTTGCCGTTCGAACTTCCGAGGAAGTGATTAAAGCCAATTGCTGCGCCTTAACCGATTTGACCAAAGAAGCCCTTCCTCGTCATTTCTGATCGAGGCATTTTGAGTTTCGACTTTCACATCAGGCACATTCATCTGATGCAGTTCCCTCTGACTTAGCCGAATTCCATGTAGTGGCACTTGTGTGACCACTACACATCCTTTAGTTTGCAACAGTTGAAAATTGACAGAAAACCGCTAGTAATCTTGACAAGTTTGTTTCTCGGGCCTATGGCTTTTCCGACCTCATTCTGGCTGCGATACTGTTTTGAAGCCTCGTCAGAATCAGGCCTAGGGCGCTTGAACTCATAATCGTAGCAGCACAGAAGTCCGTAAATCATCTCATGAAGACAGCGATGCTGTAGTAGCAGGCCTGTGACCAGCTTGGGATACCAGGATAAGGCGAAGGTTCTTCTGAAGGGGGCCAATTAGATGTACAATAGTTGTACACTATGTTCAACACTTTTTTCCACGGAAGGCAACATTTTTCAAGGGGATTTGTGCCTCCCATAGTTACGGTCCTGTTCAATAGAACCAAAAAAAGAGCTGTGTGCTTTTGCAATCAGTCGCAAAAATAAGTTTTTTATATATTGGGCAGGTGCTGAAAATAAGTATGAATATGGCTATTTAGAGGAAAGGTTTCTTAAAAAGCATCTCAGCAGTGTTGAACATGAAATATATTCATGCGGACCCCTATCTCCCTCTTGTCACATCAAGTTCAATCAAAAGAGGTTTGGCATTAAAAAGTTTGCTGTTAACATTCACTGGATATATACATTGATGATTTATTTTCTTCAGATGTATTAAAACATACCTTGTTGTAGTATTGTTCAATTTTCAGGATTGACCTTTAAATTAACATTTCGTTTTGATTCACCTTCAAATATTTAAACCGAAGATCTACTTTCCATAAATTGGTAACAGCCAGTGATAATAAACCCAATAATGTGTTCCAGCTAGCTGCTTGAAGTTTCGTTAGCTCGATTTTGAATTTAAGGAATGGTGCACATAAACCGTGCAGCAATGGACCAAGAGTTTCATACAGTTTTAAGCATGGTTCATTGGTCCCTCAAGCCGGTTCATGGGTCCCAGCGCATGGGGACGCTTGATCCACTTGAATAACGAATGAAATAATCCATGTAACTTTTAACGTTGCAGGTATTTTGCTCCGTAAATTCCCACAAAGCATGCCACAACCCTAAGACACTTACTGGAAAAATTTCAGCAAAAATATTGCACCGTGTTGTAGCTACGCTCGATATCATAAAAAGTGGCTTGTAGGTGCCGACTTTCCCCTATGCTTTTTCTCGTTCTCTCCTGCTACTGATATCGCACGTTCATTCAGACTTATAGAAGTGCAACTACACCGTTTAATCCACATCGGGAAATGGACAAAAATTTTTCGCCAAGCTACTGTTCAAGTCAAATGACCTATGTGGAAGCGGAAGCGGTAGAATTTTCGCGCTTCCGCTTCCACAGAAAAAGGATCGCTTCCACATCCCTGGTGTATTCACCATAATGTCTACATTCACGTTTATTCACGCACAGTGTTCCATACTACACATAGGCGTAGCCAGGGAAGACAAATGGGCCAAGTACCCCCAAATGTCTAGTACAGTATATCTTCTCATTTTGTGCGTCGAGCGGCGGTGTCTCGAACCAAATACTGTTTCTTGCTTGAAGTAAAAATATCTGGCTCCTCACTGATATTGCCCATTCCTGCGATGCACCATGAAGCAGCTTTAAAATCCTTTTGTTACCAAGCAACAAGTATGCAGCTTTGACAAAGCGACATGCTAAGATGTGGAAGTCTGTGGAAAAGCTACATTGTAATGAGAACAACTATTTACAGAGTCGTCCGTTTTATCATTCGTCATCAAACATATCACCAGAAGAAACCGGATGGGTCTTTCCCATCTTCGAAGCTTTCTCCAGCGTCGTCGTCATCATTCTTCAATCCACCATCTCCCCAATCACTTCCGAAATCGTGATGGTTGTCGTCACCAAATCCAAAACCCTTTTTCCTCGAGTCACTGTCTTTAAATCCAACGCCCAGAGGGTGATCCTCATGGTTGCGAACAGGTCCGAACCGAGGATGATTTCCATTTAATGGCCCGTCGTTTTTGCTACCATATCCAAAGCCGTCGTCATTAGGAACGCCTCCGCTTATTGGATCATTGCTGCGTTCTCCCACGTGATCCAAGTTGTTGTTACCAAACGGAGCGTCATCAGCCAGACCTCCATCGAATGGGCCACCTCCCAACATGTCTCTACCAACATCATCAGAAAAATCGTGACTAAGATCGCTACCAGGGTGGCCTGGATCAAAAACTCCACCATCGCTCCTGGGGGGTCCAAGGGGTCCCGGGATCGAATCAAGACAATGCGGATCTCCACCTGTACCAGATCCTGTGCTTGAGTTGGTTCGTTTGTACGGTTTAAGTGGCCTGCAACCGAGCACCTCTAGTCTCATGCCGGCGTAACCAATCCAATACAAAGGATAAATTCGCAAGTATCTTGCAACAAACGCGCGTTCGAACATGTTCTTCTTTTGATCATCGCAATCCAGGACGCCGTCGAATGTCTGTCAACCAAGTTAAGAAGAACACAATTAGCAGTACTGCTACAAGATGTAATTGACAGACTGTTGTGCGCATGCGCTCATCACAATTAGGATGCTCTTTTCTGGGTGTAAATATTCGACCTTCGCTCCATAAATTATGTTGACAAACGCGGATAAATTTTCAACAGTTTTAAGCCGAGATAACCTGCGAAACGTTATGTAGAGAATTTAAGCACATCAAGCGGTCAACTGGAATGCAGAAGTGGCTGTAGTTGGAATGATGGTAAACGTACTAGCAGTGAGCAACAGTTCAATGAAAGCTTGTTTTCAACCACACTTTGCAGAGAGTGAATGTTTTACCCGAAAAATGATTAACACTAGTGAAAACGTCTTGCTTTGAGAAAACGGTCTGCCATTTGTCTTGGATCCTATCGTCTGCAGGTGCTTCTTGAATCTTACAGATCTACAGCATGAGGAGTTAGACCAGGGGTTCCCAACCTTTCTCCTACCATGTACCCCTTCAGCATTCCGACAGATGAGCATGTACCCCTTCAGCATCTCAACAGATAAACATGTACCCCTTCAGCATTTAGACAGATCAACATGTACCCCTAAAATTTCCTATGACAAAACATTTCATTGCATTATTCATAGATATATTTGACAATAAGCATATAATGATTTTGAAAATAATATTCACTGATATATGTATAAATATTTGGGAAAAATTATATGTAAATATATTTTGCTCTTCTATTGCTAACCTTAAATGTACCCCTTCGGATTGGAGAATGTACCCCCAAGAGTACATGTACCCCAGGTTGGGAACCGCTGAGTTAGACCAAGGTATTCCAGTAATTGGGATTTGTTGTCCTATTTTGGTTGGGAAGACACACAGTTCTTAGTTTGCCGAAAGCAATGTAGACTACTGCAGGTCGTCTTGCAGTAGTTGTTTAAACGGTAAATCTCCGGTTGTGAATGTAATTTTATGCAGTCTCCAAGTGAGCTGAAAGTATGCCTTCGGTGGCATTGAACGTTTTGTTGCAGTGAGCAAACTCCACTGCTCTGAAAAATTCCACATTAAATCGTACCTGGTTCAGAGTTGTCCAGTTTCTGCCATCCAGGCTATACGAGACGTTGAAGCTGGTAATGAAGAAGGTTGTGCTTTTATGTCTCCCACCTACAAACGTATTTAACCTTATAACGTCTGCAAACTGAGCTGCATTTGATCATATCAAATATGAGAAAAATATGCTGTTTTCTAAAATTCTCTGTCTTTTCTAAAATTTCTTTGCTGGCAAAGTCAACAAAGAAATCCTTCAAATATTACGCTGAGCAAAACATAGGTTTTTGAAGAACAAAATACAATTGACACTCTTCATACAATTATCACTGACAGTTAATACTCAGAGCAGCGATGTAAGCTGCGGACTACGAAGAAAACTTTCAGAACATCCATTGGTGCGGCTTAAAATCCTAACACTGACGCAGACAACACTCACCTTGAATGATCACCCCAGTTATATTCTTCTTTATCACGAAATCAACTTCGAACCACGGCGCTAAGTCATCCACTTCAGCGATCCAACTCTTCCGTCGGAAGTTCAGACGCCCGTATTTCGCAAATGAGGCTGAGCTCGGGAACCAGGACTTGGAACCAAGTGCGGAGGAGGCGCTGAGCTGGCTGTCGTGGATTTCATGCGTTTCCATGCCAAGTGGGTAGCAGCAATCTTGAAAAGGGGAAGAGAAATAAAAAATAGCATACTAACGAAACTTTTTTTGGGACATAATCCTGAACAACTTTCGATGCCTTTTCTCTGAGGTTTAAACGCGTCTTTTTACGTCAGCAACCATTTCTTCTGACTTACGCATATTTTCTGCAAAGCAAATTACACGTTTTATTATCAACAAAATCAAAAAAACGAACTTTTTTCACTCCCGATTTGACGTCACAAGCATACTTTCTGACACTCCATTTTCACACCTTGCACGCCATGCATAGTGGCGAGCGTAACTAGAAGTTTGACCCAGGGAGGCAAGACTTTGCTGAAGGGAGCCCACTGGCCAACTAGGGGGCTCACTGGTCACCGCAGGAGGGCCACGAGGTGGTGAATGCGGATGTCGTGGAGGTCTAGATTAACTAAAAAACGAAAACATCCAGAAAAACAACAAACTACTGAAAACTGAAAGAATACCAAATATCAGAATGTCAGCTAAAGGCGTCCCAGTTTGCACAAATATCTTGCCAGAAGGGGCGACTCGCATTCCTGCCCCCTGTCAGTTACGCCACTGCATGCACGGGGCAGCCGCTCTCACTAAGTATCATTGAGGTCAGGCTCGCAACCAGGGGGAACCCAGGCAATTGTCTCCCCCAATATGTGAGCTGGTTCAATTGCGGCTTTCATCGAGGTTGCTGCGCGACGAACCCCAAAAACTTTTCATGCCTAGTTGTCAAATTAAGGCTTTGGCGCCGCCTGGCTTGGAGTGGATGCCGCACGTTGCAGTTCTGTTCGGCATAAAATTATATAAAAAATAAATGCACACAATCAGTTAAAGTGGTCTGCCGATCAAATCATAATTTCTTGTTATACAAAAATTTTTTTTTGTATTACCGGTGTTCCTGTAGCAAACAAAAAGAACCTTCTATCTAGTGCAAAACTGACACAAGTGTGGGAATATCTTGATGTTTATGATTGACCTCATCCAGAATATATCAGTTCTAGTACGGCAATTTCTTGTGCAAACTGTGGTTGATTGCCAAATTACCGTTTAGCAAGTTGGATAAATTAGCGAGAAAAGAATACGATATTTCAGGAGTGAACCTCAGTAACACAGGAAGATACGCTATATTTCAAACACATTCATTCAAATCTCAGTTAAACTTCTATATTAAGTGAGGTGCAATTAAATGCAGTGTCTGTGAAGTTGTTCAAAAATACGCAAAATAAGTCTCAACTTTCGGTAAGTCACAAGACTACTTTTCCATCATAAAATAACGGATTTAATAGATTTTAAATCACAACAAATTCTCACCACATGCCGGGCATCCGTAAAGTTCAAAGCGCAAACCATATCTCCCGTGCGCCGCAAGTGGATATATTCTAAATGTCTTTCCTGACACTAGAGGCAGCATAGTGCGCTTGACGATGCTGTCGTAATCCTTGTTTGCGATAAATCGCTCCGAATAAATATCCCAGTAAGTTATATTTTCTTTTGTGGCAAATTGATACTCAGTTGTCCAAACACCAGATCCTCTTTCGCATTCGACTCCCTTCAAGAATCACTAGTAATTAGAACTCCAATGCACACATTATTGTGTAACAATGACATTGTAGGTATATGGCGAAGTACAATTTTTACTTCAAACAACTAATACAGAACCTGCTGATTGACTGGCAATATAATTTTATTGCTGGAAAAGTTTTCTGAAAAAAATTGCTGTACCTCAAAAATGTGAATCTCACTGTTGCACACATGTTGTGTAATGACACACAATGTGTGGACCAAGGATTTTCTCTTTACAGTTCATGGGTTTGGATCGCACCGAAGAACAACTAAGGAACTCGCACCAAGAACATTGTATTTTGACAAACGTAGGAAGAGAAGCAACATTTTTCAAAAGCAACTGCTTCTTGCTCGACCTCACACTTTGCTGGCAGACACTGTAGAGGCCACACTAGCCTCGTTCAGCAATTCGCAAAGTGGTTGAAACTATTCAACATTTTTGATGTATGTGTATTTTTGTCAACTAATTAAAGCACAAAGCACAACGCAAAAGAACAACTGACATCAGAAAACAAAATACGATTTAGCCTTTTTTATACCTGGGTCGCTATAGCTGTTATTCTAGTTTCTTCTTCAAATGAAATTTCAATCCAAGGTTCCGAATCATAGCTTGACGGAATCCAACCTGACAAGCTGTAAGCAGATGAACAATATTCAACCCGAAACATTTGAGAAAACACAATGGAGATTTCACGAGTCTCGAGAATCCTAAGCCCCGGAGCAACTTTGATCTATGACTAAGTCTATAAAAATTGAGAAAATGAACAACGAAAAACTTCGAGAACAGTTAAGGTCTATATGCGTACACGTGCGGTCGTGTAATCTTATTTATTAAGCAGTGAAATCTTTCCTTGGATGATGGTAATCTGGAGGCTACGTTAATGACTATGGCAAGTTTTTTCAATAATGTCAATTTTTCGGTAGTAAGCTTGAATGACGTGATTTTTTGCAAGAACTTTGGATAGAAAGAGTAAGTTTCATATTCTTAATTTGATAGGTCAATAAACAGTCAATGTTTTTACCGTTAGGTCAATTTTATAGGGCAATACAGTCAATTTTTTGTAATTATCAGTTATTAATCAAAATTTCTTTTTAGTATTGGTGAGAAAAAGGAGAAAATGTACAACCTTACATTTTACACTTTAATTCGTCCACCTGGTGATTGGCTTGCAGTGTTATGCCGCAAGACTTAGACTTTATTTCGCAATAGCACATAGACCGGTGTCGCAAGTTTCGTTGAGAATTTGTGCGCTTTCGTTTAACAAATGTTCGTTTTAATATAAAATCAAGAAATCCTCAAGAAATATAATTTATTCAGTCTAAGTTTTGTTAAGTCAATTTTTTAGTTGTTAGGTCAATGAAAACTTGCCTTACTAATGACGAACTACACACGGTAGTTCTAGGCTTTATCAACAGCGTGTGTTTGCACGACGTGTGCGATATTGAATGTCAAAAACGAAGACTCACAAGCCATCCTTGTTCAGTCGTGCGTATTTCGCATCCCAGCATTTCGTGAAAAACAGATCGTGCTGCATTGCGGAGGAGGCGCAGAGTTGCTCATCAGAAATTTCCTCTGATTCCATGCCGAGTGGATCCCAACAAGCTGCAGAAAAAAGAGGATTTGGTTTGTTGAACACTTTTCGGCGGCATTTTTGGGGAAACTTATTAATCTGTTATCTTTGCTCTTATCTCAAGTTCTTTAAACTAGGCGTGTAGAACACATGGAAGAAACAGGGCCAGTTTGAAGCGAGGAAAAGGTCCACTGTGCACGACTTGCAGCTACACACATCACGCACATCACCATAGGCGGAGATAGGGATTGCGCAGCTGTAAACACCCAAAAATGTTGCTTTCCATGCATCTCCCTCAAGCTTTTTTTACGTCGGAGAAATTCCTATTTTACTTTGTTTTAGTGATGTAATTCCCCCCCGACGTCCCAGCCGAATGCATGTGTATGAAACCTCCCCAAACGTATCGTGCGTGTAAATGCACAGTATCCCGAAATCAGTTCCATGCTTTTACGTAAGAAATCTTGTACGACTCTAAACATTCCGCATTCAGTCAATGATAGAAATAAAGCAATAGTTTCACGCAACGAAACGGATGACTGTGGACCACAGACAAGAATCAACTCGCGGGATCACGCGAGTGAGGCACCAGTTTCAGAATAAACAGCAGTGGGTAGTGGAGTCGCATCAAGCAATGAGCAGTGCAACCAACCATGCAAGGCTGATACAATGTGGCGTCGTGGAACACGTTATGTTGCAAATTACAGCGGTTCCCAACATTTTGCTATTCATAAACTTCTTAAAATGCGGATTCAAGTTGGTGAACCACCACTTAACAATGTAAAATTTCAAAGAAAGCATGCACTGCGTCACAGTGGGAACAGCGACGCAACACAAATTGGTTTCCAAAAAAATTTATGCTTTAACGCTCAAGTAGTGTTTCCTTCAGCAGTAACGATCTGCACAGTACTTTTGCAAATGAATTTTTGCGAATCCTTTCAACGAGACTTTTAACAGGTGTTGACCAATTAGCACGAAACGCTCCAATGTTAACGAAATTCAAAGATAAACATCGGGCATAACAAGTCCAAAAAACTGCCTAGTTTAGAACACCAACAATCGGAAGCGAAGTTTCGAATCTCTCACGTGTTTGGCAGAAGAAACCAGCCCATCCTGTGGTGCAGATGCAGTGGTATCCACATTGTTCATCAACGCACTGGGCATCATTTTGACAGAGGTTGCCCACACATTCATCTTCAATAAACAAACGTCAATACTTGAAAAAAGTTACGACAAGCCAAAAGTAATAAAAAAATAGTCGTGCTTGTAGTTTACTGTAAAGCAGTTGCGATCTTCACGAGAGAACATTTCAGCTTTTTACGCCAAATTAACTTAAGAACGCTAAAGTGAGTCCCGGCTAAATGTTAATTTAATAATTTCCTGTAGGCGAACAATTTCAAACTCTTATTCAACAAAACATCTGCTTATAAAATGAACAGAAGTTTTCTTCGCTGCATTGGTTTTGATTTGGGTCAGAAATAAACACTGCTATGGATGCCGCTCTTTCCGCTCAAAACGCTTGTGAAGTGCGCGCAAGATCACGTGTGCCCGAGTCAAAAATGCTTCCAGGCTACGGACGCCACCGCTGTGCTCGGCTTCGCTTACCGATCTGAATTTCACAGTTAGTCCCATTCCATCCACAAGTGCAGTTGCAGATGTACGACGTGCCATCTTGGTTGTCACAGACGCCACCGTTCTGACAAGGATCCGATATGCACGGGTCGGGAATGTTCAGAGTGAACCTGAGCGTGCAATTGCAGGTGTTCCGTTATTCTAGTGCGCCAAAGTGATGATATGTAACAGAGACAATATTGTTAGGACAACATTTCTTGAACGAATGAACACGATGTCTAATTTCGTACAACCTTGAAAATTAACTGTTGAAGCCAGGGTTGTGGAGCCGGGATCGGAGGTTTTTGGGTGGAGTCGGAATCCTAACAACACCAGGAGACGGAGTCGGATTTTTTGTCCGTCTCAGACTCAGGATGTCCAATTGGTTTATTTTTTACATCACACTCCTAAGCTGGCAATTTCTGTTGAAATGGTACAATTTCTTTTGAAACTTTTGTTGAAACAAAGATTTCTTGCTGTGCACCACGATTTCCATTGATTTTAACAGTTAAACGTCATTCCCTTTATGTTGAGGAGTAAAAGTCGGGAGCCGGAGTCGGGAACCGCAAATGTGGGAAAGGTCGATGTTGAAGTCGGATATTTTACCTCCGACTCCGCAACCCTCGTTGAAGCAATGGCAATACTCCGAAGCGTCATGATTCAAGAAAGAGGTGGGTTTGACACATGAAAATTTTCGCAATTCCGATGAAGAAAGTTCAGTTGAAACAGGAGAGAAGATTAGGCGACTAATGTCAAGCACGGACCTGCACACTCCGCTGTAGGCCTCGGCGAGTATCTGAGCACATTCGCTGTCGTTGTGTGCGATCACATCCTGAACACACTGATCGACAAAGACGTTCTGCTGATCGCCAAGACCTTCGTCACACAGGGGATTATCCATCATCGGTGCCAGGGCTTCCTCGCACGCCTTCCTTGCCCAGGTCGTGTCGTTGGTTTCGCAGATCAGCGCAGGAGGCTCGACGACACTGCCAGGCAAAGACGGATAAATGGATCACGTGTGATGTCGGTGTCAATGAAAAACTTTAATGCAAAAACGACACAATCGACGATTTATTTTTGAAAGTGATTATCTAGAACATGGGTCTCCAAAGTATGGCCCGCGGGCCAAATCCGGTCTGCAACGGCATTTTCTCAACAGTGAAAAAACACATTAGCGGTAAATTTGTTGATTTGGAGAATGTGACATACCCAGAAATAATCATATTAGGTGAGATGTCCGGCCCTCGAACTGTTGTGTAATAGTTTATGTGGCCCTCAAAGAAAAAAAATTGGAGATCCCCGATGTAGAAGATATGTAGTTTAAATATATCTTTTTGAAAACTGATTATCTAGAATATACCTAGTTTTAAACGAGTCTATTGCCTAACTTAACAGTGAAAAACTGCTGCTGCTGTAACGTTGAAATTTCCTCAGCTCTACGATTCACCTTTCACATCCACAGACATCAGGTGATACAACTTCCGCAATGGGACCGACAACCGGACAATCAGATGGCGACCAGAAAGGTCCAGACAATAATCTAGCACCGATCTCATTGCTTGGCGGTATTTCAATTTCCACGTCATCAGTGCTCCTTCTCTGTCTGCTCCCAATGTTGTCATCTTCACTGTCGCTGGTTCCGTTGAGGATAAAGGCGAAGTATGGACATTCTGAAATACAAAGGTGTAATTTTATTGCACTGCCATAATCATGTATTAACTGCGTTACAGCAAAACACTACCATAAAGTCTTTATGTTAGGTAGGAAAACGCAAATGAGTTTCTCAAACAACCTGCAACTACATTTTTTTGAAATCGAAGGTAGGCTGGTGAAAAGCTTCTGCCTACTTCTTAAGGGTTACGACGAAAACCAGACAAAATCTTAATTGCCGTTAGTGCTCCAGCCCAAGCCTGTTGGTAAAAGGTCACTTTCTCATTAAGAAAAAAGCATATCGCTTTTGATTGTTTCATTTCCCCAAAAGTACGTTACCTCTTTTCTACAGGTACCTCCAAACACGGAATTGTCGAGTGACATTCGCGAAGCACTTGGCCCCTGGTGGCGACCCAACTTCATTGAACAAGCCCGTTAACAATAATCTAGCAAGCAGCATGGCTTACGAAGGACATCCACGCTGCTCTTGAAATACTCCGCTCCAGCACTCAAAACTTTAATCAATTTTCAACATAAACTGCATCAGTCGGTTCAAAACTTTGACAAAAAACAATTTAAATTTTGAGGGCAGGCTAACCTTTTGTTTTCGGTCTCCCAGCACCAAATTTCCCTGTCACAGGTTTCGAAAAGAAAAAATTCAATTCAGCTGCTTTAAAGAAACTTGAGAATCTAGTTATTTATGTCTAAACGTAAAAAAAATTATCTTGAAAGGTAAAGATTATTTTACATAGGAAACAAGCAACGGATACACTTCTGCTTGTACCTGGGAAATCGCATCTAGAGATCGCACCAGCTCCTTCATCAAAATGCCAGATTCCAGTTATCGAGTCGTCCGTTGTAGTCGAATCGAACTTGATGCCAAAGTTTTGGATTGCTGCCACTTTACTCAGAGTTCCGCGGTGAAAGTGAGCTTCATCAATTATCCCAACAAACGGTCTTGAATATCCAGGATGTAGATCAGAACCAGATACTAGTTGATCACTGACAAAAGTTCAAGAC
>Ga0210059_1012684_pt1 | contig 12690 bp, 32 predicted proteins | sample Ectturendosymbi2_FD_188042 | JGI IMG/M metagenome (GOLD analysis project Ga0210059, IMG submission 188042) | Ecteinascidia turbinata endosymbiont from Florida, USA - Sample 2 (SPAdes) (version 2) | ecosystem: Host-associated > Tunicates > Ascidians > Unclassified | place: Key West, Florida...
GCACACAGTGCGCTGCCAGCACATAGTGCAAAGCATGCACACAGTGCAGTGCCTGTACACAGTGCACTGCCGGACTTGCTTGCACACAGTGCACTGCCTGTACACAGTGCAGTGCATACACACAGTGCACTGCATGCCTTGTTTGCACACAGTGCACTGCCTACGCAAAGTGCACTGCCTGGACACAGTGCAGTGCCTGCACTGTTTGCTGACAGTGCACTGATTGTACAGAGTGCACTGCATAAACACACTGTATGCACTGCTTGAACACTGTGAACTGCCTGCACACAGTGCATTGAATCCACACAGTGCAGTGCCTGTGCATAGTGCATTGAATCCACACACTGCAGTGCCTGTACGCAGTGCAATGCCTGCACACAGTGCATTGCTTTCACACAGTGCACTGAATGCACTGTCTACACACAGCGCCCTGCCTGCACACGGTGCAATGCATGCACACAGTGCAGTCCCTGTTCACAGTGCTTTGCGTCCACACAGTGTACTGCATGCACTGCTTGCACATAGTGAGTGCCTGTGCACAGTGCCGAGAAGACACACAGTGTTCTGAATGCACTGATTGCACACAATGCACTGCCTGTACACCGTTCACTGCATGCACACAGCTGAATGCATGCCCACAGTGCACTGCCTGTACACTGTGCACTGCATGCACACAGTGCACAGCATGCCTTTTTTGCACACAGTGCAGTACCTATACAAAGCGCTCTTCATACACACACTGCACTGCCTGCACACAGTGCACTGACTGCACAAAGAGGAATGCATGCACACAGTGAAATGCCAGTACACAGTGCAGTGCATACACACGCTGTACTGCATGCACTTCTTGCAGACAATGCAGTGCAAACACACAGTGTACTGCATGCACTGCATCCACACAGTGCACTGCCATTATGTAGTGGACTGCATGCACACAGTGCTCTGCCTGAACTTCTTTCACACAGAGAACTGCTTGCATACAGTGCACTGGATGCACACAGTGCACTGCATGCACTTCCTGCACACAGTGCACTACCTATGCACAGTGCACTGCTTGCACATAATGCACTGAATGCACTGAATGCACACAGTACACTGGGTGTACACAGTGCAATGCATGCACACAATGCAGTGCTTGCACTGCTTGCTCACAGTGCACTGCCTGCACACAGTGCACTGCATGCACACAGTACACTACATGCACTGTTTAAACACAGTGCAATGCCTGTGCACATGGCAATGCTTGCACACAGTGCACACAAAGCTATGCATGCACACAGTGAGTGCCTGTACACAGTGCAGTGCATACACACAATGCACTGCAAGCACTGCTTGCACACAGTGCACTGCCTGTACACTGTGCAGTGCAAGCAAACAGTTCACTGCCTGTAAACAGTGGCACTGGATGCACACAATGCACTGCATGCAGTGCTTGCACATACTGCACTGCCTAAACACATTGCACTGCATGCGCACAGTACACTGCCTGCACTCCTTGCAAACAGTGCATGCCTGTCCACAGTGCACTGCATGCGCACACTGCACTGCTTTACACAGTGCACTGCATGCACACACTGCACTGCCTGTGTACATTGAACGGCATGCACACGATGCACAGCATGCCTTGCTTGCACACAGTGCTATGCATACACACAGTGAGTGCCTGTACACAGTACAGTGAAGACACACAGTGCACTGCCTGCACTGCTTGCTCACAGTGCACTGCCGGTGCACCATCCAGTGCATGCGAACAAAGCACTGCGCATACACAGTGCACTGCATGCGCACACTGCACTGGCTGTACACAGTGCACTGCATGCACACACTGCACTGCCTGTACACAGTGCACGGCATGCACACGAAGCACATCATGCACTGCATGCACACACTGCACTGCCTGTGCACATTGAACGGGATGCACACGATGCACAACATGCCCTGCTTGCACACAGTGTGGTGCCTGCACACAGTGCTATGCATGCACACAGTGAGTGCCTGTACACAGTGCAGTGAATACACGCAGCGCACTGCCTGAACTGCTTGCTCACAGTGCACTGCTGATACACCATCCAGTGCTTGTGAACAAAGCACTGCGCATACACAGTGCACTGCATGCGCAAACTGCACTGCCTGTACACAGTGCACTGCATGCACACGCTCCACTGCCTGTACACAGTGCACTGCATGCACTGCATGCACTGCATGCACTGCATGCACTGCATGCACTACGTGCAAGCAGTGCAATGTGCACAGGCAGTGCACTGTGTGCAGGAAGTGCGTGCAGTGCACTGTGTGCAGGCAGTTCTCTGTGTGAGAGAAGTTCAGGCAGACTCTGTGTGCATGCAGTGCATGCGGTACACTGTGTGTTTGCACTGCATTGTGTGCAGGCATTGCACTGTTTTGAAACAGTGCATGCAGTACAGCGTTCGTATGCACTGCACTGGGTACTGGCACTTCACTGTGTGCATGCATTCCACTGTGTGCAGGCAGTGCACTGTGTACAGGCAGTGCAGTGATTGTATGCAGTGCGCTTCGTATAGGCAGTGCACTGTGTGCAAACAAGGCATGCAGTGCACTGTGTGTCTTCTCTGCACTGTGTACAGGCACTCACTGCGTGCAAGCGGTGCTCGCAGTACACTGTGTGGACGCAAAGCACTGTGAACAAGGACTGCACTGTGTGCATGCATTGCACTGTGTGCAGGTGTGCACTGCGTGTAGGCAGTGCATACAGTGCACTGTGTGCAAGCATTGCACTTCATACAGGCAGTGCAGTGTGCGCAAGCAGGGCAGTCAGTTTACCGTTAGCAGGCACTGCACTGTGTGCATGCAGTGCACTGTGCACAAGCACTACATTGTGTGGACGCATTGCCCTGTGTGCAGGCAGTGCACTGTGTTCAAGCAGTGCATACAGTGCCATGTTTGCATGCAGTGCAATGAGTACACACAGTGCAGTGTGTGCATGCAGTGCACTGTGTGCAAGCAGGGCAGGCGCTGCACTGTTTGCAGGCACTGCACTGTGTGCATGGATTGCACGGTGTGCATTCAGTGCACTGTGTGTAGGCAGTGCAGTGCGTGCATGCAGTGCACTGTGCACAGGCAGTGCACTGTGTGGAAGCAGTGCATGCAGTGTACTGTGTGCATGCAGTGCACTGTGTGGAGGCAGTGCACGCAGTGTGCTGTGTGCATGCAGTGCCCTGCGTACAGGCAGTGCACTGTGTGCAAGAAGTGAATGCAGTGCACTGTGTGCGTGCTGTGCACTGTGTGCAGGGGGTGCACTGTGTGGAAGAAGTGCAGGCAGTGCACTGTGTACAGGCAGTGCGCTGTGTGCAAGCAGTGCATGCAATACAGTGTGTGTATGCACTGCACAGTGCACAAACAGTGCACTGTGCGCAAGCAGTGCACGCGGTTGACTGTGTCTTTGCACTGCACTGTGTGCAGGCATTGCACTGTGTGCATTAATTCCGTTGAGTGCAGGCAGTGCACTGTCTCCAAGCGGTGCATGCAGTGCACTCTATGCATGCAGTGCACTGTGCTCAGGCAGTGCTGTGTGTGCATGCAGTGCACTGTGTACGGGCAGTGCACTGTGTACATGCGTTCAGCTGAGTGCAGGCAGTGCACTGTGTGCAAGCAGCGAATGCAGTGCACTCTGAGCGTGTAATGCAGTGTGTACAGGCACTGCACTGTGTGCATGCAGTGCACTGTGCACAAGCAGTGCAGTGTGCGCATGAAGTGCACTTTGTACCTTCAGTGCACAGTTTGCATCCACTGCACTGTGTGCAGGCAGTGGACCTTGTGCATGCAGTGCATGCACTGCTCTCTGTGTATGTACTGCACTGCGTACAACACTCAATGTGTGCATGCATTGCACTGTGTGCATGCAGTGCACAGAGTGCAGGAAGTGCATTGTGTGCTAGCAGTGCATACAGCACACTGTGTATTCACTGCACTGTGTACAGGCACTCTCTGTGTGGAGGCAGTCGATGCTGTACACTGTGTGTATGCACTGCACTGTGAACAAGCACTGCACTGTGTGCATGCATTGAGCTATATGCAGGCAGTGCAAGCAGTGCATGCAGTGCACTGTGTGCATGCGGTGCACTGTGTGCATGCAGTGCACTGTGTGCATGCTGGGTGTACAGACAGTGCAGTACGTGCATGCAGTGTACTGTGCACAAGCTGCGCACCGTGCGCAAGCAGGGAAGGCCGTGCACTGTTTGCAGGCACTGCACTGTGTGCGAGCATTGCACTGTCTGCAGGCAGTGCACTGTGTGCAAGCACTGGATGCAGTGCACTGTGTGCATGTTTAGCACTGTGTACTGGCTATGCAGTGTGTGTGCATGCAGTTCACTGTGTACAGGCAGTGCTATGTGTACAAGCAGTGCACGCAGTGCACTGTGTGTATGCACTGCACTGTGTACAGGCATTGCACTGTGTGGATACATTCTGCTGTGATCGGGCAGTGCACTGTGTGCAAGCAGTGCATGCAGTGCACTCTGTGCATGCAGTACACTGTGTACAGTCACAGCACTGTGTGCATGCAGTGCACTGTGTACAGGCAGTGAACTGTTTTCTTGCACTACACTGTGTACAGGCATACACTGTGAGCGTGCATAGCACTATGAGCACTGTGTGCAAGCAAGGCATGCAGTGCACTGTGTGCATACAGTGCACTGTGTAAAGGCAGTGCAGTGTGCGCATGCAGTGCACTGTGTGCAGGCCGTACACTGTGTGCAAGCAGGGCAGGCAGTGCACTGTTTGCAGGCACTGCACTGTTTGCATGCATTGCACTGTGCGCAGTCAGTGCACGGTGTGTAGGCAGTGCATGCATGCAGTGCACTGTGCACAGGCAGTGCATTGCGTGGAAGCAGTACATGCAGCGTACTGTGCGCATGCAGTGCACTGTGTCGAGGCAGTGCACGCAGTGTGCTGTGTGCATCCAGTGCCCTGCGTACAGGCAGTGCACTGTGTGCGTGCTGTGCACTGTGTGCAGGCGGTGCACTGTGTGGAAGAAGTGCAGGCAGTGCACTGTGTGAATGCAGTGCACAGTATACAGGCAGTGCACTGTGTGCAAGCAGTGCATGCAATACAGTGAGTGTGTGCACTGCACTGTGTACAAACAGTGCACTGCGCGCCGTGATCTGAGTCTATGCACTGCACTGTGTGCAGGCTTTGCACTGTGTGCATTTGTTCCGCTTTGTGCATGCAGTGCACTGTGCTCAGGCAGTGCTGTGTGTGCATGCAGTGCACTGTCTACGGGCAGTGCACTGTGTGCATGCATTCCACTGTGTGCAAGCAGTGCACTGTGTGCAAGCAGTGCATGCCGTGTGTGCATGAAGTGCACTGTTTACAGGCTGTGCAGTGTGTGTATGCAGTGCAATGTGTACAGGCAGTGCAATGAGAGCAAGCAGTGCAGGCACTGCACTGTGTGCAGGCAGTGCACCTTGCATAGGCAGTGCACTGTGTGCAAACAAGGCATGCAGTGCTCTGTTAGCCAGGAGTGTATTCAGTGCACTTTTTGCAAGCAATTCCGGCAGTGCACTGTGTGCATGCAGTGCCCTGTGTGCAGGCAGTGCACTGTGCTGAACCAGTGCATGCAGTGCAATGTGTACGGGCAGCGCGCTGTATGAAAGTAGTGAATGCAGTGCTCTGTGCGCATCCAGTGCACTGCATGGAAGCAGTGCATGAGGTTCATTCTGTACAGACAGTGCACTGTGTTCAGGCTGTTCACTGTGTGGAAGCAGTGCATGGAATGCACTGTTTGCATGCCCTGCACTGTTTACCGGCAGACAACTGTGTGCAAGCAGAGCATGTTGTGCACATTTTGCCTTCTGATCCGACAGTCCACTGCGTGTAAGCAGTGTATGCTGTGCTCTGTGTCTGTGCACTGCACTGTTAGCAAGCAGTGTAGGCAAGCCCTGTGTTCACCCAGTGCACCCAGTGCACGTTCTTTGCATGCAAGCACTGCATGAAGTGCACTGTTTGGAGGCAGTGCACTGTGTGCAAACAGTCTATGCAGAACACTGTGCATATGCACTGCACTGTGTACAAGCACTGCACTGTGGTCAGGCTTTCCACTGTGTGCTTGCAGTGCAGTGTGCGAATGCACTGCACTTTGTACAGGCAGTGTACTGTTTGCATGCACTGTGTGCCGGCAGTTCATTGTGTGCAAGGAATGCATGCAGTGCACTGTGTGAATGCACTGCACTTTGTACAGGCACTCACTGTATGCATTCATTGCATGCTGTGCACAGTGTGCAAGCAGTTCCGGCAGTTCACTGTGTGCAAGCATTGCATGCAGTGCACTGTGTGTGTGCACTGCACTGTGTGCAAGAAGTGCAAGCAATCCCATGTGTGCACCCAGTGCTCTGTGCAGAGGCAGTGACCCGCATGCAAGCAGTGCATGCAGTGCACTGTGTGCAGGCAGTGCAGTGTGTATGCACTGCACTGTATAAAGGCAGCGCACTTTGTGCAAGCAGTACACTGTGTGTAGGCACTACCCTGTGTACAAGCACTGCACTGTGTGCATGCGTTCAGCTGTGTGCACGCACTGCACTGTGTACAAGCGGTGCAGTGTGCGCATGAAGTGCACTGTGTACAGTCAGTGCACAGTTTGCATGCACCGCACTGTGTACAGGCAGTGCACTGTGTGCATGCAGTGCATGCACTGCACTGTATGTATGCACTGCACTGTGTACAGCACTCACTGTGTGCATCCACTGCACTGTGTGCATGCAGTGCACAGTGTACAGGCAGTGCATCGTGTGCAAGCAGTGCACGCAGTGCACTGTGTGTATGCACTGCACTGTGTACAGGCACTCTCTGTGTGGAAGCAGTGGATGCTGTGCACTGTGTGTATGCACTGCACTGTGTCCAGGCTCTCACTGTCTGCATGCATAGCATTGTGCACAAGCACGCAGTGCACTGTGTGCATGCAGTGCATGCTGTGCTTCGTGTGCATGCCCTGCACTGTGCACACGCAGTGCAGTGTGTGCATTCCGTGCACTGTGTACAGGCAGTGCAGTGTGCGCATGCAGTGCACTGTGTTCTGGCAGTGCACTGTTTGCAAGCAGTGCAGGCAGTGCACTGTGGGCATACAGTGCACTGTGTCTAGGCAGTGCAGTATGTGCAACCACTGCATGCAGTGCACTGTGTGCATGCAGTGCATTGTGTACAGGCTGTGCTGTGTGTGTGAATGCAGATCACTGTGAACAGGCAGTGCACTGTTTGCAAGCAGTGCAGGCAGTGGACTGTGCGCATGCAGTGCACTGTATGGAGGCCGTGCAGTTTGGGCAAGCACTGCATGCAGTGCACTGTTTGCATGCAGTGCACTGTGTACAGGCAGTGCTGTGTGTGCATGCAGTGCACTGTGTACAGGCAGTCAACTGTTTACTTGCACTGCACAGTGTACAGGCAGTGCACTGTGTGCCAGCAGTGCTTGCAGTGCATTGTGTGTATGCACTGCACTATGTACAGGCACTCACTGTGTGCATGCATAGCACTGTGTGCACTGTGTGCAAGCAGTGCACTGTGAACAGGCAGTGCACTGTGTGGAAGCAGTGCATGCAGTGTACTGTGGGTATGCAGTGCACTATGTGCAGGCAGTACTCTGTGAGCAAGAAGTGGAGGCACAGCACTGTGTGCATGCAGTGCACTATGTACAGCCAGTGCTCTGTGTGCATGCAGTGCATTCAGTGCACTATGTGCAAGCAGTGCACTGTGCACAGACAGTGCACTGTGTGCATCCAGCGCACTGCGTGCAGGAAGTGCTCTATGTGCAAGAATTTGAGGCAGAGCACTATGTGCATGCTGTGCACTGTTTGAAGGCAGTGCACTGTGTGCGAGCAGTGCATGCAGTACACTGTGTGCGAGCAGTGCATGCAGTACACTGTGTGTTTGCACTGCATTGTGTGCAGGCAATGCACAGTGTGCAAGCAGTGCATGCAGTGCAGTGTGTGTATGCACTGCATGCACACAGTGCACTGCATGCACTGCTTCCACTGCCTGCACACAGCTGAATGCATGCACACAGTGCAGTGCTTGTACACGGTGCAGTGCATACACACAGTGTACTGCATCCACCGCTTCCACAAAGAGAGTGCCTGTACACAGTGCAGTGAATACACACACTGTGCTGCATGAACTGGTTGCACACAATGCACTGCCAGTAGACAGTGCACTGCATGCACGCAGTGCAATGCATGCACACAGTGAGTGCTGTACACAGTGCAGTGCGTACACACAGTCCAGTGCATGCACTGCATGCACACATGTACTGCTTGCATACTGCATGTGCATGTGCTGCTTGCATACATACCACTGCATGTGCACAGTGCACTGGGCGCACACAGGGCACTGCCTGCACTGCTTGCACCCAGTGCGGCGCACACACACAGAGCACTGCATTCAATGCTTGCACACAGTTCACTGCCGATAAACAGTGCAGGGCATGATGACAGTGCATTGCAAGCACTGGTTCCACACACTGAACAGCCTGCGCACAGTGCACTGTCCGTACAGAATGAACATTAAGCACTGCTTCCATGCAGTGCACTGCATGCACACAGTGCACTGCATTCACTGCTTTCATACAGCGCACAGCCCGTAAACAATGCACTGCATGCACTGGTTGCGCACAGTGCACTGCCTGCAGACAGTGCACTGCATGCACACAGTGCACTTCCGGAATTGCTTGCAAACAGTGCACAGCATGCATTGCTTGCACTCAGCGCACTACCAGCACGCAGTGCAAAGAATGCACACAGTGCAGTGGTTGTACGCAGTGCACTGCCTGACTTGCTTGCACACAGTGCAGGGCCTGTACACAGTGCACTGCCTGACTTGGTTCCACACAGTGCACTACATACCTTGTTTGCAAACAGTGCACTGCCTGCACTCAGTGGATTGCATGCCCACAATGCAGTGCCTGTACACAGTGCAGTGCATAGACACCGTTTACTGCAAGCACTGCTTCCACACAGTGCATTGCCTGTACACAGTGCACTGCTTGCACACAGTGCACTGCCTGCACACAGCGGAATATATGTACACAGTGCAATGCGTGTGCGCAGTGCAGTGCATAAAAGCCTGTACACAATGCACTGAATGCACACAGTGCACTGTATGCACTTTCTGCACAGAGTGCAATGCCTGTCCACAGTACACTGCTTGCACGTGGTGCACTGAATGCACAGCTTACACGTAGTGCAATGCCTGTACAAAGGTCACTTCATGCATAAAGTGCACTGCCTGCACTGCATGCGCACAGTGCACTGGCTGTACACAGTGCACTGCATGCACACAGTGCAGTGCATGCAAAGAGCTCACTGTATGCACACATTACAGTGCATGTACTGCTTCCACACAGTGCACTGCCTGCGCACAGTGTACTGCATGCACGCACTGCACTGCCTAACCACAGTGCACTGACTGCACACAGCGAAATGCATGCACACAGTGCACTGCATGCAGTGCTTGCTCATACTGCACTGCCTACACACAGTGCTCTGCATGCGCACAGTGCACTGCCTACAATGCTTGCAAACAGTGCACTGCCTATACACAGTGAACTGCATGCACACACACTGCACTGACCGTGCACAGTGCACTGCATACACACAATGCACTGCAAGCACTGCTTGCACACAGACCACTCCCTGCACACTATGCAGTGCAAGTAAACGGTTCACTGCCTGTACACAGTGCACTGCATGCACACACTGCACAGCCTGCACACAGTGCACTGCTTGCACACAGTGCACAGCTTGAAGTTCTTGCACATACTGCAATGCCTGCACACAGTGCGCTGCATGCGCACAGTGCACTGCCTGCAATGCTTGCAATAAATGCACTGCCTGAACAAAGTGCACTGCATGCGCACACTGCACTGCACCACTGCCTGTGCACAGTGCACTGTATGCACCCACTGCATTGCCTCTACACAGTCCACGGCATGCACGCAGAGCACAGCATGCACTGCATGCACTGCATGCACACAGTGCGCTGCCTGCTCACAGTGCAGTGAATGCACACGGTGCACTGCCTGCACTGCTTGCTCACAGTGCACTGCCGGCACACCATCCAGTGCATGCGAACAGAGCACTGCGCATACACAGTGCACTGCATGCGCACACTGCACTGCCTGTACACAGTGCACTGGATGAACACGCTGCACTGCCTGTACGCAGTGCACTGCATGCACACAGTGGACTGCATGCACTGCTTGCACACAGTGCACACAGTGCTATGCACGCACAGAGTGTGTGCCTGTACACAGTGCAATGCATACACGCAATCCACTGCAAGCACACAGTGCAAGGCCCGTACCCCCTGCACTGCATGCACACAGTGCTGTGACTGTACACCGTGTACAGCATGCAGAGAGTGCACTGCATCAACTGGTTGCACACAGTGCACTGCTTGCACATAACGGAATGTATGCACACAGTATAATGCCTGCACACAATGCAGTGCATAGACACAGTGTACTGCGCGCACTGCTTGCACGGCTTGCGCACAGTGCACTGCCTGTACACAGTGAACTGCATGCACACACACTGCAAAGTCTGTACACAGTGCACTGCAAGCAAAAAGTGCACTGCCTGCAGACAGTGCAATGCTCGCACACAGTGCAGTGACTGCAAACAGGGCACTGCCTGCCCTGCCGGTACACAGTGCACTGCATGCATGTATTGCACTTCCTGTTCACCCTGCATGCACACAGTGCACTGCATGCATTGCTTGCATGCACACATTGCAGTGCCTGCACGGCTTGATCACAGTGCACTGCCTCCACACAGTGCACTGCAGCACACAGTACACTGCATGTACTACTTCCACACAGTGCACACAGTACAATGCATCCACACATTGCAGTGCCTGCACACAGTACAATGCATCCACACATTGCAGTGCCTGTGCACAGTGCCATGCCTGCACACAGTGCAGGGCCTTCAAAAAGTGCACTGTCTGCGCTGCTTGCGCACACTGCACTGCCTGTACGAAGTGCAATGCCTGCACAGAGCGCACTGCATGCACTGCCTACACACAGCGCACTGCCAGCACACAGTGCAATGCATGCACACAGTGCAGTCCCTGTTCACAGTGCTTTGCGTGCACACTGTGTACTGCATGCACCGCTTGAACAAAATGAGTGCCTGTACACAGTCCCCGTGAAGACACACAGTATACTGAATGCAATGCTTGCACACAATGCACTTCCTGTACACCGTGCACTGCATGCACACAGTGCAATGTATGCACACAGTGAGTGACTGTACACTGTGCAGCGAATGCACACAGTGCACTGCCTGCACTGCTCGCACACAGTGCTCTGCCTGTACACAATGCACTGCATGCACACAGTGCACTCCATGCCTTGTTTGCACACAGTGCACTGTCTATACAAAGCGCACTGCATACACACACTGCACTGCCTGCACACAATGCACTGCCTGCTCACAGTGGACTGCATGCACACAATGAAGTGCCAGCACACAGTGCTGTGCATACACAGGCTGTACTGCATGCACTGCTTGCACACAGTGCATTGCCTGCACACTATGCAGTGCAAACACACAGTGTACTGCATGCACTGCCTTCACACAGTGCACTGCCTTTAAACAGTGCACTGCATGCACACAGTGCTCTGCCTGAACTTCTTGCACACAGAGCACTGCCTGCACACTGTGCACTGGATGCACACAGTGCACTGCATGCACTTCCTGCACACAGTGCACTACCTGCACACAGTGCACTGCTTGCACATAGTGCCGTGAATGCACTGCATGCACACAGTGCACAGGCTGTACACAGTGCAGTGCATGCAAACAGCGCAGTGTTTTCACTGCTTGCTCACAGTGCACTGCCTGGCCACAGTGCACTGCATGCACACAGTGCACTTCATGCACAGCTTCCACACAGTGCACTGCCTGCGCACAGTGCACTGCTTGCACACAGCGGACACAGTGCTATGCATTCACACAGTGAGTGCCTGTACACAGTGCAGTGCATACACACAATGCACTGCAAGCACTGCTTGCACACAGTGCACTGCCTGTACACTGTGCAGTGCAAGAAAACAGTTCACTGCCTGTCCACAGTGCACTGCATGCACACAGTGCACCGCATGCAGTTCTTGCACATACTGCACTGCCTACACACAGTGCACTGCATGCACACAGTGCACTGCATGCAAACAGTGCACTACATGCACTGCATGCACACACTGCAAAACCTGTACACACTGCACGTAATGCTCACTAAGAGCAGCATGCACTGCATGCACACAGTGCTATGCGTGCACAGAGTGAGTGCCTGTACACAGAACAATGAATATTCACAGGTCACTGCCGGCACTGCTTGCTCACAGTGCACTGCCGGCACACCATCCAGTGCACGCGAACAAAGCACTGCGCATACACAGTGCTCTGCATGCGCACACTCCACTGCCTGCACACAGAGCACTGGATGCACATGCTGCACTGACTGTACACAGTGCGCTGCATGCACACAGTGCACTGCATGCACTGCTTGCACACAGCGCACACAGTGCTATGCACGCACACTGTGTGCCTGTACACAGTGCAGTGCATAAACACAATGCACTGCATGCACTGCTTGCACACAGTGCACTGCCTGTACACCGTGCAGTGCGAGCAAGCAGTTCGCTGCCTGTACACAGTGTACTGCATG
>Ga0210059_1012685_pt1 | contig 12689 bp, 5 predicted proteins | sample Ectturendosymbi2_FD_188042 | JGI IMG/M metagenome (GOLD analysis project Ga0210059, IMG submission 188042) | Ecteinascidia turbinata endosymbiont from Florida, USA - Sample 2 (SPAdes) (version 2) | ecosystem: Host-associated > Tunicates > Ascidians > Unclassified | place: Key West, Florida...
GAAGACGACATCAGGTGGGCGTTGACGACCACAGGCTCTTTGTTCGACAAACTTGTGAAACAAACTCAGCCAGACAAGATTCTAATTGAAATTTGTGAATGTGGACGATGAACTGAGTTTGCTAAAACTAGTGTTTGTATCATTCTCGTAGCCTTAGTTTATCTTGAGTCCGCGAAGGTTTATAATGGTCCAAAATAGTCCGTGTCTTAAAAAGGTTGAGAAACACTGTTCTAAGTGAATACTTTGTACTCGTAGACGTTGAACCATCGGTCATTCTCCTGCAAAAGTAGACTCAAACTCCCCACACTCTACCAAGCTTTTCAAAACAAATTTTTGTAATGACACTGAGTATTCACTATACGGGGCTAACAGTTTGCAACTTTTTAATACAAGTGGGGATTAGGCCAGTGTTCTTCAACTTTTTTTGTTCAATCGCCTTCCTACAAAAACTTTGCTTCAACATCGCCCCTCCACCTATGATTGCAATGTTGGCAAAAATATTATTTTGGTATGAAAATATTTCAATGCTAATGAAATAAATGGGGAGTTCAGTTAGCACAAAAAACGAACAACAAAAGGAATGCAGTTGCATTTGTAGAAACAATGATATGTTCCTTTTTAAAAACAGTTGGTTCCAACCAGAGCTGTGGAGCCGGAGCCCGGAACAGGAGCCCAAATGTTTTGAATGTTGGAGCTTGAAATTTGAGTTCCTACTCAGCAGACATATTTTGTACAGCAAGCCAATTGTACAAATAATGCAATGGTTTTTATTTTGTTAATGGACCAAATCGTTCTCAATCCAGAGCGAAAAATTTTGGATGCCTGGAGCCGGAGCACGAAATTTGAGCTTTGGCTCCAAAGTCCTGGTTCGAACTACTGCGAACCTTGCCCTTGACTTTTTATCTGTAGGTTTTTAAAGCAGGTTGCAAAGTTGTCAGTTTAAGTCGTATGGCGCTTCCACCTGTCTTGTTCATGCCAAGACGATTGCGGTATTTATTACGGATGTGCAGTATTTGATTGAAACTTGCTCAGCAACATATTTCGTGGGAAGCTTCATTAGCTTAACTTTCCCCAAAACATCCGGAAAACGCTCACTGCACTTGATCAAAACGTCTTACCATCAGTGATAATAAAATATAGCAAATGCTTCATTATCGCTTTGGTAGTTGATGAAAAGTTCCTGGATGTGGAATCGCATTAGCCTACGTTAGTTAACTGGCAAAACACTTCACTAAGACGCTTTCTGTGCAATCCGACTTTTGGTGTTATTTCCACAACAGAAAGACTAATTAGCAAACCTCAAACAGGTGGCGGAAACGATTTTTTGGAATTTTTAGTTTAACCAAAATGGAGTTGGTTGGAATTACTTGCTAGTATAAGCAGGGATGTAGTACTAACAAAAACGTGTGAAAACGCATCCAAGATATAGCCATTTTAAAACAGTTTAAAACTCTAAAGCAAAACGTGAAGAGGGTGTGGGAACGCCGTTGCCACGCATTCCCGCCCTACTACACCCCTGAGTAGAAGTTATCCTTTTCTTGGCATACTGTATTGACATGCTATGTCATTAGTCATATGAACACAGTACAGCAATATCTGAAAGCACAGTAAAACACTAGACTGAAAAACACGAAAAGCACGTTTTGCCATTACGGCTAAGTGTAATTAATTTTGCTAGCCATTAATTGCTACGGAAATCGTCTCATAACAGTAATTTTTCACGGATGTTTGAATAGAAGACACTTGGTTCCACTGTTTTACTCAAGGAACGAACCAAAGTTTATAAAACACATGATAACGGACTATGACTGTTTTGCCTGCGAAACAATGTTTTGGCAATGCTCTACCAAAACTACATGAATGAAGTCTTGTTTCAAAGCAAATTTTCTGATAATAACACATACAGTTGGGGCGATTTATGTCAGTTCACGGGGAGAAATAATTAGGCTAAGCTTAATCATAACTTTTTATAAATATTCTTAATCGCAGCGAAAGTCGGTGTGATAATTCACAGTGGTAACGATGTCATGATTGTTGGACCATTTTTAGTATCTTCAAACAAACTGAAGTTTTTGGTCTTTAAGAAATGGAGTTCGGTCTATTGGGTATTTTGCGATGGCTATATCAGTGTTGGTTGGTTTCAGCCAACACAAATATAATAAAACGAATCATTGCATACTGCTGTAAGTATACGAATTTAACCAATGTAAGTATCGTAAAACAAACTAATCCATACTACTGTATACAAGAAAAGTCAAAATTCCGTGCGTGTTGAAATGCCTGGAGACTTGCAAATGTTATTGCTTAATGTCGCGTTTTTGACGCTACTCATGCAACGACTAATAGATCAACGAACTACCAAAATACTTGTTGCAACAACTTTCCCACTATTTTGTGTTGTTTCAAACATTAGCAATAAACGTGAAAATTTGTCAGAACCGCAGTGCTTCCTTCCGAACCAGAAACACTTTCCGTGGTCTTGGGCAGTTAGTGCAGTAATGCGTTACACAGGGCAATGCTAGTTTGATTGTTACATCATCCGTCCTACATCCTGTGTTTTATAACCCTTTTTACGAAACACGGAGTCGAAAGTGCATCAGAATGAATTGGTTCCAAAGTGGCAAGTGTAGTTTTTATTTTTGGAATCACTTCAAAATTTTAGTACATTCTAACCCGAAGAAATCGCCCCCCAAATCTGGTAAGTCACAAAATCGCCCCCTCAACGCATTAAATCGCCCCCGTAGGGGCGATTTCGCCCACTTTGAATATCACTGGGTTAGTCAAACTAAAGTCTGAAATACGTATTGATGTGGAGACCCCAATTGACGGAGGCCTGTGTGCGACCGCACGCAACACACACGCCTAAATTTGGCATGGAATATATTTCAATGATTGCAATGTTTTGAAACTGCTGTGCACGGTAAACATTTCAGCAAGAATTTGTTTAGCAATTTCACATCATACCTATGGAAATTGAATATGAACACTTGGATTTATGGGCATTTATGAATCTGAAGATAAACAGACCATAAAAATTACTTTCAGACTTACTGATTTTAAAAACAAAGCGATGTTTAAAACAAAATTTCAATAACTGCCTAACCCTTTAAGTCCTGCAATCGCCAAAATTTTGGCGAAGATGTTAAACGCTTTAAACGCTATAACTCGCCAGCTGCTATAGCTACAGAACTGTTCAAACAATCCACGGATTCAGCAAGTCTTCTAGTTTCGATTTTAAAAAAAGTTGTTTGATTTGGGTGGGGTTTTTCTCTTGGTGACGTCACAAAGAAGGCAGGTTTTTGAACTTTTTACCAACTTTAACTGGCTCTGGGAGCTAATCCAAAAAGCCATTTTTATTACTCAAAATTCTTGTGGAAACTAGGTGATCATCCGCGTCTATAGAGCCCTTGATTGACCTTCTAGCATGTCTAGAACAAAAGTTATGGCCCAAAAATCCCGTTGTACTCAAAATTTCAAAAACTGCAGAAAAAGCATGAGTCCCTCACTGACGGCATTTTTGCTTTGAGAAAATTTCCTCGAGCTATCGATCGAGAGCTATCCGCGACCCTAGGGAAAGAGTCGTGAAGCCTTGTAGTTTGCACTAAAAAAAAACCTTTTGAGGTTTGGATTCGGGGTTTCGGTGGGTGTCGTTAAAAAAATGGTGCGTTTTGCTATTTTTTGGTTATTCTTATATGAGGTCATCACCCGGACAATGAGCCGAAATAGTGGCTCAAAGTTTGGTTGGATTCTAGGCTGGAATGTGAAGCTGTGGAGGCCTAGATCGACTTCCTGGCGTTTCTGGTCCCCAAGTTATGGCCGAAAGACCCCTAATCTTGTAAGGATACCCTAGGGAAATAGTAAGGATTCCCATAATTATTTTGTGCTTACTTTGCCATAACTTTTGAACCAGAAATGCTAGAAAGTCCATCAAACCCTCTAAAGACTCGTATTGCAGCCTAGAATCCAAAACAACTTTGAGCCACAAAATATGATGGATTGTTCGACTCCCAGGATATGACGTCATCATCCAAAGTAAACAAAATATGCATAAACATCCTCTCATTATGTAAACATCAACAAAAAACCCGAGATCTCAAGCTGAAAAAATTTTTTTGCAGTCTAATCTACATGTCTTTTGAGGGCTTGAACAGCTCTCTAGCCTATTCTAATTGCGAGTTATGGCCATAAACACAGGGGTGTTATTCAACCCCTGGTTTCCTTTCGTAGGGTTAGAAATTTTGGCCATTTTTTGTTTTCTGTGGTATAAATTTTGATCCAGATATGCTAGAATGTCAATCAAGGGCTCTAAAGACTCGTAGGATAAGCTAGTTTCTAACAAAAACTTGAGCGAAACAATTGGTTCATTGGATTGGTGTCCAGGGCCGCGTAAACTAGGCCAATAAAATGAAAATGACACCCCCACTTGTGACGTCCTCCCCCAGAGAACCACAAATCCAAAACGAAAATTTTTTTTAAATTTCAACTAGCAGACTTGCTGAATCCGTAGATGGTTTGAACAGCTTTCTAGCTCAATCGACTGACAAGTTATAGCGTTGCAAACCCTGCGCCAAAATTTTGGCGATGCGTGGGACTGAAAGGGCTAAACCAGTGCTTCCCAACCTTTTTCAGCATGAGACCCACTTCCTTTGATAATACTTTGGACCACAATGAGATGTTGCGGTGAAACTGCAACGAAAGAATTGTTGGCAACACATACACTTTACTGTGAATGGGAAACTTGAGATTGCTTCTTATGTATGTAAGGTGAAATCGAGATTTGGTAAGAAACAAGCTCACACGTAACGTAGCATTCCGAAAGTCCTTCTGAAATTCTAGTCATAGTCACATTTACTTTCTTAATAATAAAGAAGTTTCTGGTCCTCATTTCTTCATCTAATAAAAAAGCATCAATCCATTTTCAAGAAATGTTTTAGTTAAATACTGTAAAAATTAAAACATTTTGAAAGGCTGCCCGGCCCACTGGTTGGGAAACGCTGCTCTAACCCAATGGTTTTCAACTCTTTTTAGTGATGCACTCGTCTTTGGGAAACATTTTGTCTATCAATTACCCGTTGACCCGTAATCATGAGCATAATAATTAGAAATGTATCTATAATAATTATTGTGCTTTTACAGTAAAAGTTTATTATGGAATCACTCAAAAATTCTTGGATCCCTTGGAGCATCTTTGTGTACCCCAAGGGGTTCGTTTACCCGCATTTGAGAACCACTGCTTTAACAAACCCACTACTGTCGTGTCTTGAATACAGCCTGACCAAGAATATTCGCTTCTCAAAATTACGTTAAACGAATACGCTGTACCTTGAATGACATTTGGACATTCTTAAGAGTCCTCCGAAAAAAATTCTCCAAATGGGGGATGTATGGTAGCCCTGTGTAGCTCACACTGCATCTTACATATATTTCAGTCATGTTTGATCTGATAAGCAGCGAAGGAATCAAAGAATTTCATTGTGTTGCTCTAATGTTGCACAAAATATTGGGCAGTCGACAGCACCTCATTAAATAAAAAAGATAGTTGCATTTAAAGTGGCTGGTAAGTGTAGAACTTTACTTAGATTGCGAGATTTCTGTTTGAACCAGTTTTTTAAATTCGATTCAATTCAGTAAGTTTTAGTCCAAGTTTCCGTCCATAAATGTGATAATCGATTTCAAGTCCGAGTACAATACAATGCGAAGGACTAAACCTTGCATGTCCAATTAAACAATCCGAGTCAATAAAAACTATGACTCGAATTTGGACTGGGGCCCACCTAAAACTGCCTCGAGCACGTGACTTATGGAGTGCTGCATTCTCTTCTCAACAGTACATGAACGAAAACTGTATGATCTGGTATTATTAGGAAATCAGCTCATTGCCGCGCGGGGTTGTTCTAGCAGTTCGTATTCCAGGTGTGATCCTATTGATCTTATTTTGCAAAAAATTGCATCAAACCATGAATTATCAAATAAAAGAAGTAGCTGGTTATCCAAAGATTAGTTGTGGCAGTCAAAGTATGACTAAGTCAAACTGAAACTTTGTGTAAATCGGTGTCTAACTCTTATATAGGCCACTCTGTTCAGACATTTGAAAACGTGTTTCAAATGCACATGTTTAGAATGAAACAACATTTTCAAGACGAAGGTAATATTTTGTTACAAAACGTTGTACCTGAACATTGAACCGGAGAACTGCACTTAAGCACATCAATATTTTAAACAGCTATACAAACATTGCTTTAAAAAATAAAATCAATAAACAAAAGTGTGTCAGCTCATATTCGTCAACGAGTTCCACTGTGGACAGATTTGTAGAAAAAAAAAACTTTGTTTTGCTCTTGTGGAGGATTTTTGGGCAAGTAGACTCGCAATATTATTCAAACAGAAGAAAGAATGTCTTCGACATGACTTAGTCTGGAATTACAATAGCAAATAAACGTATGCTCATCCGAACGCTAAGGACTAACGCAAAATGAGTGCTCATGACCTCTGACTTAATTTGTTGTTGAAAATAGCTCTCCACTGTCTCAGAAATCTGAATTGAGAGGGGCGTGATAAGGTTTTTCTATAGCATATTTCGAAATGTTTTTTCAAGTATGTTATTCAACTTAAATTTAGTGTGGCCAGAAATTTCCTAAAATTTTTATATCCTGAACTTTCAGGAACAGGAAAATTCATCTGTCCAAGCCATATATTTTTCCTCAATTTTAACCAGCAAAATTTTGTCGTGAAACGGACGTTACGCACAAGTCAACTGTACTTTTCGTACATGTCACTTGCAGAAAACTATTGAAAATATATGCTTCATTTCTTTTGGCATAATGTGCTCCTTAATTAAGGTTTTAACTTTCCTTATGTGTAGCTTGATTGCCTCACAGATTTAAGTTGCTGACTGTGAAATTGTGTTATGAAACGATGGTTCGTAAGAGTTTTCCAACTTAATGTGGATATTTTTAGCACCTCTAAGTTAAGCCTTATGTTCAACCGACAAAAATTAATCCTAGCTTGTCATGAAACATGTTGATTGATTATTTTTAATTGTTAGTTGATAGGCTGATTTAGTCGGTTAGATACATTTTCATCGTAGGAAATTATTCCAAGACCCACAGCATGTTATTTTTTAATTAACATTTAGGAAATGAAATAACAACTATTTTGTTCTGTGCAGGAGACTCGATGGCATATCACAGTGGTAATCGGTTTTCCACCAAAGATAGTGATAATGACGAATATTCTTCAGGCAGTCGCGCGGGCAGCCATCATGGAGCTTGGTGGTACGGATACTGTCACAACAGTAACTTGAACGGGGAATATCTAGGGCAGGAAACCAACAGTCGAGGGATATCTTGGTATACATGGAAAAACACACACTACTCATTACAACAAGCAGAGATGAAGATAAGACCCGAATGAAAGACTTCGCTCTAAGAAGCAGTGCAGTTTGTGAAACAATGTAAATTTGCTTGGCTTTCTAATGAGCTTTTTGCAGTGATACATTGGACTTTGTACTTGTGGCAAGTTAGTTTGCGTTATTTGTGACTTAACACGTTTTGTTTGGGCTTTGACGCTGTCATGAAGACAAATGTAAGAAGCTGCAAACTTAGCTTTTACATAAAAAGGCTCAAACGTGGCATAATTCAAAATGTGATAGAACCACCTTGTGAAGTGATTTTTCCTGTTTACTGCATAACGGTCAAATCAAATTTCTATTTTTTCCGAATCGGCGTATGGTGATTAACGGAAAGAGTGGCAAATTACACATATCCTACCAGATTTCTGCAAAATTGTTTGCGACAAAGCTTTGTCAATTCAGTGAGTAAGCACAGGTTAATCAATCTTTGGTTGAAAATGCTCGGCATTAAGGAAACATTTTTGTTAGTATTTTGGAAGTGGTTTTTGTTTGCAGGTGAATGTATTACTAGTATTGCCCTAGTTTTTTTGAGACTTAGTTTGTAATCCATTTCGTTGCTAGAGGTTGTGTGCCGTATAAAAAACACGTAGTTGCGACACTTCACACAGGAAGTCATTGCTTGTCTGTGACACACAAGCTGTGGTGGTTGTAAGCTGGTATTCTATTCAGGCTGCATTGCACGGTTTTAAGTGTTTGATGCAATTGCTCGTGTTTGCCTTGAATGTGCGTTGATTGTGAAATTTACGATCAGTTCCTAAACGTCCAAAGCAGTTTCTGCAACCAAAATCGCCTTGTGTTTTTAAACTTGTCCTCTAACGTGACCATTCATTTAACATATTAGAACGTTGGATGTGTAGAGAATCGTATACATCAAACCTCTGTCTTCAAGGTTTTAATAAACTTAAATCACAAACTAACGTCACGAACGAAACGAAAGGAGGGACATGTGTTAACAGTACTGCAGCAACTACGAATGACACGAATGGAAAACATAAACCACTTGCAAATAAACCAGCCCGTGGTCTAGTGGTAAGTGCGTTCGCTTCGGTGCTGGTAGGTCGGGAGTTGGTCATACCAAGACCTTGCAAAATGGTACTGCAGCCTTCTTACCAGGCGCGCGGTGTTCGGAAGAGCTACAGGGAGCACAACCAGAACACACAAAAAAACGAGTAAAATGTAAACAGAAACTGTACAAACTCAAGAACATAGCAGTTTTTCAGCGCCAACAACAATCCACCATATAAAAAAAACTTGCAAATAATCAGCGAGGTGTATCAACAAGCCGCAGAATTTCAAACTGGTAATTTTCATTACAGATGATCGAAGCACTTGAAACTGAACATCGCTAGAACATTTTCATTGTGGCAACATTTGTTGGGTGCATACAGAGCTGGTCATTCTCGGCCAGTGGAGGTTATTGATGCTTGAAACCGTATGTGGCTGAACCTGTTTTCTGCTTAGTTTCAAAATTTATAGCGACGCAGCCATATCGGCACAGCAGGTAAGAAAAACGAAAGGAAGTGACTAGGGATACGCCTGTCCTGACGCATTTCAAATAAAAGGGCCAGTTTGTCATTCAAACTGCGTGGATCTCGTACTGCAAGGGTAATGCGTTACGGCTACTATGCCAATCGTGTTCGGTTCGACTCTCACCTTGCCGACTTTCGTTTTGTTTTTTTTTTCTTTACTTTTTCTCAGGTTTAGGTGTTACGTTTTGGGGTTAGTGTTAGGTTAGAGTTCATTTGAGCTATTGTGAAGGTTAGGTTTAGGGTTTATCTTTTACGTTTAGTTCGTTTCTACCAAGCCTACTGCACTCTCGTTGTGCCTTACTGTCACGTCACAGGTGGTGCATGAATACGTTTTCAAATTTCAATACCCACAGGCGTATCCGTAGCCACTGCCAAAACAAATTAGTTCCTATTTATAACGACAAATAACATTTAGTGTTGGAGGCATTCAGGCAATGATAGTAGTCATTTCGAAGCGCAGCAATGGACATTAAAAATAGCTTTTCCTCGGACAGGTGTACAGATTTGTCGCAATTATCACGGTCTTTCCGCCGTAGTTGATCAGTGACTTCACAGCAGCACTGACGTCATCAGTGACACCGGCACCACTCGTTTTTATGCAAATCTGAAACAACTGAAAGGAGTGAAACCAAAAAAAACAACGAAAAAGTTGAGAATAGATCAAGAGCTGAAAGAGTTTAGAATAGTACTGGCAGCCATGACCAACGAATGTAGCTACCGTCACAATGAGGTTCGTGCGCAGCGTTGGATGAAGCAAAACTGATTTCGAAACTGATGCTTCACAATACGTCCCAAGGCTGCCAAAAGGTACACTCGTGGCAGTAAGACCTGCACGTTTGTTCTGGATAGAATCAACAACCAGGTAAAGCAAAAGTTTTGATTTCAAATGCATAAATAGAGTAAAAGGTGATTCCAAACTCGAGACAAAACTTAAGAAATATCAAGAGCAAATAAGATGAAAATCCCAAGAAATGAAGGCAATCAATAAGTGCTTTAGACCAAAGCAAGAATCAAAGAGAGCAATGAAAATGACTGCTTGGAAGCTAGTGTTGCTGTTCGCACTCGCCTGCGCTTTGACACAGCTAAGCAGGAAGAGGAGAGGAGAGATTTTCGCCAAGCAATGTTACCAATGCTCTAGTCTAGAGCAGTGGTAGCAAACCAGCGGTGCGAGACATCAATCCAGTGGATGCGAGAAGCGTCCGTCTATTTATTGATCTATTTATTACTCTCCTGCGGCCTTTTCTGATTTTTTGCAATAGGTTCTCGCGTCTTTGTCTATAATCTATGTTCCACGATATTATTTTTGTATGAGCTTTGCCTGCAATATATTCTTTTTTCTTTAGAAGATTATAGTTGTTTTTTGCTCGAATAAATAACCTCAGTAGATATTGGCATTGTTCCTTGTGACTTGGTAATTACTTTTCTGGACCATTCTAAAATAGTCTGAGCGCAGTATATATACGAGGTATAAGAGTGAACCCGCAGTTCATCATTCTTAATAAACAGTTCTGAGGTAAATCGATCGTAAAGCAGAACAAAGTCGTGTGCACAGCCTTTCACAAAGGAATAAATTCGTGTTCTTTCAAAGTGTTTTGTTAATTAGGAGAGACATGGAGGTCTTTTCGACTTAATTGCGAGTAGAGATAATAATAGAAGCTTGTGATTTCTGATTATCATCACAACCGTTCAAGGGCTTTCATCATGTCGAAGAAAAGGAAATGGAATAATGTCTACGTTCATATTGTTTCACTTCCATCGGGAAAACATTTAGGATTTGCCCAAGCCTCGCTGCATGCTCTGTGAAACTGTTTTCTCCAACGCAAATTTGAAGCATCTAAACTGCAAGAACATTTCGACAACCGACATGGCAGGGCCAGTGGCATAACTAGAGGTTTGAGCCAGGGGGGGGGCAAACTTAGCTGAAAGGGGCCCATGAGCCACCGTTTGCCTATGCAATGATTGATTCCCAAAAACTCATATAGGCTACGTTATTCCACAAACAGAGAAAATATTTGTCCGGTGATGTAATGAGCTTCGATTGGGTAAATGACTTTAAAATAGAATTTCACGTTTTCATGTAACATATCCTATCTAAAACCGATACCCAACAATGACTTGTGACTGCGTAAGGTAGGCTTATGACTTGTTGTAAGATCCGCCACACCAGGGGCGTAACGAGGCTAGATGGCGCCCGGGGCAAGAAGCAAGTTTGGCGTCCCCGTGTTCGAACCTGATGTCCTTCGGAAGTAAATCTACTGTATTGAAGAAAATACTTGTGACATTGTTGGGACTTTTCGGCGTCCTCCCGCAGTGATTCGACGCCCGGGCAATTGTTCCCCCTCGTAACGCCCCTGACCACACCTGAATTTTGGTAATTAACTGCTAAATTAATTCCACTTTTCTTCTCAGCACCAAATTCTTCACTTAATAATGGGGCATGCGGGTAAATTCTGGGCACTGCTTGAGTAAACAACAAAACAAATACAGTAAGCCCAAAAAAGGATTTTTTGAGCAATTCATTGATCTCTCTCATCAGTGATAAAACCATATTCATTTAGCAACTACTAAGCAAATAATGGCATAACGCCAAACAATTTTATCTAAATATGGAGCTGCACACCAACCAATTACAAATAGGTGTGGACAGTGCCGTAGCAGCCCAACTCTGAGCCCCCCAAAATGCTTACATGTGCCCCCTAATGGTGATTTCTCAAAAAAGACCCTTAAAGCGTTGCTGTATTAGCGTCAGTAATCGTCATGATTTAGTTGTCGCTGTAATTTATCCATAACATGGCTACTCAACTGGCGGGCCGTAGTCATACAGCAAAACAAAAGAAATCACTACATAGTGGCATAGTAGCACACATGAAAAATATTGCATAACAATAACCATGAAAATATCTGAAACAATGTCACATTACAGTAGGCTAGTATCAAAACGGCTTGGAGCGAGTCTTTTGGCATGCAAACGCCTTTATGACATCAACCAAATCTAGAGTGCGCACAGATGAAGCTTTGATTGACAACATGGTTGATGAGGATAGTCTGCTATCTGTCATATGAGACCTAATGAAGGTTTTGATCAGCTCCAGTTTGCTGAAACGCATTTCAGCCCTGGCAACAGTTTCGGGGCAGTTTAGCATAATCCGAAGTGCAATAAATATGTTAGGATAAACTTCATCAAGACGTGTCTTGAGAATACAGCTTAACAAAAAAAATTAGGTCTTCATCATTGTCATTTAATTAACGACGATGATCTAGAGATGTTGGAGGGAAATTTTAATTAGGGAGATCCCCTGAAATTACTCAGCCATGTCCTCAACGATTTGGGGTCTTTTGGCCCCTACATGGGCTCCAGAAACGCTAGGAAGTCGATCTAGACCTCTAAAGCTTCATATTCCAGCCTAGAATACAACCAAATTTTTAGCCAAAATTTTGGCCCTTTGTGGAGGTGATGACGTCATAATGAAACAACCAAAAAAAGCCAAAACTACCTTTTTTCTAACCCCACCCACCGAAAACCCCGAACCCAAATCTAAAATGTTTTTTTTTCAGTGCAAACTAGAAGACTTCATTAGTCTTTCGAGGGCTCGTAGAGCTCGCTAGCGTCTTCTAACGGGGAGTTATCACGGGTTATCGCGAGCTACAGTTGCCGCCAGTGGGAGACTCATGCATTTTCTGATTTTGGGGGTAAAATGTTTTTTGGGCCATAACTTTGGTTCCAGACATGCTAGAAGGTCAAGCAAGGG
>Ga0210059_1012686_pt1 | contig 12688 bp, 13 predicted proteins | sample Ectturendosymbi2_FD_188042 | JGI IMG/M metagenome (GOLD analysis project Ga0210059, IMG submission 188042) | Ecteinascidia turbinata endosymbiont from Florida, USA - Sample 2 (SPAdes) (version 2) | ecosystem: Host-associated > Tunicates > Ascidians > Unclassified | place: Key West, Florida...
CACTCCCCAACCAAAAAATTTTTTTTCGAGTGTAATCTACTAGGCTGGCTGATCCGTTTGAGCCATTAAACAGCTCTCTAGCGCAATCGGCGGAGGAGCTAGGGCGTTGGTAAGGCAACTGAAATTGCTGGTTTTAGGCTGAAACCAAAGTACGAATATATCGTACCCCGGTTCTCAAAGTGTTAACAGTGTGGTTCATAGCATGCTGTTATTGCATCATCAAAAGCTAGAAAAAGAAAAACACTGCTTTAGTTTTTAATATTCATATTGATGATTTATTGCTGTTACATCAATAATGCCCAAAAATTACACCTACTTAATAAAACTTTTCACCCAACAAAAGTATTGTTGCGATCGGAAAGCCTGAGCAGCATGTGCGCAAAGCTTCACACTGTGGCAGCAAGCAACAATAGAGATCACTTGATGAGATCACTCCGTTATTGCTTGTTCATGCCGCATATATATGGTGTTATTCTTCGCGCACATCCTGTTCATGGTGAATCACACATTCACGCAATGTGAATCACACACAACGCCAACGGAGAGGTTGCAACAACATCCCCTCCTCTTTACAACGAACCGCACTGATCGCATGTTCTTTGTGTAAAGGCTCAACCTGGTACGACCTTCGCATCCTGGTCACAGCAGCATTTTGTTGCGATCGGAAAGCCCGAGCGGCATGTGCGCAAAGCTTCACACTGTGGCAGCAAGCAACAACAGAGTTCACCTGACGAGAGATCACTCTCGTCGTCAACATTAGCACGTACAATCAACTGTTTACCAGGTTCACAAGCATTATTAGAGGTCACTCACCAAGATCACTCCATCGGGATCATTCTATTATTGCTTGTTTGCACCACATATATATTGCCACTGTAACACCAAACTGGGCTATGTCCAAAAGTGGGGTTTTGAGAAAATGGCAAAAAACAAATTTTTTTCAGTGAAAAGTTTTGCTGCATTTTCACCCTATATAGTTACTTCTTCAAACTCTGACCAATTGTAGGTCATAGTGGTTCTTATCAAATTAACCAAATTTAAAAACTCTTGGGACTTCCCCTTGCTTTTTTACACCCTTGTGGACATAGACCTGTTTAGAATTTTTACATTTTTGCTGACCAACTTCATAAATGGTCATACACCTCCATATTAAGTTAAAGTTGTAAGCAAAATGTGGCTTTATGGGCATAATAAAACTGACATTAATGCATTATTGATATTGATCGCATATAATAAAAACACACATATATATACAATGTAAACCAAGTTTTGCAAAGGGAATTTCCAATAAATAAAGGTACTTGTAATCGGGGTTTTTTTGCTGAGACATTTTGGCCACTGCAACATTTCAGTCATTTGTCTCACAATTGTATTCAAACTCACCATAGCTGTGTTCATTAGCCTATATTTTCAGACATTCTGACCAAAGTAACTTAATTTTTTTGGTCATTTCAAAAACATTTCAGTCTATGACCAAAAAAAAACAGCTTACAACAAAAATTTTTTGTATGAAACCAGCATTATATATGGGCAAAGTATACCTTGAAGTCAATTTTTCTCTTGTCTTCGTGTTTCTTTTTACTCATATTGTTCTTTGCTTTTTTGTTGAAGCGACCTAGAAATGTTGCAAATATATGTTCCAATGACCAAAAATTGATTTATGCTTTTGTCTTCATCTGCAAATTTTGTATTGCATTTCATTCTGCACCTGTCACAAATTTATTCCACATTTCCAAGTGTTGTGGATAAAAGAATCATGTGTAAACCTGGACTTAATTTGTTTCTTGGCATTGTCACTTTGTTTTTGCTGCAGGAATAATGCAGGGTTTCTGGCTTTTATGCCAAGCTTGCTGAATTTGAAGCCTGAGTTGAGTTGAGTTGAGTTTATTTGGCGATAATTAATATTCAGCTAGAAAAAAAACACAAATTAGTGCACTGACGCCAGGGCATTGAAATATTTTAAACTCCTTGTATTTCTATAGAATACTTGCAGAAATGAACACCACTATCAAACTTTTCTCATATATTCCAGAGCAACATTTCATTATCCCCACTGTAATAAATCTTTTTGTCAAAGCTAACAAGCTGTCTAGGAACAGGTTACTGTATAAGTAGCTTTTTGAAAATGTTGCTTTAAAGATTGATGTGCCATCTAAGCCCAGATATATCTCCTGACGCTCTGCAAAAGAGCAATGCATTTACACAAGAATATGCTGCTTGCTCTTTTGTTGGGTCATAATCTCAATTGCTATCATCTTCTAAATCAGCGATGTCTGATTTGAATGAATATCAATCTATGCTCTCTCTCTCTCAAGAGCAAATTTTCTGCCTGAACTCTTCTGAAAGAAATTACCAGTTTCATAACTGCTTTAAGTCAGTGTTCCAGTAAAAACCCATTTATCTCCAGACTTTTCCGTGAGATTTTCATACACACTTGCATCTCTATAATTTTATCCAAATGTTTACTAAATCGATCTGCATTTTTTGCACGTAAGCAATGAGCATCTTTCAGTCATACAAGTCGAGATCAGGCAAACATCAACATTTTAAAACAGCGCATGCAGCAGTGCTTTACCTTTATATTAATGGTTTATCAAATGTTGTTTATATCTCATGGAGTGGTTCCCAACATGGGACTTACACCTCAATAAGCAATTTTATTTTGAGGGAGCAATTGATGCTGATTAGTGAGGTCTCGGTCTAAATTTTAAAATTTAGTTCAAAATTCATTCTTTTTCATATAGATGCTATAATCTTTGGAAGCTTGTTTAAACCAAGTAACAGCATTTTAAGCTATTTAACTGACACAGAGTTCACTTCATAAATCAATACACCTACATAGCACTTGGAGTGCAATCAGAATTTCAGAGGTGATCAGGTAGGGCATGACCAATAAAGATCATAAAACACTGAATTAGTGAGACAGACTGGATTCTTGAACCAGTTTGATTTGATGGTTAAAGAAAGCTTTAACTTTGTTTTGCAAATTTGATTTGCTGTTGGTTGAAATGATTGTTCGAATGGACTTTTGAAGGCAAAATGACAAAGATCTAAGCCTATTATTTTCATTTTGGTGGACATAGACTTTGGCAAATGTTCTTTTCTTAAGGGTCCAAGTGGACATAGACTAATTTTGTTTTCAAAGTGAATTCAGAAATTGGACTAAACCCAATGCTATTTTCTTAACCAAGAAAGATAGGGCAAAGAAACCAAGCTAGAAAGAAAGAGCTATGTTCAAAACATCAAAAAGTGCAAAAAAGGAAAAAATCACCAAAAGTAGACATAGCCTAGTTTGGTTTTACAGTGGCAGTATGGGTGTTGTTCTTTGCGCACATCCTGTTCGTGATGAATCACACATTCAACACAACGCCAGCGGAGAGGTTGCAACAGTATAATAACATATATACTCTATAAAAATCACATTGGCTGATTCTTTACTGAGAAGGGTTTGCTTTCAATAGATATAACCACAATATTAGTTGCATTGATACTATATTCAGTGAGACTACTGTATTTTCAGGACCATAAGGCACACCGGATTATAAGGCGCAGTATCAAAACTTGAATGCTAACAATTTTTTTTTCATACATAATGCATATCAGATTATAATGTGCATTAAAATGAATCAAACTTGGATAAGTCAAACTGAATTCAAATCTTTCCCTTAACTCACGAGTGCCGGAGTCACCGCTGGGAGTTTAACCTGTGATCACATACAAAGGATTTAATCTGTCACACACGCCTATTCCGTAAGAAAGAACAGAATAAAAGTTGTGTGCATGTTTGATTCGGTCTGTGCCAATGCAGTCAGGAGCCCTGCGGAGTAACATGATCTGTGGCATGTGCTAGCTGCTCTTGGACGCTGCTCATTGCAATTGGTCTTAGTTTATCATGCAACACACTGGTCTGTTTACAAAAAAATCATAACTAGCAATTAAATAAATCGTACCGTTTGCCACATACAATTGGCTCTAGATGAGAAAGCAACACCAGATTCATACATTAGGCGCACCACATTGTAAGGCCCACTTTAGATTTTTGAGCAAATTAAAGGATAAGGATTTTAAGTGCGCCTTATGGTCCAAAAAATACGGTACATCCGTAATGTTGTATCAATATTGGCATATTTTTAGTGTTAAGAATTGTAATAGGAATGTTATTAATCAAGGCATAATCACTATCATTTTAATTGATAAAATTCTTTTTGTTTTGCTGCAGTACGACTTATGATGTAGATTTACATGAAGACTACTTTGGAAAGAACTTCCTTTGGCAAATGTTATGAAATGGTGGATCAATCTCATCCAGATACATCAAAAGATAGAGATGCAATAAATTCAGGATAATATTCTCAGAAAAATTATTATGATTCCTAGATTAAAAAACATTCAAACTACAGCTAAAGACCATCAACCCTAGAGACTAAATTGGTGGAATTAATTACACTAGTAGACCATATGACCAAATAACTTCCAATTCCATTGGAAAAATCCAAGTACATTTCATTTGAGTTATGAAATAAAAGTGAACAGCATTAACACTTAAAGAGCCGGTCTACGATATATTCGTACTTAGATTTCGGCCTAAAAAACAGCAGTTTTCGGTTGTCTTACCAACGCCCTAGCTCCTCCGCCAATTGCGCTCGAGAGGTGTTCCAGAGCTCAAACGGATCAGCCAGTCTAGTAGATTGCACTCAAAACAAAATTTTTTGGTTGGGGGGTGCGGATTTTTTGTGAGTGACGTCATAAGTGAAGTACTTTTAGGGTCATTTTGGCTCATGTTGCCTGGCCTAGGGCCCAACCGCTAGGCCAAAGTGTTTCGCTGAAGCTTTCATTGGAAACTAGGCTCGAGTCTGAGTCTTTTCAGCCTTTGATCGACTTTCTAGCGTTTCTGGTTTAAAAGTTATGATCTAAAATAAACAAATAATTAATTAACTAATTAGCTAATTAGTCAAATATTTTTACTAACTTACATCACAACTTTTGAACCCGAAACCCCAGCAAGTCATCCGAAGTATCAAAAGACTCGGATTGTAGCCTAGTTTCCAGTAAAAACTTCAGCGAAATACTACCACCTAACGGTTGGTGCCCAGGGCCAGACAAAGTGGGCCAAGAAGCCTAAAAGTCCTCCACTTATGACGTCACTCACAAAAAAACCGCACCCCAAGCAAAATATTTTTTTCGAGTACAATCTACTAGACTGGCCGATCCGTTTGAGCTGTTGAACAGCTCTCTAGCGCAATCGGCAGAGGAGTTAGGGCGTTGGTAAGGCAACCGAAAACTGCTGTTTTTTTTGCAAAAATCCCTGAATCCTAGCGGACGCCAACGAGTTAACACTTTGACGTCCAGGTTAATTCAAGTGGTTCGCAAAAAATAGCTGATGCTCTACAGACCTGGTAAAAATACCAAAAAACGCGGCCAGTCCAGTAGATTAGACTCAAAAAATTTTTTTTGCGTGGGGGGTGGGGGATGTCTGTGAGTCACATCATAAGTGGAAGACTTTTAGGCTTCTTGGCCCACTTTGCCTGGCCCTGGGCGCCAACCGTTAGGTGGTAGTATTTCGCTGAAGTTTTTACTGCAAACTTGGCTACAATCCGAGTCTCTTGATACTTTGGGTGACCTGCTGGGGTTTCGGGTTTGAAAGTTGTGATGTAAGTTAGTAAAAATATTTGACTAATTAGATGATTAGTTAATTAATTAATTTGTTTATTTTAGATCATAACTTTTGAACCAGAAACGTTAGAAAGTCGATCAAAGGCTCAAAAAACTCGGACTCGAGTCTAGTTTCCAATGAAAACTTCAGGGAAAAACTTTGGCCTAGCAGTTGGACCCTAGGCCGGGCAACATGTGCCAAAATGACCCTAAAACTACTTTACTTATGACGTCACTCACAAAAAATCCGCACTCCCCAACCAAAGAATTTTTTTTCGAGTGTAATCTACTAGGCTGGCCGATCCGTTTGAGCCGTTAAACAGCTCTCTAGCACAATTGGCGGAGGAGCTAGGGCATTTGTAAGGCAACTGAAACTGCTGGTTTCAGGCCGAAATCAAAGTACGAATATATCGTACCCCGGTTCTCAAAGTGTTAATATCATCATGCTTCCATGGGACCCTCATAGAGATGCAGAGTCGAAGTTGCAACAGTCAGAGGCTTTTGGGTGGAGTTGGAGTCCTAAGAATACTAAGTGCCAGAGTCGAATTTTTTTATCTGACTGATTCTGGAAGTCCAATTGAATCATTTTTTACATCGCACTCCTAAGTTAGGAATCCTAACTTGTGCCTGCTGAAGTGGTTCTTTTTCTTTTGGAAGTCTTACTGAAGGAAAATTCTTGCAGTGTACCACGATTTCCATTGATTGCCAGTTGCGACAAAATTGTTGACAGCCAACTTCATTCATGTTATGTTGAGGAGTTGGAGTTATGAAGTTTCATACAATGTTACATAACTGTAGCTGCGTCAAAGATTGTATTGTTAACATTAACACGTTGGCTGCCAGTGTACAATATATTCATACTTTGAAATCCCGCATTAGCCACTATTTTTTCACCACTTTGCAACTCCATTGACTCACCAGGAGAATGAGCTAGGGAGCTCTTCAAACCTTCAAAGATGGTTTGGTGACTTGTAGGTGACTTCATAAGTGGTGTAGGTTTCAGACCAATTTGGCCCTGGGTGCCAACACCAAGAGCTAATTTTTTGACGCAAGTTTTTAGTGGAAACTAATCTGAGTCTTTTATTTGGCTTTGCAGCGCTTCTGGTTCAAAAGTTATGGCTAAAAAATCATAAAATTGGTAATTTTACCACCAAACATTGGTAACATTACAAAAATTGTTTTTTCGGCTATAACTTTTGAACCAGAAATGCTACAAAGCCAATCAAAGGCTCAAAAGATTTGGATTATAGTCTAGTTTCCAATAAAAACTTCAATCAAAAATTGGCTCTTGTGGTTGGGGCCCAGGGGGCAATGACTTCAGCAAAATGGCCTAAAACGCACTTCACTTATGATGTTACCCACACAAAAAACAAAACCCACAAGAATTGCCACATCTGTTGAGGGTTTAAACAGCTCTCCAGCCCAATCACCTGACGAGTTATGGAGTTGTGAAGTGATGTAAGAAAATGTGGTTCACACAAACTGTCCTGGCAGGGAAGGTGTTTTAAGCAATGTTAATTGCTTGCTATAACATCACTGTGGCATGAAACATCACTGAAGGGTTGGAAGGGTTTAATACACAAAATACAATTTAATTGTATCAAATTTTAGGAAGCATAGAAAATTTTTAAAGAATTTTTTAAAGAATAAACGTATGTAATAAAACTGTGAACAGCCAATATAATTTGCAACTGAACAATGATAGATACCACATACCTGATCAATGACAAAAACATTGTTAACAACTCACCTCGTGTTCTAGGAACTGAAGGTGCTTGCCATGGTCAGACAAAGCATCAACAACCAACAATATGTTTAACATATCACCAGGCTTCGCATACTCTGGTGATATGAGTTCATCATAAAGAGCAGCTTTAAGTAGACCAAGGTTTCTATATTGATGGAGCACAAGGTGTTGTAAAAATGAAAAATAGTCACTTCTCACTGTTTCAGAAACAGTGGGTTTTAGTAAATCTTTTGACTGCATCCACAGTTTTTCAAGAATGCCATGTTCCAACTGTTTACTTTCAATAGTTTTTTCCATACCCTTCAAACTGTCAATTCGAGCTTCAGCAGTGGATGTGGGAGCAATTGATATCCAGAAGTCATCACTGATGTTGATATCTTCTTGTTTGTTGCCAGAAGGCAATGTTGTCTGAGGTTTTTGTGAAGTTAAGAAATTTTTTAAACGATCTCGTAAACTTTTGCCAGCACCTTCTTTAGTGCTTGCCATTATTATTGCAGTTGCTGTGACTTGGCAAAGCAGAAAGTTTGTGGGAAACAGCTTCTGCAAATGCTATTTTATAATAAGGACTAACTTCAGTAAGAAAAGCGGATACAGTTTCGTAAGTTTTTCCAACTGCGTTGCAGTTACAATTAGCAGTATTATCCTCGCTGTTTTCACACACTATTGCAGATGAAAGTACGTGTAGTCCTCTTGCACTCAGTTGCAAATCAAACACTTGTCCTTCTTGTATAACTACTTTCAAAGAAGTCAAACCATCAAGAATTTGAACACTTTTGACAGCAAATTTTATTTCCTCAGCAATAGCAGAAACTTCTGCTATAATTGCTTCATGATCCATTAGTCCACTTCTATTGTCACCTGCTGACTACTACTGAACCTGAAACATTTGCATGTAAACAATTTCATAAAAATATAAGCAAAAAAACAAGGCATACAATACAGCCACAATGAGAAAAATACAGTATTTCATATGCAGTCAGGTCTCTTATCCCAATTCTGAAAAACCAGAATCCCCACTGTCTGAAACAAAACTGGTAGGAACAGATTTCACCCCTTTAATCCAGAAAGCTAGCTGTCTGACTCTAACATGGAAATTTAGGAACGTATGTCAAATCAATAGAAAAAAATGCTAAACCAGATTACGCCAATTTTTTAGTTGTTTAATAAAACACAATGGAAGTGTGAAAGTCAATTTTCTACACACAATTAATGTAACGTTTGCAGGACACAGTTAGGTCTCTTGTACAGTTCTTTTCCACGTTTGAACTCATTCTGAATGCATGCAAGCTTACATATATCGATCAGATCTGCTAATAAACAAAAAAACTGAGTGTTTCATTTGGTCATGTTCCACATGCAGTCCAAATATTTGCTTAAGTTGACAGTTCGTCTAAGTCTACAATTTTCTTCTGTTCACATTTGAGCATCCGCTAAGACAAGCTACTGTTAATGCAAACGTGCTTTGAGAAAGTGGACCATGGTTTGGTTTTGTGTTTTTGGAGTTGTCAGGCAAAGGGCCAATAACTGACTGCTTTTGGTGGTCCTGTGACCTTTTGTTCATGTGCTTCAAGTGCATTATGTGCTTTATGTGCATTAGGTGCTTTACGTGCATTACTTGTGCAAATGCGATCCGAGCAAATGCAAGCACCAGTCATTTGGTTTCAATCTGTTAATTGTTTATTTGAATGCATATCAGACAGGTCATAAGGCCCAACACATTGAGAGTTTGCTTTGAAAAGCTTGACATTTTAATGCTTGATGTTGACACATGCAAGGCAGCTGCAAAAACAAAAAGTGCTTATGCTGAAGCATTCACAAAATGCAGTCGCAACATATTTTTCGTCCAGATAAACGAGTTCTGATTACAGATACTCCGAAAAAATGAGGTCTGAGTCTGGATAAACAAGGTCTGACTGTAGATATATGCATTTTCATCTGATGTTGTCCAGATAAACAAGGTCTGACTGTAGATACTACACACATTTTGTATCTGATGAACATCAGCATCTGCTCAGTCCTGAAAACGCTTAAAATAAATGTTGGATGTGGCTTTTAAAGTAAGCACCAGCATTAAGTCAGAGGCATAATGCAAAATAGTTTTTAGTCACAGATGCCTAAATAAAATTAAGAATGAAACAGAATTACATTCTACCAGAAAATCAATTTTCTTTCTGGTTTCAGCTGGAAATAAGTTCTGTTAGGAGATCATCTGTGTCTGTGGCAGGGGCGCAACCATGGGAGGGGTCACTCAAAAATTTCAGAACATTGCATAGCATTATAATAAATACTACGGCCAAAGCAAACGATACAACTGACATCTTGCAAACGTTTCGATAACAACTGTTATCATCTTCAGTGCATAGCAAAGATGATAACAGTTGTTATCGAAACGTTTGCAAGATGTCAGTTGTATCGTTTGCTTTGGCCGTAGTATTTATTATAAGGCTATTTAGCACTTCCGCTTTTCGTGTACCAAAATTGCATAGCATTTTTGACATCTGCAGTGTTGCAACCTTTCCGTTGCCGTTGCATTGAATGTGCGATTCACCAGGAACAAGATGTGCGCGAAGAACAACACCCATATATACGTGGCACAAACAAGCAATAATAAAGTGATCATGCCATGCCTACTCTTTTGTTGCTTGCTGCCACAGTGTGAAGCTTTGAGCACTTGCTGCTCGGGCTTTCCAATCACAACAGCAGAAACTTTCAAAGAATCAAGATGAAATTTTATATTCTATATTATTTTTAAGAAAAGACCTACTTACAATTTTGTCATTTTTAAGAAAAATTTTATTTCAATTTTTCTTTGTCTGCCACACTGAAGCCATGACTGCATTAGTCCAGTTTAGAACCAGATGTTTGTATTAGGCTACTAATTTTGCTCTGTCCTGATCGTTTGGTCTGCATCTTGATTAAAACTGAAAAGTTCTCATTTTCAGAAATGTTGCAATGAAAAATGTATCTGTGACCGTTTGCGAAAAAGTTGTACCATGGTTGAATAAGCACAATGATGTCATCAAATAAATTTTCGTGGAAATTGTCCTGCCGGAAATTAAAACCTGGTTGCACCCCTGACTTAAGTGGCAATGCAACATAATTGTTAAGGATATTTAATACTTTCACTGTCAGGTGGTTTTATAATCAAATTAAAAATCTGTGCCAAGCGGTTTTGGGCTGATTTGATTCACAAATTGAGCGTATCGCAGAACAAGACACGTCAACATTACTGTCTAACAACACTGATATCAAGCAAGATTAATGCTGACTGGCACTATTGTAACCTAGATCGCAACAACCTTTCAATGCTTTGACATCCACAGCTTTCTTTCTCATTTTCTCTATGGGAGTACAGGTCCAATGAGCTGCATTCAGCAAATTTCCAGCAAACCAACCAGCAATTTTCCTTACCTGGTTGTCCAAAACCACCTTTTACTTAAAGAGCAAAAATAAAAGATCACAAAACTTTTTGTAATATTCACATTTTTGAGCATTTCTTTTCAGAGCGCGTAGTATATACTTGTAAAAGCAGAGGACAATTTTTGCTATTTTCCCTATGGTTGGTGGTCGCCCAAAACACATTTCATTTGAAGCACAAATAAGCAAGAATTAAATGAGAGAAAATCTTTCCTGTGCACATTTTTGGCATTTTTTTTGTTGAGCCACAGCATGTAACACTGTGAAAGCAAAAGAATTCAGAAGGACGCAGGTATTACCGCAGGCACTGTGCATGATTTCTTGTGTTTGCAGTTATTACACAGAGATTGTTATATCTTGAAATAAAACTGCAAATAAATGCTTTTCTGAAAACTGTTCATCCTGTTTGTTTGTATTTCAAAGTAAGTGTTTAAGGCAATACGGAAAAGTATCAAAAAACATCCCTTTGCTTTCACACTACTGTGCGCAGTGGCTTGAAAAATAAATCCACAGAAAAATGTGCACAAAAAAACTCATTTTTTTATTCCAAACAGTTAATGCTTAAATAAACTGCAACTTTGATGACCATTAACAGTAGGGGAAAAAAGGAAAATCAAACCGTCTGCATTCAGTACTATGCACAATAGTTTCAAAAAAGGAATGCGCAGAAAGGAGTACATAAAAAGTTTTCTTTGCTTTTTTCATTCACGATTATCTGCGCATTAAATAAAATGCATTTTTGTACAACCAGATGAGGAAACCTGAGCAGTTTACTGAAAATTTGTCTGATAAAAATCGCAGCTCATGGCATCCACAGAGACACGAAAAAGAAAGCTGCAGGTTGCAGGTGTCGAAGTAGTAAAAAATAGTGGTGTTGTATTCAGGGCTGTGGAGTCGGAACTCCAATCATCTGACTCCGACTCCAGGCAGTTTTGATTATCCGACTCCAACTCCGGACTGACTGTGACCTTCAGCTGCATTAGTTACTTAAAGTGATAATTCTTTTCAGATGAGTTTATAAACCCTACTTGCACTTTTTAAGAATACGGAAACTTGTTTCAAATCGATGTAAATGCACGTTCATCTATCACTGTTGCAAAATACGATCAAAGGCGAGTTAGTCTTTTAACACTTTAACACCTGGGTAAATTCAAGCAGTTCGCACGAAAACAGCTGGATTGCACATGGTTTTGCATGGGCATTTATCTGGTCTGGTAAGCACTACAGACCTAGTCAAAAGCTCACAAGACATGGCAAGTCTTGTAGTTTGCACTCGAAAAAAATTTTTGGTTGGGGGTGCAGATTTTTGTGAGTGACGTCATAAGTGGAAGACTCTTAGGCCACCTTGGCCCAGTTCACCTGGCCCTGGGTTCAAAGCGTTAGATGGTAATATTTCGTTAAAGTTTTTGTTGGAAACTAGGCTACAATCCGATTTTTTTGATACTTTGGATGACCTGCTGGGGTTTCGGGTGCAAAAGTTATGATCTAAAGTAAACAAATATTTGACTAAGTGGTTAATCAAAAAATTAATTAATTTGTTTATTTTAGATTATAACTTTTGAACCAGAAATGCTAGAAAGTCGATCAAAGGCTCAAAAGACTCTGACTCGAGCCTAGTTGCCAATGAAAACTTCAGAGAAATACTTTGGCCTAGCAGCTGGGCCCTAGGCCAGGTAATTTGAGCCAACATGGCCCCAAAACTACTCCACTTATGACGTCACTCACAAAAATCTGCAACCCCCAAGCAAAAATTTTTTGCAGACTAGATGACTGGCCGATCCATTTGAGCCCTTGAACAGCTCGAGCGCAATCGGCGGAGGAGCTATGGTGTTGGTAACGCAACCAAAAACTGCTGGTTTTAGGCCGATTTCA
>Ga0210059_1012687_pt1 | contig 12688 bp, 8 predicted proteins | sample Ectturendosymbi2_FD_188042 | JGI IMG/M metagenome (GOLD analysis project Ga0210059, IMG submission 188042) | Ecteinascidia turbinata endosymbiont from Florida, USA - Sample 2 (SPAdes) (version 2) | ecosystem: Host-associated > Tunicates > Ascidians > Unclassified | place: Key West, Florida...
GTGGAACAATTTTTCTTTTGCTGTGCACTTGCCAAACATACTACAAGAAAAGATATGTTTAAGAAAGTAGATTCCTTCACTAAGTAACATCGACTTTCGCGAACTCACTGCGTGTCTGTTTGTGCCGATTGTGTTTCGGGCATGATAAGAATCAAAAAGACTTTATTGTTTTAAGAAAAAGGAAAACTAAAATATTTAGGTAGCTATTGTCTTCTTCCCCGAGAAAAAATCAGAGAGCAAAGGAATCTGAGAAGATCTGACAGCTTTTAAATGATGTGGGAAAGAATATACTGGACATTGCAAGACGGGTGAAGAACACACTGGATGTTTGTTTCATTTGAACATCCGTTGGTTCTTGAGGAAAGGTTCTGGAGACAGTTGCCCAGGTAATGCCACCGGTGCGTTATTGAAAGAACAGAATCATAACTTTGCTGATCGATTCATCGACAGCAGGTGGATTGCAAGTGGATTGATAAATATTTTAAGTGTTTTTTTATACATTTGAATCGGTTGAACAGCTCCATGCACGGAAAGGGTGAAATAGTTTTAGATGTGTCCGAGACATCGTCGGTTTTGATAGTAAAATGCAGTTGTGGATCCATCGAATTGAAAATGGAAGAATATCGGCGTTTTCGTCATTAAACGCATTTGCAGAAGAAGTAGAAATTGATTTCCGCTGGATTCGTCCAATCTTTCTTGAGCGCCTTCCTACATCTTACCGAGATGGATAAATGTATCCCTTATCACAATTACATCAAAAACATGCGAAGCACTTTTGAGGTGCCAGAGCTACAGATTTATTGTGAAGTGGATTGCATTGCGGAACCGTTGATTGAGCTGCAAAGTCGACAGCTGTGGAGTCTGATTCAATCTGAGTGGATGTCCAGACAATGGAACCAAAGATCTCTGATTTGTGTCCGCAGGCAACAGAAGCTCTTTTTCTTTTTCCAACTACATACCGCTGTGACGCTGTTTTTTAACACTAACTATTTTTAAAACCAAGCACGGATACCAGCTTCAACCAGAAGACGACATCAGGTGATGTGCGTTGCAGACCACAAGCCCTTATTTCGACAATCTTGTGAAACAAACTCAGAGACAAGGTTCTCATTGGAATTTGTGAATGTGGGCGATGAACAGAAATTTCCTAAAACTAGTGTTTGTATCATTCTCGTGGACTTAGTTTATCTTGAGTCCGCGAACATTTATACTGGTCCGAAAATAGTCCGTGGCTTAAAAAGGTTGAGAACCACTGGCCTAGAACCTGACCCTTGCGAATCCGTGCATCAACTGGACTGCAGTCTCTTGTTCCCTACAGCAATTGCTAACGGAACCGAAAGGTTGCACAATTTCTTGTTATCAGATCCAACAAACAACAAACATCCGCAGCGATTGATCGTCAGCACGGTTTCTGAAACACAACAGAAACATACTAAAAGCATTGAACCAGCTCAGCTAACTGCGAGCAGGAAAACTTCAAACCGATATAGCTGAGCGCGCTACAGACAATTAATGATTAGACAAGCTCACAACGTGGCTATTTACAGTATATTCAAACATGCATCTCAAACGCCTGATGGCGATCAAGGTTTTACTTCAATGCCGATTGGCAAGCTGTAACTGCTCGATTAAATTCTCCAAAGGAGACATAGAGCAAGACGTACATACCAAAAACGGTGAACGTTCAACAGCTCAGATCTCTGGTCTTTTCGGTCAACAGAAACGCTCTGAAAGAATTTGGTTACACGAGAGCCGAAACGTTACTAAAGTTCTAGTTCACCCGAGCTGTACTTTTATCGTACTAAGCGCGGCAAAACAGAAAAACAGAGAGACTGCAATGCGGACGAAGGTCTGCCTCAACATCCTGTTCGCAGACCAGAGGTGGTCGGAGACACTTATTCAGACTCCGACTCCGCTCCTGTTCCAAAATTTTTGAATCCAGGTCCGGATTCGGCTCTTCTTCAAATTTAAGAATCCGACTCCTGTTGAGACTCCCGCTACAATAATCGATCCAACCTTAATTTACCCATGTTTTAACCTAAGAAATAACCACATAGAGTCCTGCTACTGCTGAAATGGAAAAGTGACCCCGGATCCGGGTCCGGTTTTTCACAAATTTTTGACTCTGGGTCCGGATCCGTATCCGAAAGAAAAACGCAGACTTCTGCCGGAGTCGACTCCGGTAATCCTGATCGGGTCCCACCTCTATCGCAGACAAAAGACGGCGACATAGAAATTAATTTGTTACTCAACTCCGCGTGAGATTAAGCAAGTCGTCAAAAAGGCAGTTGATGGCCTGGTCGCGACCTTCGCATAGGAGTTCATCATAGCGTTAGCTACGTTAAATTATTGGTCACCGCTGGAGCGGTTAAGCAAGCCAAAGGAAGAGTCGTCGCTGCGCGCCCTAACACTATGCACCAGAGGTGAGCGCGGATCAGGACTGGATCAGGACTGAAGCTGATTTTGGCCGGATCAGGACCGGATCGGCTGAGAAAATTTTTTTTGTTTTAATGTGATTATTCCGAAAATATCAAAAATTTTACTTGTGATCCGATTTCACTAGTATGCTAAATGGTAGCTTATATGTTGCCATCAAATGTTAAAACTCTGCTGGGACCATGGGCGCAATTTTGTTACAAAATGTGGGGGGTCAACTTGGTGCAAAACCAATATAGCCATCGGGTTGATGCAGAAGTCACGTTTTATATATACAGTTTCCCAGTTTTATTTCTAGAGGTGTCTTGAGAACAACACTAATCACTCTTTGGTTTGTCCACGCAGATGATTTACATATTAATATACTTAACTTTGTTGCTGGACACGGCACTGTAGTTCAGCCTGCTTCCATCAATATCGTATTTGCATGTAAACAAGCACAACAATATAGTAGAACACACCAATTGAGTTTTATCAGAGCTGTCAGTTGTAGTGCACAAAATGCTTAATAATCGCATCGGTTGCGCGTGCATAGCACTCTTACAGTAGAACACTTCAATTTTCATGCATTTTATATGACGTGTGGGTTACAGCGCGATTTGATGTCTTGTTCAAGTAGCTTATCGTCACAAAGACGATAAATATTTTCTTGCACATTTCCGTTTTTTGAAAAAGCTACTAATCTTTTGAATGCTACTAGGCATCATGCATCCATGTCCATTGATATCCTCTTACCAGCAACAAAACCATTTGGGGTAAAATTAGCGTAGCCTACTTCGCAAAATGATTTCAATCTATTTTATTGTTGTTGGGTGGAGGATGTATCCTTTCAATCTCCCCTTTTTGGCCCTTGCATACATACCCGCACAGAGTTGCAAAAAAGCCTTACATTGAAGCTTGAACCCGGCCCGAACCCGAAATCACAAGCCCGAACACGGCTTGAGACCGACATTTATTTTGGAAGCCCGATTTAGGCCTGAAAGCTAAATTTACCGAGGGAGTTAAAACATAGGTGTAGGAGCAGACAAATTTTTGGGGGTGCGAAAGTATTTTTGCTCTGATTCTCACAAACTTCCCCGAAAATTGGGCACCAGGTTTTTCAAATCAGAAGATGTTGGGCCCCATTTTTGCTCATACTTTCACAGAGTTTGTGAAGGTTTTCAGAGATTTTGCCCGGATTTTGTAGGATTTTGCTGGGAATTTCACCACATCAAAACTTTGGGGGTGCTTGCACCCTCTGCAACCCCGTCTCCTACACCAGTGAGTTAAGAAATGCGCAACTGCTGAGTAACAAAAAACGTTGTGTGCAGGTGTAGTTGCAGGTACACAGTTTATCACACCGAAAATAGCAACCACCTTGACCAAAACATTGACATAATCTGGCACAAAAGTGGCATGTTAGTCAACGATAATACTGCGGAATGTAATGCTTCTCAAGAAAAAACGAAGCTACCACGAAACTATCTACGATAACGCTATAGGCATAAATGAAACTTTCTACGATAGCTCTATAGATATGAAAAACTGGCTTGTAGGCTTCTTAAAACAAGCCAAGAATCGCGCAAGTGATTGATCTTTTCGACGCAACGCCATCGCGTGATAATTTCCTCACCGCTGTCGCCTTCTCAAAAACAGTGAGAGAATAATCCCAACAGAGAAAAAAAGAACGCAGCTGTGTTTGCAAACGGAATTAGCTGAAGAAAAGTCACAATCACTTCACTCACACAAGTTACCACGGTGAGCACAACAAATCTACCTCACCAAGGGAAAAGTCGTTACTCTTTAATGTTATAAAAAAGTTTTATATGCAGGCCCGAAATTGGCTCGAAATATTTTGACAAACTCAAGCCCGAGCCCGGTCCGACCCGACCAGGCTTATATTTCTGCACCATGTCTAAAGTTGTATTCTAAGAGTTCTACTTGCATAACGACACAGAAAAATATTTGAGATTAAATCAAAATGCACAACGGTGAATTGGCAAAAAAGTACCAAGTTTCACCTTCAACACGAAAAGAATGTGCAACAAAACTACGTGTGATGTATCTGTAAAGTAAATGTTTCACACTTGGATGAAAACATTGCTGCATTGTGGGTTTTATTGAACTCATGTAAATCAGATGACTTACGAACCAATGCCTTCAGCACAAGCACAAAGTGTAAGAGTCAAGGAAAAAATATTTTTTGGATTTGTTGTTCCCATTGTTGCGATATTACAAGAAGTTAGATTGAATATATATTTTATCCTTATTTCCGAGTCAAGTCCCTACGTTTTGAGCTATAGGTTAATATATAGCTGAGAGAATATTGTAGGCTACTTCTCCAACGTTTTAATTGAAATCCTGGTCATTAATGTTTGAAAACAGTCTTTTGCTAAACTCCCCATTCCAAAACTAAGTATCCACAATAGTGCCGCTTTTTATCTTTGGCAAAAAGTTTCTCAGAGATTTGCCTGAAAATCTCACTTTCTAACATTATATACACTAGTGTTGCGATCGGAAATCCCGAGCGGCATATGAGCTTCGCACTGTGGCAGCAAGCAACAATAGAGTTCACGTGCCATGATCACTCTCCGCGTACGCTGGTCGTTACGTTCAATCGTTCACAAGTTAATATCGGCAGAGCTTCCACGCCACGATCACTCTTTTATTGCTTTTTCGCTCCGCATATATGTATGGTGTTGTTCTTCACGCACATCCCGTTCGTGGTGAATCACACAATCAACGCAACACCACCGGAGAGGTTGCAACACTAGCATCATTAAATTTTATGGTGTCTCTTTCTGAATACGTGACAACCAACGTTACAGCAAAGCCAGCTACACAGAACGAATTATGGCTGTACTGTTGTCTCTCACATGTGCAGCTGTAATACTCTCACTGTTACAAGAAAATAACCTTTCTAACAGTATGCCACACAGGGTAAAATGTCGGACAGAAGCAGTTAAAAATCTTTCACGGTCTCTAGAAACTTAATGCTAAAAATTGTTTTATAAAATTTAAAATTTATAAACTACCAGAATCAGTGATACCACACAAAGCGCTGTGTCAACATCAACTTGACTATGTGTGGCCTACCATCTAACAAGAAAAGCTCTTAACACAAAACGTGACAAACATCACTTTTATTTCTGAAGCCTCTCCAAATGCAAAACCTAAAGAGAAAAAGTGGAGGGGACATGGCATATTATGTCCCCCCGTCTGAAAAATTGGGGGGACACGTCCCCTTTGTCCCCCACCAAACTGCGCCCATGGCTGGGACTATTTTGCAACTCGAAATATATCCACATTTGTTCACATGACATTGAGTTCTAGCAGCAACGTGAACATAGTTGAGTGGTTAGTGTCCATGCCTGCTGTGCTTGTTCATTGGTTCTACTCTCACCATATCCTTTGGCTTAACACGCAGAGGTTACACCTTTGATAGGAGTGCTTGTACTTTTGTAAAAAGTTCAGGGTTTAAGTTTAGGGTTTAGTTTTAGGGTTTAGGTTTACGGATTAGGTTTCACGTTTTATTTTTAAGATTTTATTTTTGGCTTTAGGTTTGTCGTTCTAGGGACCCGATTTTCTTTGATTTTAGGGACCCAATGATAATTTTCTCTGATTCTAGGGACTCGATTTGAAATTCTAGGGACCCGAATCGGGTCCCTAAAACGCTTTAAAAAAAACTGGTTCTGGTTTGAAATTGCGTTTAGGTTTTTGGTTTAGATTTTGGGTTTAGGTTTAGGCTTTGGGTTTAGCTTTTGGGTTTGGTTTTAGGTTTAGGGTTTGGTTTTAGGTTTAGGGTTTTAGGTCATGTTACAAAGACCTGATGCTAATCCAAGTGTATCGACCTTGCCACTTGACCAATGCAAGGAATCGGATTCTCCTAATGGCAAAACAACTCCAGCAGTGCATTTCCTTCTGATGCCACATAGACACCTCCTTGTTGAATTTTGGAAATGCCAAAAGGCTGTGTCTATTTTGCCTTATGAGGCAAAAGCACTGCTGGAACTATTTTGCCTTCAACCAATCGCATTTGGCTAAAGGCAAAATAGCTCCAGTAGTTCTTTTGCCTCATGAGGCAAAATAAAAGTATGAGATTTTACATTGGCGGATGAGGACTGGATCGAACTGATGATTTTCAAAAATTTTACGGATCAGGATTGGATCGGATTCAATTCTATCGGATCAAGACTGGACTCAGACTGAAAAATTTCACAGTCCGCTCATGTCTGCTATGCACATGAGCCTACGCTCATTACTACTAACGTTAGTAACATTCAGCTTCATGCATTCTCATTTTAAAAATCGTCCAAATTCTTACAGTAATCATCACACTGACAAACCACACCACCTACCTCAAGAAAGTAGGCTATTTCAACCTGAAGCAAAATCCATCTGTACAAGTCCACTACAAGGACTCCAGCCTATACAACTTTGCCTCCAGGGTTGCCAGCTCCAAGTGAACAAAAAATGCCAAACCACTTGCAAAAAAATGCCAAATCGCTACAAAAAACGCCAATCAAGCTGAAACAGACCGAATGCTGTTGGTTTTGACATTTCCAGATGAATAAATTGGCAAAAACACAGTGGTACGCGTGAACAAGGCACTAATTATTGCATACAAGCAACAAACAACTATTGTACTTTAGAAAAAACAAACAGAATCAAACTAGAAACACTCTTATGGATTTTTCACCCTTTTGTGGAAACCAGAGGTGGCCAGAGTCACTTTTTCTGACTCCGACTCCGCTCCTGTTCCAAAATTTTTGAGTCCGGTTCCGGATCCGGTCCGGCAATTTTTCAATTTTGAGCATCCGACTCCTGTTCAGACTCCGGCAACAATCACCGATGCAACCTTAATTTACACATATTTTAACTTAAGAAATGACCACACAGACTCCTGCTACTGCCGAAATTCAAAAGTGACCCCGGATCCGCGTCAGGTTTTTCCTAAATTTTTGACTCCGGGTCCGGCTTCGACACTGAAAGAAATACGCAGAATCCTGCCGGAGTCGACTCCGGTCAACCGGATCCGGTCCCACTTCTGGTGGTAACCGCTTAAGAGCATCCGTCGGGAGTAGAAAAACCTGCTCTAATAAGCGGTTGCTCTTTTATCCGATGAGAACTTTTTGCAATAAAAATAGAGCTCTAGCGTACATTTCGCCCCCAAGGATACCAATAATCTGCAAATAACAACACATACTAATGTACAGTATATACACTACATTAGATCCTTCCTTTTAAAAGAACCTTAAATGTTGTACAGCACAACAGCTAACCTGATTTTCATAGACTTTTATATTTATTTTTCAAAAACAGCACAGTCTACTGCTTAAGACACTGTACAACATAACAATGTGCAGTAGTTTTCAAAGTCTTTCCCAAAAACGCATTATGTTTCTTGGCCTGTGACGTCACTTAGACGACAAAGCAGCTTGTATCTTCGAGAATGGGACCGTGGCAGAAACGAGAGGGCCTTGGTCCTCAGAAAAAGCTCTTTAATTCCAAGCAGACAACAGCAACTGAGTCAGAGGTTTCATAAAAATGCCAAACAATGTTTTTTTTCATGCCAACACCATTATGGTGGACACATTAGTGCTTTAATGTTTTGTGCATTCTTACTCCGTAATTCCCAGTAATATTCCATTGGTGATTCAACGCGATGTACTTGTTTGCGAACAGTTCGACCGTCGACATGATAGCCTGCAAACCTACATAACCGCAGTTGTTCGCTGTTTCCTGTGGCGCATTCGAACGCCCAACGCTTTTGTTCGTCGTCATTCTAATTCCGACTCTACATCGAACCGTTACGTTACGTGTTTCTGACTTGACGCTCAAGTGTATCGGCGTTTTTTGTTGTATATGTGAATATAATTGAAAGAAGCAGTCAACCTAGAGTACTACTGGAGTGTTATTAGCGAACAAAGTGGCGAGAGCCTTTTAATTTGCCTTGCTTTGGCTTGGCAACTTCAAGACGTCAGGTTGCTTAGTTGGGAGACCGACCTGTGCTCCTGCAACAACTAGGTTGACCTCTCAACTAGTAGGGACCTCTACAATAACCTACAAACACCAGTGCCTATTCCATCAAAAAAGGCCAAAAAATGCACAACTATGACGTACACGCCAAACACCATTTTTTCATGCCAAACCACTTTATAAAAAGGCCAAATTTCTGGAATTTGGCCCTAAAATGCCAACCTGGCAACCCGCTTACTTCTGCTGCACAGATTAATAGCGGAAACTCTAGCAAAACAATGTAAGACTTAACCAAGTTGTTCGACATGCAAGGTGAACACCCTGGCTGTTTTAAAAGTGCTATAACTTGGCTCCACCGGCTTTTTTCTTTTCTTCGTTTGTTTATTTAACTTCGGGTGTTCTTGAACAACCAGTAGTCATGCTTGAGCAGTCAAGCAAAAATCGTTCGGCCATTTCAAGAAATATATCCGCTTAGTCCGCTGCATGAGAAAAAAACAGTTAATGGCAGTTCTTGGCATTAATCGCTAACAAATGCCCTAAAACTGATTCTTTATAGTTTTTCTTCATTTCCAGGTGTTCACTGATCCACTCCGGATTTTAGTGAAAAAATGAACCCCGATTCCACTCCTGTTTCAAAAATTCATTAAAACTCCTGCCGGAGTCCATTCTTACACTCTGGTTCCAGTTCAGTCCAGCGATGTAGTCGAGACCGTAACCTTGGAGACCGAGACTAAGACCTGGTTGAAGTTTCGAGACGAGACCGAGACTTCATCAAAAACTCCGAGACCGAAACCGAGACTCGCAAAAATTTGTCTCGAGACCGAGACTAAGACCTGGTTGAAGTTTCGAGACGAGACCGAGACTTCATCAAAAACTCCGAGACCGAAACCGAGACTCGCAAAAATTTGTCTCGAGACCGAGACCAAGTCTTGAGGCTCCATCACTCGTATGCGATCTGTGTTCGTTGAACAGTGTTGTAGCTGTGTTTAGTGGAGGAGTTGCAATTGTGCTCAATTTTTGTAATCTTCAATTTTTGTAATCTTGAGTTTTGATCTTAGCAACAGTGCGTAATCTTTTCTTTTTGTTTCATATGTCAACTTTTGTGCAGGACTGAAGATGTGTAACACACAAAACTAGTTTTCTTACGCAATAAATTGCGATCGATTCGCTTGGTGTGGGTCACTGCTGTGGCTTTACAAAAATTGCTGAATGATAAGTACAAGCTTGAATCATTGCGAGGAAATGGGAGCAGAACCAGGCAGAAGATTCCTCAAACAGCCGGCCGCAAAGCTAGAGCTTGTAATTGTTGTATTTTTTGATGTGTGTTGTGCAAATTCAAGCCTTTTGGTTAGATGTCAGGTACCCACAACAAGCTACAATACGGGAAAAACTATAACCACTGACAAATATTGGACTTAGTCTTAGATCTCAAATATTGATCTTTTTCTAACCCTAACCCAAGCCCTAACCCGACACACTCATCTAATGCCCAACCCTAAGCCCTAATAATCAGTTTTCTCAGCATATTTGATATGCAGAATATTACTCTGTGCATGTGCACATGGCAAGAAGTCAGAAATGTCACTTGACACCGGTCGCGACAATTCCAACAGAACAGGAGTGAGAATTTCTTTCCTGTAGTTGGATCCGGTTGGATTTTGTGTTTAATGAATAATCGTTTCTGGTTGTTTGTTTGACTTGTATTTACCGGACTCAAACAGGATTTGGATTGCTTGTGTCTTGTTGGCGCCGGATCAGGATTGGATTAAAACTTTGCAAAACAAGACTGGATCTGGAATAAAAAAATCGCAGTATGCGCACCTCTACTAGCTCAGCCAAAGCAAATGGTGAGAGAAGAACCGAGGACCACTTGCACAGCAATCACAGACCCTCACCAGTGAACACTCGACTATGTTCACTTTGCTGCATGAACTCAATGTTATATGTGGACAAAAGTGGATATGTTACAGTTTGAACGACAATACAGTTCCAGCAAGCTTTTGCCATTGATCGAAAAATGCACTCTAACATTTAACAAATATGTAAAATCGGATTGCAACTAATCTTTGCATATGGTTAGAATAATCACTTCGGAACAACAAAAATTTCCTCAGTCCGATATTTTTTTCAGCGGGTAGCGGAAGCAAAAGTGGAAACATGGAATAAGCCTGAAAACTCAGAGAAAGGATCGCTACGTTTCATCTAGACAAAACAGTCACTCCCTTTCAGTACACCGTGTGCCGCCTGTAGGCCTACTCTGTACAACTTTTAGACGGCACGTAGCTAGCAACGGCAGAACGCTATTTAGGTAGTCTAACCAATACACAATTTCGTTTGAATAAATGCTATACATAGTTAAGACAATATAGTAGTTAGGCTTAGTAACGTGGTTTATTAACAGTAATACTGTAATTTCTACAGTAGTTCTCCTCACTTGTGCTTTTATTCAGTTTTTTTTAAAGGTGTTTTAGGGACCCGATTCGGGACCCTAGAATTGAAAATCGGGTCCCAAGAATCAGAGAAAATCATCATCAGGTCTCTAGAATAAAAGAAAATCGGGTCCCTAGAATCAGACAAATCGGGTGCCTACAAGCTCATATCGGGTCCCTAACATTTTCCTTGAAAAAAAACTACTTTTATTAACTGTATTGAATAAAATGGATTGCTGGACAAATTGTTTGATAGTTATGCAATGCATTCATTTGATGTTGGAGATATATGCAACTGGAATGGAGCTTTATCACACGCTCTCAACCAAGGTTATAAGTTTTTCATAGAGGAGTAGCCTATTTGAAGGAAATTTCAACCAAATAAGATGGCAATGGCACGTTTTTATGCAAGACACCGTGTTACAGAAGCTAAACATTATCTTTCTTTAGCCTATAGATAATGTTTAGCCTACCTTGTCAGGATACAGCTTATGAAAGAATCTGGGCATTCCTTGCAGATTTGTTAACCTTAGGTAAATATTTACAGGAACAGATTGCAAACAATTTGGTGAAATACTGTGTTGTTTTGGTTGTTCTGCAGCACATGGTTATGGAGCATGATTATTTCAATATTCAGAAGATGAGCACTGTAGAAAGCTAAGTTAATTTAATAGTATGAATTAGCAATAGCAGTTAGGTGTGTATACCTATTACAAATATTTTTCTAATAGCCTACTTTAGTTGAGTAGTCTTTTGTGCTGCTTTAGACACCTTGGACATTACGATTTTTCCCGGTACAGCAAAGGCCACACACTGTTATGTTTTCCACTGCTCTTATACTAAGACTCTCCATCTGTATACTGTACTTTGGATAAAGGAAACGTAAGAAATTTTGCAGTCTATAATTTTTACCTATTGGATTCCAACCTGAGGCATCATCTTCCTAAGGAGAAAAATGTTTTTTTAACATCTATGTTTTTGAAAAGTTACTTCAAGAAGGCACCATTGCCAGTTGGATATCCCAAGGTTCTGGGTGCAGTATGTTAAGTATTAATGAGTCATGCAACCAAAATGCACCTTTAAATGTTGATGCCTATATCTAAATGAATGAATGTGTGATGTAGTGAAATGTAACTGACTTTCATATTTTAATAATGCATCTTGTTTACAAATGTAGGTTTGGTCAAGTCAGACATAAAGAAAACATTTTACTCTTATGTCTTATTCATGTATATGTTACAAGCATTTCACTGATGAAGATATTGTTAGCCATCCAATGAAATGAGTGCTAAAGAATGGAGCTGTTCTGTTGCAGTTTGACTGGAGCAACAAGCAGAATCGAAAATGACAGTTATTGACGGTTGTGCCTAATGCTGCAGTGGCTGTACAACCAACTGCGGTTGATGAAAAAATTTCATCTTCCAGCAAACTGACATATCTGAAAGTCATATAAAGAAGATGATGTAAGCTATTGACAACTCGAAAAATATACCATCATCGCATACATGAAGAGCCATCCAATATCATATTTTCAACTCACATTTTCAAATCGAAAAATCAAACAATATCACATTTTTGACAAAAAAATTCCAGTATGCATGCTTGGTGTCCTAAATGAACTGTGGTTGGTGTGTTTTACGCTCACAAATTTTCAGGATCCAATTACCAAACACTGTTCAATAAAACATTGCTTTGGAAACTTTGTTATTATTTGTGTGTATCAGGGGCGGCTCGTCTAGAGGGGCTGCCGGGCTGCAGCCCTCCCTGAAAAATGTAAGGCAAAATATTCCGCCAAACGACCAAACTCGCCTTAAGTTTGGATTTAGTTACCAAAATTTTACAACACAATCATTTTCGGTACTTCC
>Ga0210059_1012688_pt1 | contig 12688 bp, 7 predicted proteins | sample Ectturendosymbi2_FD_188042 | JGI IMG/M metagenome (GOLD analysis project Ga0210059, IMG submission 188042) | Ecteinascidia turbinata endosymbiont from Florida, USA - Sample 2 (SPAdes) (version 2) | ecosystem: Host-associated > Tunicates > Ascidians > Unclassified | place: Key West, Florida...
GCCTCGCATCTGTTAAATCCGGTCCTGAATTAACCAATACTTGCTTCTATTTTCATTAGAAGGTACGGCCCTCCGCTAAATGCGGCCTTCTGAAAGAGATCCCCGTGCCAAATTAATTGCGCACCCCGGGCTAGTATGTACCTTACCTGGGAATCTTCTGCTCTCCGGCAAATGTGGATTGAGCTTGCTGCATTAGTTGAAGGAATTATACAGTTACAATGCAATTGTGCAAGACCTCTCACTCCGCCAACAGGGACAACGCAGAGTAACATTCAGTTGTCGAGTGGTAGTACGATGCGTTTCAACAAACCACGCAAGTCAACTCTAACGCAGAAACTTCGGCAAAATACCAGTTATGTACAGCTTGGTGCAATGAATGCTGTAATTGGCTTTGAGCGGTCATGACCATTTTTGCTCCACGGTTTAACATTTACAGTCCAAAAATTGGGGATCGACGGCACTCTTCTGATCTGCTATGAGAGTAAAATGGCTTCCAATTAGCAACTGCTTCCACTTTGTAAGAGCTTACACCACAGCGTGTGGCTCCGTTTCAGCAATTGTTTTGCGTTGTTCGCTCGCAAATAAAACGCTGCAATGGAAAGCGACCGGACGTCCAATTGGTTCAGTGAGGCAGCAACAAGCTATACACCAACTTCAACAACTAAAGTAAGAGATGCATTAATCGGCTGCTGTGTTGCGGAAGCAAAGTCTTGCTTGACAATATCGATCGCGCGAAGTACGTGTCGTCTGGAGGCGTAGCGAGGCTATGGTGAGTGGTCTTATTTTGACAGAATAATTTGAGATCTATCGAGCGTAATATGCAAAGCGTCCAATCATCCTTCACAACTCTTTTGTTGATGTGGGGTACAGCAAACTAAATTAAGGTTGAACGGGACACAGGATCACTTTGTTTTGTACTGATTGTTATCCAACCTTGCACCCCAGGAATGAGATTTCGGATTTCGAAAGCTGAGTTTAAGGTTCATTTATAGTGAGATTAGCCTATGAAACGGCGTCGTGACTCGTAAAGCATGAAAATTGCGATCATGTTTTGCTTAGTCCTGCCAAGCAAATCGTTGTAACAACGCTATATCAATCTTTATAACGACCCCTAGCAATATTATTCAGCTACATATATCGTCAAGATATTAGTAGTGCATTGGTTTTGTGACGAAAGCATGGTTCACACAGTCAATAGATGATACAGCATTGCGTAGAATTAAATGCAGAAGCTTTCCACACAAGCAACAACATTTACTGGTTCCTCAGTCACAAAGGATTGGTGAAAGACCGTGAGGACATCTTTCCCCTGCAATACAGCTTTCAGTACCTTCATTAGTCATGTGAAAAGAGAGACAAGGGGATAAAAACAAACACACAATACAAGCTTATGCAACGTGTTTCATCATTGGCGACAATTCATTCAGTGGTTCATGTCAAGCCAACAGAAGCTCTTAAAAAGCGCTGTAAAGTAAAAGAAAATGTGAAAAATTTTGGTCAACCTTGAGCGCTTCTTTCTTAGCCTTTAGAGCACAGTTCAAAAAAGTATGCTGTTCACTGATGAATTCTTCAAATTTCCTTTTCTGTTGTTTACCCCGTGCGCAACCATACTAAACACTCATTCACTAGCAGCGCTAGTGACCATCACGCAGAACATATACCTTGCAAGATCACTGAGAACTGGAAACTCCAATCCATTGTCTGACCAATACTGAAGAGTGTCGCGGCACCCTTGTAAGATAAGCACTTCAGAGCATTGGATATTTTGCTCATGTCAGTTCCACATGCATTCGGTCAAGATTCAGATGCTCGCACCAATAATTTCTTACTGCGCACACCCCGCCCCACACCCACACTCTTCGGGTTCCTGCACCCTTCCCGCAAATGCGGGTACACAACCAGCGCGGGTAACCCACTCCGCGCAGGACTCTAGTACAAAAACAACTTATTTTATAGTGTGAATTGTTTTGTGGTCGTCTTTGTTTGCACTGTAATGAAAGAGTGCCCTCCGTATTGCCGCGTTCACTAAGTATGCAGTATATCTCGATGCTTCCATAACGATTGTTGATACAGAAAGTCAGAGAAAAATTCCGAATGAACGCAAGCCTTACAGCTTGTTGACAGTGGAGGAAGACTAACGACCTATCATCAAGAAATATTCATTCAGAAAACTTGCTCTGTTTTTGATGTTCCCGTTTTTACACTAGTGGCACTGGAATGAGACCGTGAAAAAATGCATTGTTCTGCTAGAAATACGACATGGGGAAAATGATAACCTCCTTATGGACGTTTTGTTGAAAAAGCGAAATAATGCTCAAACAGCTTGAATATAAATGTATGGAGTCTTGAATGCAAATGAACAGCATGAAGCAGGAGTGGGCAATTAATTTGGCACGGGGCCACTTTTAGAAGGCCGCATTTAGCGGAGGGCCGTACCTTCTAATGGAAATAGAAGCAAGTATTGGTTAAGTCAGGACCGGATTTAACTGATGCGAGGCCCTAGGCTGATCCACATGTGACGCCCCCTCTCCCACTATTGCGAGGAAAAAATGGAAAGCGTCAATCAATTTGCGAAATACCGAAAATGACGCTCTGAAAATACGATCAGTAAAGAATTATATATCATTACTAGAGTGCCCAAGATCACTGGGTTTGTTGCTGCCTTCGACGCAAAAGCGTTCAATTTCACGGAATTGTTGAAATCCTACTTGGCAACGGAACAGGATTATTAACTGCCACAGGCAAACCAACCGAAATCGCCACAATGGAAATATATGACAAAACACATTAACCACGTTTTTTATAAGAATCACATCTGTTTTTTCTTATCTGTATTCAAAAACGGAAAAACACTGCACTGCACTTATATAGTATGCGTGGCGGCAAAAAGACTTTAAAGCACAACATGAATTCCACGTTGCAACTCGCTTACCACGGCTGTAAAAATCTCACACACACGAGCAAAACACGTCAAGTTAAACGCACGCAAATGGTTGTAACTGCTAGGTTCGCGATTCGCACGTTTCTTAGTTTTTCAGACTGGTAAGAATCGAACGCAACTGAACTATCGTGTGAAAAGATGTGATGTTTGAAAGCCAGAACCGTCGCCAGAAAGTTTTGAATAGGGGATTTGAATTTGCGCAATGGATACTTGACATTCCGAAAATTTGATAAAATCTTCACTGATTTATAGTGTTTCATATGTAAATTTGGAAGGACTGTGCTCACCAACGCCGACCGTGTCGACTGGACTGGTTTAAATTTCGCTTTTGCTGTCATTATTGAAATACGTATAAAAAATAAAAAGCTACAATCATCGAGCCAAATAAGGCACATAGCACAGTAAAGAGTTAAAAAGGTTTTGTCCTGCCTTCTTCAAAACAAAATTATCTAAGAATTCATTACAATTTGTTTGCCTAAGTTTGTCACTTTTAATGTACCGAATGCATAGTGTGGACAACCTCTCCTAGAACATTGCGACACTTTAATTAATTTGTAATTCTTTTGAATCATGAAAAGGACCTTTCACCTGAGCAGTTAGTGACCATCAAGCTAAGAAATAGGGCTCCGCATGGTTGGCTAAACTATAAGAACTACTAATCTAAGGCATACGACCCAAACGCGCTTTTGTAATTTTTTTGCTGTTTCCCTGTCTCGTTGGGGACGAGTTCTGCAGTTGCCAGTTGGAAAAATGACTTTTGCTTGCTATTCAAGCTCATCAAGATCTTCTCTGTTTGCTTAGCGTGGGAGCAGTACAAACTTGCGCAAGTACTCAATAGCAATCTGATTTCTGAATGACTTTACTGAAGAAAATTCAAATGGAAGAAAATCACATCTAAAAATACCAATCGAGCGTTACGCGATGCAAACGCTAACAAAACTACTGTATTGGTCAGTCACCTAAGAAACAACTATGCTTTTATTGTAGGATAATTCTGCTAGCCCTACACATAGCTCTTATCTGTAGTACAACCTTGCTTTTATCAGGGGCAATGATGTAACTAGATGTTTGAGCAAGGGGAAACTTACCTGAAGGGAGCCCACTGGCTAACACTCAGAAAATAGTTGAGAAACAACAGCAAATCCGGTAGTGAACGGCAATACAAAAACGCGAAATCACCGTTAAACACCCCGACAAACGCAAAAAAAACAATCTACTGAAACCAAAAGAACAGTAGCAAAATACAAGCTAGATAGGGGCCCGGTTTTTCCATTTAGGTTGGCAGGGGGCGGTTCGCATTCCTGCCAACCGTCAGTTATGCCACTGATCAGGTGCATTTGAAACATGAATGGCCACAAGTTCTTTTGATAGAGTCGGACGTAACAATCGGTACGATTCAGCAAACGCAGGACGCAGCCAGCGTGCTTTGAGTATATCGACACAATAGTTGGTATGCGGCTTGACCTGCAGTCATATTGAGATTCATGGAAACTCGTTGGAAGACTCTGGCGTTATCACCACGAAAGTTGAATAAAACCAAATTTCGTGAATAACAATTAAGACACAAATTTTTGACGAAGGAAATCTAAATGATCATATACCAGCCATTGACTATATGGGTCCCACAATTTGTTGGAGGCCCCCTTGGATCCTGAGGGCCTAGGCTTATATCTATATAGCCTATAGGTAAATCTGGCCCTGGGTTAAGTTACTAAGTTGGAGGAAATTTCAGATTTGAACATAGTTTCTGAATACTTCCGCGGGCCACTGAAAAGGCTGTGGCGGGCCACATTTGGCCCGCAGGCCGCTATTTGCCCACCCCTGTACTAGTCTCAAACCAACCAACGCTGGAACTTTGTGATGGCTCGGTAGCGAAAGCTGGTCGAGCTTCTCATGGGCAAAATATAATTAGCATTGATCAATTGGAGCAGTTTTGATGATACTGAACAAGAAGATATCAGAAGAGACATTTGTAATGAACAATTGCATAAGAATGAAAAACAAGTTGTTGAGTTTAGTCAAGCAAACGGTTCTTCATGACAACATAAGTGTCAAGTGTCTGAACTGATCTGGGCTTCGTTCCACGTGTCACTATAGCAAGAAAAGAGATGTACAGAATGTTGGTTGGTGAAAGGACCAAAAATCTTCTCGTTCTGTTAACACTGCGTATTGGCCGACCATTTTTGTCGCAATGTCAACAGAACCCTGGCTTTTACGACTGGAGAGTGTATACCCAGAAAAATGGAGGTAGGGCGTTCAGAAAAGTTTGCTTTTTAATGGGCGCAAAGTTGAGGCATGGAGTCCTTAAAAGTGCCGCATTTACTGCTAGGTTATTTAAAAAATTCAGGATGTTTATTGAAAAACTGTCTGTCATTATAATTCTATACACCGAAAAGAAACTGCAGTTTAGTATCTTTCTCAATCTTCCGGCCATAGTTCAGTTTGCGAATGGGCCACGGAGGTAGGCCAAAATATGTTAGAATACAGTTATCTAGACATCTAATCACTACAGCGTGGGAATGATTTTGTTGATGTTTTGATTGAAAGTAAAAGGGTTGAGAAACAGTGTTTTAGTTGAAGCTATTAATTTTAAGCAGAGTTTACAATGTGGAGAAATTGCAGTAGACCAAATGTCTCAAGCTAGTGCAAAATGTGCAAGTAAAACTCTGGAACAATTGCGAATGCGTTAAAAGCAGTGTTGCTGTGCGCAGCTAGTAACTCCCCTGCGAGGTCACGAGGCTGGTACCGGCAGTTTAGTTTGCCTGCTAAACTTTGGGATTCATGCAAGTGATCACGCCTTAGCAGAACACTTCAAAGCAATACGAAAAAAGCAAAATACACAAGCCCGCAGATTTAAAACGAAACCTTGGCCAGTGCTTCTGCAGCTATAAATCAACAATATCAGTTAAACGCTCGTATTTCTCGATAAGTCGCTCGTATTTGTATTTCACGGTACAATCTTTTAAAATGGGTTACACATTTCTTGCCCTCCCAATTCTTTTCTGGCTACGCCCTTGGAAGTGCGTGTCATTCATGTTGGACGCGCAACATACCAACAAACTCGCAAACGGTGAAATCGCCAGGTGGCGATTGGAGTCGACGTCGTTCTGTTCTTCCGCACTGTTGTGCACCACTATGAGACAATTAATGTCAGCCCCGGCGCTGTTACACCAGCTCACTCTGCGCATGTTAAAAAAAACGCTTGTGGGACATCATGTTGCTCTATGTCAGTGGTTCCCAACCTTTTTGATCTCGCGACCCCATTCGAAAATATTACATGAGTGTTCGGCCCTAGACGTTACCTACAACTCTAAAGATGTTCGAATAACATCAACCGACAAGATAAGAAACACTATTATTTCACGTGTTGGATTCAATGTATTTACGTTCACATGCAAAAGAAAACAGCACCTGTTCTAATCAGTGAGACGACTGAGCTTGCATCTGTGCAACTAGTCTTGAAATTCTTGAGGGCGTGTTGGTGAGAACTAATCTCATATCATTCTCAAAGTCTAGTCTACTCCTTTACTTTTGTTTTAATCTGCGACAATGATTGAAAAGCCAGCATCACAGACAGGGGTGGATATTAGAATTTAGGAGTCTGAGGCAAACTCTCGGAAGGGTTCCCCAAAACAGTTGTTGAGGAGCCCCCTTCGGCACATTTCCACCTAGGCTGCATGTTGCTTTATTTTGAAAAACATATGACTTGCTTCAGATCTTATTAACGATGGCTCTAGAGTGGTTCATACGTTTTTTAACAGAACAATGCAAAAGCGTTTTCGCTGAGATCTTTGGTCAATTGTCTCGAAATAGTATTAAAACTCGTTGAAACCGTATTCACTAATCTGCCTTTTCGGGCGTTATGACCGAATTGAGTGTTTTTTTGGTGATTAAAAAATTGGTTTACGACCGAAAAAAACAGGCAAAAACTAAGTGCGAAACTCTCAAACAGTACCCGCGGCAAGAAAAATAAGGGGGGACCGAGGTGACCGTCTCTTGTTCGCCTCCCCTAAATTTTACCCCTGCTCACAGAGGTAGGTGGAAACAAATGGAAGCAGACAACGAAAGAAACCATAGTTAGGTTTAACTATGATTGCTCTACAGGGCCGGCCCTAGCAGGTGCGGGGCCCAATGCAAGACCTGAGCCCGGGGCCCCTATGAGCAGTGATTTTATGACGTCATCGTGTTCAGCCAATTGTGTTACGATCGTGGTAGAGCGCAGATATACAGTAAAGCACTAACACGAGAATTGAGCACCTTTGCTAACGTTCGAGAGGAAATTCGCTAGTTCTGACTAGAGCGTTCTTTGTTAACAATGAAATTTATATGTCGTTTCTACTGAATTCTCAAGCGCAAGGTGTGTCCGGCAAAAATGAACAATCTTCCCAAACACCATAGCTCGGGGCCCCAGAGGCGCGGGGCCCAATGCAGCTGCATCTGCTTAAGGCCGGCCCTGTTGATCTATAGCATACCAGAACCGCGCCAGGGAGTTTTCAGAAAACAAGTCACGTGCTGAGGAATCATTTCGTAGTTGCAAATACACCCAGACATGAATAACATAACCATTTCATTCAGAAAGTGAATATACTATTGTTATGTCGAGTTTCGATTACTGGATGCAAGAGCATTATCTTTTTAAGTATGCAACGGTTTGTCCAAAGCGTATTAACTGAAAATTACACTATTTTATAAAGTTACTTTGAACGTTTATGCACATCACTATCACTTGTTAAGCCTGCTATTAAGATCCCACAATCTGTCAACTATACGCTGCTAGTGCTGCAATCATAACCTTGAATCATAACAAATACAACTTAATGAATATAGTATGGAAATATAGCGATGAATAATCGGTTGTGATTTGTTGCAATATCAGCTCCAGGACAGATGTTACGAGACTGACTCACCAGCATTGCGCAGAGCTTCCCTTTTCTGGTGCTGGCGTGTTTCTACAATAAAGTCGATTGAAACTGTATACAGTAGTAGAAACCGGATAGGAATTTTTATTGCGATGACGTGAACTTCACAAAAATCTATTTGTGTTTTAGTTTTGCTGATGTATCACAAAATGTTGGTATGTGCAGTTCCAAAAATTTGAGACTTCAGCAAAATTAAGGCTGCTGTTTGCAACTCCACGGCCACTCTTCTGCGACCCAGTTTGGGGTAGCGACGCACGTCTTGGAAACCACTGCTCTATGTCATCCAAGTGTTGCACTGATGGCTCATTTTGTTCGCACCAAAACTCTTCCATAGAAAAAAATATTTCTTTTAAAGCAGCTGCACTCTAGACTGAAATAGAACAGACTCTTAAAGCTTTACACATGGCACCTTGTGCAAACTGTTTAAGAATTCCCTCTCTCACAATATGAACAAGTTTGTTTTTATTTAACAATAGCAGGGATCTTCAGACTACGCCCGCGGACCAAGACCAGCCGGCGAAGACATTTTGTCAATAATGAAGAAATAATACTTTCATGAAACATTTGCTCATTTGGTAGAATGTAGCATATCCCGAAATAATCACATTACGTTAGATCTCCGGCCCTCGAACTGTCGCGTAATGGCTTCTGTGGCTCTCTGACAATAAAGTTTAGAGGCCCTGCTTTAGGGTTTTATCGGCGTCCTAGTTACGAATGTTGTAGCAGTGTTTAGTACCATACTGCAGTGCTATACCGCAACAGATAAACTACTCTTGCTGAAATGCGTGAAGTGACGTCACAGTGCGAAGCGTGCCAACAGAGAAAATGTCAGTTTGTTTACTGAGATCAAGCTCAACTTATCAAACGAAGTTTTCGAGGCGCCCGAAATTGGCTCGCAAAGGCCCGCTGCCTAATGCTTCCAGCAACAAACCCTTTCTCATTGTCGCAGATAAATGTTTAAGATTCCATTTTGTTTTTCCTTATTCTGATATGACCGCAAAAACTGTAATTCAGTGTTTGACGAAACTGTTCTCGATTTTTGGTATGTGCTCACACATTTATTCCAATCGTCGGTCATATTTTCAGTCCCACAAACTGAAATCTTGTTATTCTTTGCACACTTTAGGAATAATGTAAATTGAACCGACCTGAACACGTTTCATCAAACTTATTCGTTGAGTCTGCAAAGAAAAAAGTGTGATAAGATTTGGGATTTTATTGGTGTTTTTGGCGCTGTACACCAGTCAAATTTTGTAACCAGGCCATATTTGCATGAATGACATGCGTAATTACAAAAACCATAGAGACAACAGTACACTCAACGGGCACAGCGGATGGCAACACAAGTAAGAGATCGTCACACAGCTCTTCAGTCCACTGTGCATCAGGCGAAAATGCCGTAGTACGAATTTACAAGATCTTTGTAAGACCTGGGTCCCAGCGTCCAACTCCAGACCAGAGGTTGCTGGAGTCACATTTTCAGGCTCAGACTCCGCTCCTGTTCCCAAAGTTTTGAATCCGGATCCGGGTCCGGGTTGGCAATTTTTTCAAATTTGAGAATCCGAGCCTTGTTCAAACTCCGGTAATCATCGATGCAACCGACATTCAGCAATGTGTTTACTTAAAGAAATGACGTTTACAAAGACCACACAGACTCCTGCTACTACCGAAAATGTCAAGTGACTCCGGATCCGGGTCCGAAAACAAACGCAGAATCCTGATGGAGTCGACTCCGGCACTCCGGATCCGTGGCCATCTCTACTCCAGACATACCAGAACCGCAGAAGTCGCACTCAGCACCAGGCCACAGCCTGATAAAAGCGAAATAACTAATGACATGAAGTGGCGTGCAGAAGATAAACAGAACGATAACGAACGAACTAAACAAGAAACAGATCAACCAGAACTAATCACAACGCAAAGAAGTCAAAGGGAAGTCGGAAGTAATCAACTAACGTAAAATATTCGACAAAAGGGGGCAGAACTGAAAACTACTCGTGCGTAGAAAAAAAAAACGAGGAAAGAAGGAATTGCATCCAAATAATATAGTACAGTACGTTTTTCCGCGTTTTTCGACTACCTTGCAAATTGGTACTGTAGCCAGGCGCACGGTCTGCAGTAGAGCTGCGAGGACAACCCAGAAATGCAAAAAACGATTCCGGATATACCAGACCTTGTAAACACTCAGTCGTGGCGCTACAAGACCGTTGTTTAGCGCCGTCAAAACAAACACTATCGCAAAAAATATTACGTTCTTGACTTCAAACCAAGTCGCAATCAAAACACTGGACATTTAATTTTTTTAGAAGTTCGGCCATCCAGAAACCCGTGTGCATTATGCACTGAGTTGTTTCCACAGAGATTGGTGGGGTTGCATATTGAGAAAAAATACTGATAGTTTTTATGTCAGCAAACCCATTTGGACAAATATTTGTAGGAACGAGAATAACTTCTACCCTGGTCGAACATCACGTGCTCATTAACCTGTCATGTCAGGCGAACAAATGACACCTTGCTGGAATGTAACAGCATTCAATCGATGGATGGACAGTGAGGTCTTCGAACTCTGTTCCATTCCTTGCCAATAAGAGCAAAAACCAGCTTGGTTTTCTTTCAAACTTTATTACATAGCAAAACTTATTCGTAATTCATGAGAGAAAGTAGACGTTGCTCAAACATACGCTATTTTGTGTTTATTAGGACGCAGTGTCCAACATTTCATTTCGTCCGGTGCTTTGCCAGACAGACATACAGATAGAAAAGGTGATTTTTCGTCACTGTAAGTAAACAGGCATCCTACGCAACCACCCTTCAATGGGACCCAGTCCTTTAATGTGACGACGTTTGTAAGAACTATAGTCGACGATGAATGTCGAGATCAGCACATCTGTTTTTTTGCATGAAACACTTCGCAAACTAAATACCATGTAAGATTATAATGAATACGACGTGGGTGCTCGCGTGACCAGGTCGGAACATGCGTCTAATAATTAATTATTAAAAGATATTTGGAATCCACTCAAGTCCGCAGGGTTGATCTGTCATTCACCACAGTCAAACCGTTTGACATTATCTTCAAGACACAAAGTTAAGCGAGGTCTTGAATGTAGTTAACAAGCTTCCCTTAGACACCACATATTCTTATAACAGTGGCTACAAACACCAAAAACGGTCAGTCATTGAAAAAGTGTCTTGCTTATACTTGTGATCAGCAAAATTCGCAAAAGAAATTCTGAAAACAATTCCACATAAAAAAATTATATTGCCATTTCTTAGCCATGTATCGTCCAGAGAGATTTTGCGAAATGAGGGAGATATAATGTTTTATGGTTTCTGTTTGTTTCTCACCAAGCTTCGTATGTAAAACATCAGAGCTGAGTTTGAACGTGTTTGCTTTAAACTCAAACGATATTTTGACAAATGAGATTTGTTAGCTTTAAGCAGAAATTTATGTCTCTGTATCACCGCTATGTGTCTCCATTTCATGTGTAGAAAACCAAAAAGCAATTTGTTGCATGCATTGCACAAGTACTGCAGCACACCGGCAACCAACTAATATTTTCGGGGGAGGGCAAAATGATTGTAACTTGCTCTTGTACCTAAAAATCTAAACATGTTTTTAAAATTTCAAGGGGACGATTGTCCGGTTGTCCCCCATGGTTGCGGGCCTGGACTGTAGCGCCATATGTAAACCTGACAGTGGCGACGGTTTGATCATTTTAATACGTGCTAATTACAATGCAGCAGTTACTTCTAGATTGGTAGACACAAGAGGTCGCCCTGCGAAATACTCCTGAGCTCATGAAATGAAAATGAGATCAAAATGATTTTTTTGAAGTTTGCCATATCTCCCGCAGTTCATCTAAGGAAAGTTTTTCTTATCTTCCGTGACTTTTGTCCACACGTGCTAAAACCTCAGTACTGCACAATCTCAAAAGTAATAATGTTAATAAAGGTGACGCAAATGAATCAATCAGCAATTACTGTACTACAAAATTCTAAGCATCGTCTGTCTTTAATCAAAATGGAATGATCAAAAAATGATTTGTATAAAAACTAAGTTGCTGAAAACTGTAATTAACTTTCTTCTGTTGAGCCTTTTAATTCACGTTTGGTAGGAAGGCGCAAGATACGTATATAAACCTATTTTGCAATGTTTCAGACGGTTGTTTATTTGTGGAACAAGAGTAGCAAAGCCTAAAAGACGAAAAACAAAAATACCACAAATTTTGATGTTTGGCCACCTGGACGAAAAAAACAAGAGGTGAGGCTCAAAAATTTTTTAAAAACATGATCGTAAGTGTAACCTTACTTGTGTAGATACAATGTTTCCAACAGGCGTAGTTTTAGCCGCCCAGCTTTTTTTTAAATTCACTACAAAACTACAAATTTGCGAGTACCCCAAGTTTGATTTTCTCCCAGTCACAATTACGTCACAAATGGGCAAAAAAATACACCGTACGATTCACTGTGTAATAACATAACCAAGAAAATCTGGCATTCTGATATAGCTTCTGCGGTTCGTAAGTTATGATCAAAAACGTGTTTCAGAGTCAACATGATGGCTCACGCAGTCCTTACAAGGCAAAGCGTGATCTTGCAGTGAACGTGAAGTTATCTTGTTTGCAAAACACCAAAAGCTTCAGAGCTAGTTTTCTTTCAACGACCCGGCAAGCTTTACCCAACCGTTACTACGTTGTTTACAGGCTTATACTTGCACTTGCGCTGCCTCCTATATCGGGCAAAGGTAACGCAAAAGGAATCGTGGAGAGGAGCATCGAATTTCACTGAGCTCTGCAAGTATTTTCAGACCAACCCAGATCATCGG
>Ga0210059_1012689_pt1 | contig 12687 bp, 6 predicted proteins | sample Ectturendosymbi2_FD_188042 | JGI IMG/M metagenome (GOLD analysis project Ga0210059, IMG submission 188042) | Ecteinascidia turbinata endosymbiont from Florida, USA - Sample 2 (SPAdes) (version 2) | ecosystem: Host-associated > Tunicates > Ascidians > Unclassified | place: Key West, Florida...
GGGGGGGCTTGAGCCCCTTCAGCCCCCCCCTGGCTGCGCCTTTGAGCCAGACAACGATAAGATAGCTTGGCTCACTTTTTTATTCAGTCCAAAACAATTTCGTGAGAAATGGATGTTGAGTTTTGACTTTGGCAACAGTTCAAATTTAGAACTAGCTTTCTTACCCGTTTGCATGGCTAATCGATAAACATACAACATTAACTTTCTGAACCTTTTGTAGAAAAAATAGTGAAACTTGAAAGTTTTTCATTTCCCATGAATGCGCCGACGTTTTAGAGTTTTCGAAAAAAAGCAGTATGCAGGTTTATGTAAGCAACCTTCATGAAAAATATGAACCATTAGCTCATGCGCGCAGGTGAAGCTAGAGCTGGTTTATTCACGTAAGTGTAATGAGATGCAAAATCAGAAAAGATTTAACTCTCCAAGCACTTGTGCTCATAGGCGTAGCCAGGGGACCACGCCCTCCGAATTTCTAGCATATCCAATCGTTTTGTGCCTTGAGAGGCGGTGTCCCACCAAACAGAATACTGTTGTTTGCTTGAAGTCGAAATATTTGCCTCCTCAAACTTTTGGGCTAGCTACGTTACTGCTGTGCTTTGGGATCACCTAGAAGTTTTTTTCAAAACAATTGGCGAGAGACTGGTCCGTTGAAAACTGATCGATCATTCATTTTCGCAGCACACCAAGCAGTAGCCTGTACCCGACCATTGGTTCTGTCTTTCCATTTCTGACAAGGCATATTAACCGTTATGCCCAGTGCTACCATACCGTCCTTATTTCTAAGATTTGTCCTTATTTTGCGGTACTACGTCTTAGAAAATATTAATGTCCATATTTTTAAGAAATGTCTTTATTTGTGACTTGCGTCCATATTTTTTCTTATTTTCTGTAGCATAACAATTTTAAATAAGCAATATATGATAGACATACAGACCATTTCTATATCATCGTAAACATTTTGTGATCAAAATTTTTTGATGTCATGTAAGTAGTACAATCTTGCAGCACAGAGGCGTAACGCACTATCAGGTACTGTTAGCACTGTAAGCTGTCTACTGTGGTTAGGATTCTTAGGAAAGCTGTTTTTGTAGCGAAGGTTTAGTATTTAATTGATTCAAAAAACAAACAAGCGAAAAAAGCTTTTTCCGTGACGATGTCAAGAAGAAAGTCGAGTATAAGACATTGCTGAAGCAAATGGTTCCTGGAGAAAAATAGGCCAACATATGATCTAACATTAGTCGTGCAAACAGTAACAGTTAAATTTTCCTCAGCCGTCCTTATTTTTGGTTCGAGATCGATGTTGCCCTGGTTATGCCAAAACGTACATTTAGCCAAACCACACCACCACAGACCTGCAGTAAATAACTGCCTCTTACCTCGCTAAAGCACATCATAAAATAACTACGAAACTGAAACCACTTTGCTGTTAATTCTGTTACTACTGTGTTTTCACAAACCTGATCTGCTCATAAAACAACTGAGCCCTGTATTCTCGAGTCTTATTGACGCTAGTTTCAAATCGCTGTTACGTCACAAACTCTAGCCAAGGCAATGCACGTGAATTTTGTGAAGGCATAGTCGCCAAGTGATTAGTGAAGTTTATTTTTGCCATAACACTTGCTTTTTCAAGGAAGGCCAAGTGTCCGATTTGTATCCCTTGCTGAAACCCAGGTGTAGGAGGTCAAAAATGTGCACGTAAAATATTTCTGGTGCCTGTTTTGCCAACACACGTCAGTTGATTTCCTCAAAAGTGATGAAAATCTCTAAAAAACTTTCCAGGATGCACTAGTTTTATCTACTACAAAGGAAAACTCAATAAAACAGGTAACATATATAAAAAGCTGTAAATACCGCCTGCAAATAGAAATTCGATCAATTCACATCGCTAGTATTTCATAATTGACATGAAGGCTTTCCCAAGCGCAACATAATGTGGTACAAGCCATCTGACATGAAAAACAACAGAAGTGACTGCCTTGTTCATCAATTCATTCTTGGTCATTCTCACATTCACCTGTTTCATGAGGGGTGTAATTAGTACGGCTGGAATATATAGCCACTTGCATGGACATCGAACTGCTCGCGTCACGGTGACGTATTTCGAAGTACTACCGTATATTTTCGAATATAAGTCGATTCTGAATATAAGACGAGGTAGAATTCTCGCCCAAAACTAGGAATTATCTATGACTCGAATATAAGTCGAGTCTACAGACGTCTGTTAAGCCTCGGCTGTTATACGATGTAAATAAAAACTTCAACCGAAACCGGAAGTAATTAACGGAAGCATGTTAAAGGGTAAAAGATAAGAATTTATTCGTTTTGGACAAGGCAAGAATTATATGGTTAAGATCTAAGTATAAAAATTGGATGTAGTCACACATCCATACCATAAAAACATCTTTTATTATAAATTGCATACAAACTGTTTCCGCTCTCTCGGATACAAGCGCTGAACATAAATATTATGAATGACTCGAATATAAGTCGATATGCCGAAATATGGATTGTTTCCCCTGCAAAAAAACTCCACTTATATTCGAAAATATACGGTACTCGGTTCCAGCAACTAAAGGGATGTCTTCGCTCGAAGAGTAATTGCTCGTCGAAGATGAGGCGACAACCTGTTCCTGGAATATTTCAAAGTTAATACTTCTTTTCCTCTGCAGATACTTTTTCTTTTTTTTATAACTCTTGGCCCATTTCGATAAAAACAATCGACGAATAAATATCTAAGCACACTTTTCACTCGTGACATACTTCAGTGTTGCATCATATGTTTTGCGCTGCACTCAGTCCCGTCGTCACCATGCTTTGGCAGTGGCGTAGCCAGACCAAAAGTTTGGGGGGCCAAAATGTTTGATTTTAGGGGAGCAACAGAATTTTGTTTGGGATACCGCCTCTCAAAGCACAAAATGAATAGATATGCCAAAAATGTTAGGGAACATGTCCCCCTGTCTGCGCCTATGGGTTTTAGTGGGCTTATCCCCCACAAACAAAGCTCCAATCCTCCAAAATTGAAATATTAAACACTATAAATCATTGGTGTTCTTATCAAACTTACCGAATGTCAAGTCCTCCTGCACTAACACAAAGTCCTCTATTGAAGACTTTCCGGCGACAGTCCTGGTTGCACTTCTACCAAAAATCCAACATGTTACATCGCGCAGGAATTGTTACAGATAAGCATTGGCAGAAACTCTCTATCTATCTCTCTTGTGTGCGTGAGCGACTCCGCCCATATAGGCTTCGGAAGAATTTTTTCCAGGGATCCTACAGCGGATATTTTCAGGAAGGCCAAAATAATATTTCTAGCGGGAGACCAATAATGATGAAATTTCATTTTACCAACTCCGAAACTAAGAGAAGAACGTTTTTACCAAAACGTTTACAGCAAAATATCAAATTTCAAATTCCACAAGAGAGCCAGGGCCGTCCTGACACCTTCTGACAACCTTGAGTCCGCCACCCGAAACACTGCTTTGCAAAACAAAATAAAAGCAAATCTTATCTATCAACAATCTACAACATGTGCAGCTCGACTCAGATTATTCAGAGTATTTTGCAAAACAGCGTATAAAAAATCGTTACCAACGTGTTTGTTTCTGTTCAGCAACAATGTTGACCTCAAAAATAATAAAAGAAACTATAGAAAATGATTCTTACTGAATTTTGTGTTCGCGCGAACAGCTGCAAAAAATGATTTCAATTCGATCTTGACAAACCATGAAATTACCTATGATTCTGTTATCTAAAAGGCACCTCTGCTTCCGCTGCCCCCTATTTGAAAGGACTAGGGGCCATGTCCCCTCTTTGGCTTCCCGGTCGTACGCAAAGGAGGAGCTTTTTAGTATTTGGCTAGAATCTCAATGGGAATGCTCAATTTCATGGAAAAATATAGGCAAAAGTTAAATCGTTAGACTCCTGAAAAACGTGAACGTGTTTTAAAAAGACATCATTGGGAGCAGTCAAGTGGGTGCTTGCTGGAGACTATGGTCAAAAAACGATTTTTGCAAGGAAAGAAGCTGATTCTAAACTCAAAGAAATGTTCCAATTTATCAGGAACACCGCTACGCTCTTCCTCCATTTGGATGAATTCGATAAAATGTTTATTTCTTTAACAAAAACACGATCCACCTTGCTGTGTAGCAACAAAACCGTTAAACATGTCTGAAAGTGTAAACGTGAAACAGAAAAAAACTGCGACTGTTATTCAAAACATCGAAAGTTTACCTTCTCGTTGGGATTTTTTCCAGTCTTAATGACGAAACCTTGGCCGTTGCTGTTCGCTTTTACTTTAAACTTGTGATGAGCCGTATTGATGGAATAAAACTTCCTCGACTTCTTGTAACAAAATTCCCTGCTTCACTTGATACAGCTCGGCTGCAGTCGGAAAAGTACCATCGGACTACAGACAAAAGCTATTCTTACAAGTGGTGCAGCAATTGTTTTAAAAGCCTCAAAGGAAGTTTCGATTTGCCTCGTTATGGCAACGCAACTCTGATTTGAGATGATAAACACAAGTGAAATGAAAGGAACCCTGAATACCATTATTGAGCAGCCACTTACTGATATTCTTAAATGCTGTTGAAAAGCACATTCAGATCACTAGTACTTCCTCTGATTGTTTTCTTTTGAATAATAAATTACATGTGGAAATGCTGACCATACGTAATAGTGTCAACAAATCTTTATGGTTATTCGATTTTCGCACTTAGAAGCCACGTCACCTGCCGATAATTCGTCCCAATTTGCATTGATGTCTTGTGTGTTAAAAACTTCATGCAGAATACCTCTTCCACCAGGACACAGCTCTCACTCTCCTGGTTGATCCGGGGTCCTGCATTCTATTTGCGTATCGCTGGCGGTCTCGACATCGCACTCCTCGCCTCCGACCAAAACCTGTTGAGCACATTCCTAAATAGGCAAAACCTGAGACCTGTTGAACAAAACATTATGACCTGTTGAACAAAACATTATGAACACGGAAAGATGCCGTTTAACATGACTAGGGGCTTAATGTATCACACAGTTTTAAATGGATCAAGAAAATATTTTGTTCGTGAACATTTCTAAGTAGACATTGGCACATCTACTGCTGTTGACATTGATAGCTAAACGTTCACTGATAATTGCACGAGCGGCAGGCTTTCTGGACAAACACGCTTATGGCCGTCGTACAGTATTAATTTTATGCTTTTAATCGTTAGATGGTCCAATCGGAAATGGTCCTGAAAGTTGTTGCCTACTCTGATAAGCCCGCTGCTGTAAAACAAAACGAAGTAATTTTTTATTGGCAAAAGTTGTTTGTTTGTCACAGACAGCAAATTTTGAAGGAAGTAACGACAAGACACATTCCGCCAAAAAAATCCCTCCTCAAAGCGGATTATGATGACAGTGTTGATTCTAAAGAACCTAGCGAGGAATCGAGTTTGAAGTACAACCCTTTGATTGACTCTTAGATTGATTGCTCTTGTTTCAGCGATTTTTTATTATAAACACTTTTAACTTTTCGCTAGCCTCAACACTTTACACAGCCCTCAGGCACTTTCTCATTACCATAACAACACGAATGCAACAAATAATTGATTGCGTACATATATCGCAAGCTTTGATAACGTTTTGGTGAAAGCGGGCAATGGAGAGAACTTGAAAAAGGGGATGAGAATGAAAGTAAGATGCAAACATCGTCTGTTATTATCAAAAATAGAACAACGCAATTTATGATATGAAGCCCGTCAGTTTGATACTCAGAACAAACCAATATTGCACTCTAACAATAATACCGTTTGAAATACTCAACACAAATCTTGCCTGGAATCCCACTTAAGTTATCAAAATATCTTCCTGTCTGTTCTAACCTCGGTGCGCCCCTGATTATTCTGCCAAGAAATAGAGGGATGAATCTCGAGGTTCTTCAATCAAATGAACCTCTTCGAACTTTCGCGAATAAATGAGAAAGTGAGATTAGAACTTGGTCATGTCAGTGCATCTTTTCGCCATTTGCCATTGATATTTCACACACGAAGAAGTCAAAACAAACTTTGTAGAACCTGCGATTCGTTTCAGATTCCTGGTGCTGTCGAATCAGACATTGCAGCAGATTAATCAGGTCCGTAACTAGGGGGGACGCAGGTGGGCTTTGCCCCCTGAAATGTTTTTGCCCCACGCTCCCCCTGGAAAAATGTGTTGGACATAATTGAAAACTATTGGAAAGAGTTAAAAAAAATTTGGGCCAATTTCAGAAAACTCTTCGCTCTCCTGGTGTTTCAAGCTGGTTACGGGCCTGAGATGAATTCGCGATGGTTGAATGCTTATCTCCTCAGTCTGTTTCGGTTCAGAATATATCAGCCACCGTCAGTATTATTCACTGCACAATATTCATGCAAGGGATGGTGAACTGCAATGCACGCTTTTTAGTACCTGCTTGTTTCCTGCTTTACACACATGTGCACGTAACTACCAAACATCTTTGTTCAATGTAACGATTTTGGCACACGGCATCTTACATCCATCTCTTGAATGGAAAGTGACGTCTTCCTAATTCCAAATTTTTTAAAGAGACGAATAGATTTTGTATCAAACCCCAGAGAAGTAGATTTGCTAATGTTTTCATTTTTTACACTTTTCGGGTAGAAATCCACAACCCATTGCGTTGGTGACCGAGTGAAGTATTGTTAGCAAATCACCAGTGGCGTAACTGACGGGGGGAAGAAGGGGAAACCGCCATCTCTAGCTTATATTTTGATTTTAGCATTCTTTTGATTTTCAATAGATTGCTGTGTTTTTGCGTTTTTTTGGGTATTTTCTGGGGATTCAGGGTTTTAGAATAGCCTAGGGTTACCACATTTGAAGAGATAAAATTTCTGACATACTCAAGCTACTTTTCGCGACAACAAACAAGCCCTTTTTTCAGTGTACGCATTTTTCAGTATGTTTTTACAACTACGAAAACACCGCAAATGTTGAAGTTCTGATTTTCACAGCACATTGTTTCGTGTTAAACGAAATTTACTAACTGTCAAAATTCTGGACATTAGAGAAATTGAAAAATTACACCATTTTTAAAACTGAAATTCCGGAAATGTCGGAAAATTCCGGACGTATGGCAACCTTAGTATAGCCATCCGCATCCCGATTCACCATCAATTATTTTGTTTCTGAGTGTTGGCTAGTGACCCCTCTACAGTGGCCAATTGGCCACTTTCAGCTAAGTTTCGCCCCTAGTTCAAACCTCTTGTTACGCCACTGCAAATCACAGTGTTAGAATTGAAGCTGTTTTTCAAATGCAAGTTTTAGTTTTTCGAGTTCGTGTCTCTCTCTCTCTTCGATGGACGTCGAAACGACGAATCCGATCCATCATCTACCTTTGGAGGTGGGATTGTTCGTGGCTGTATAGTCCTATGCGTGATAGACATGTACGGCCACAGGTGGGACACAGATACGCGAAGTTGGTTTCTCTGTTCCTAGCAGCATGTTCATGCCGTCGGCGACGACGCTCGCCTTCATTTTTATCCTGCGTTGCTTGCATGGAGAGAATACCAGCAGTGCAAATTTCTTGTCAGCCCTCTTACATGGTGATTTCTCATTGTTTTGAAGATTAAGTTGTTATGAAAAGCCCTATCAAACCCAACATTGGCTTGTGAATATCGTTAAATATGAACTAACGTTATTATTCACTAGAGCAGCTATGTCCAACCCGCGAGCCGTATGCGGCCCAGTTGAAGGTTTTGTGTGGCCTAGTTTAGGTTTTCGCTGTAGAAAAAAATTCCTGCGTACTGACAACTTATCCTTATTTTGATAATTTTGAATTTGACATTTTTGTTGCAGGTGGTCCTCAGTGCCACTTTATCACGTCTGTTACCATTGCAGTTGGGATTCGAACGCTTTCAGTACCTTAGCTTTATCTAAATCTAGTTTGCTAAGATCAAAGTAAGCGATTTAATGTGCGACCTTCATTAATATGTTATTCAATGTGCGGCACTGGTTAAGATAGTGATATGCTTTTTGGCTCAGTAAACCATTTGGGGTGGACATAGCTGCACTAGAGATACCTAAACGCCACTGTAGATGCAACCCTACTGTACACGTGCACTGCCATGTCGAAAATTCCGCGCTAACCAGTAGTGTAGGACGCGGGGGTGCAAGCGCACCCCTAAAAGTTTTCATTTATTGAAAATCCGGGCAAAATCCTTGATAATCTGGGCGAAATCTCTGAAAATTCGGACAAAATGGCGCCCAATCTTGTTTGATTTCATAAAATGGCGCCCAAAGTTTGCAGAAAAACACATGAAGACCTTTTTTGGAGTTCATTCCAAAAAAGGTCTTCATGATCTTTAAGGGAAAAAATTTGCTGGCAAAGTTGCCCAAAACTTTTCAGGCAAGTTTGGGAAAATTTGGGCAAAAATCTTTCGCACCCCAAAAATTTGCTTGCTCTTACACCTATGGTGCTAACCGTGCAACTTCCACAGCACTCCACATGTAAATCGAAACACCATTTTCCATACACAATTGTGCCGGACCCACATGAACGAAAACAGCTCCACGAAGGTGAATGCAATTCACATGAAAGCGAAATAATTCCAACCACGAATTCCATCTTGACACAAAGACATGTAGGATGTTGATAGCCGACTAGTTTCATCAAAATATTTTTGCTACTAAGCATATAAAAATATACCATCGTGGTGTAAATGTGACCATAAAGACGTTATTCAACTACTATTACGAGTGTGCAGCATGGATAGGGTGAGGACTATTCAATGCAGTATGCAGTTAACAGCTGCGAGGTTTGGGCACCAGTTGCACCTAAAGTAGCATAGCAGCGACGCAGATAGGTGTGCATCGGCGTTTAGGGCGTGCACCTGTCTACCTGATAGTTTTTAGTTTATTGTTGTTATAGGGCGATGGACCGCAAGATCATCGAATCAAGCCCCTAATTACGCAACACAAACAAAACAAAAGACACATAAACAAGAGTAAACAAACGTAAAAAAACGCAACATAAAAGACACACAACGCGTAAAAAAAACGACAACAGGCAGCAATGTAATGTAATTTAGCACATTAAGCAGACCAAGGGGGGTCACCGATAAATTTGTGAAACAGGACACTGCGACAAATAAAGCACGTTTTTGTTAAGCTTTAGTTCAGTGCAAATTAGCTGCATCGACTAGCAAAATCAAAAGAATCGTTAACATTAAACAGAACTGGAGCATACAAGCAAAAATTTAAAGAATTATTTTCCTATAGATAGATAGATATATTACAACACAACTTGATCCAGTAAATATTTTTTGTATGTTGGACAAAAGGCTAGGAATGATTTATTTCTTACGTCTTTGGGAATATTGTTCCAGAGCGTTGGTCCTGTGTATTGTATAGATCTTCGTGTTAAAGATTTTTTTGATGAAGTTGTAGCGAGATTGTTATTAGTAGATATTCTAGTGGGATAATTATGTGTTTCATTAATATGAGAATAATAATTGCAGATGAAACTTGGAAAGCAGTTGTGAACTATTTTGTACATAAATTTTCCTAATTCGTATTCATATACTTGATTAATCTGAAATATTTTGCATGAGCAAGATGTAACAGCAGGCGTAAAAAGTATTTTGTAGAATATTCTCAACAAAGTCGTTCATTTTGTTATTGACACTGGATTTTCCTCTGACAAATCCTCAAAAGCTGACTTTTCAATCCTGCGTTGATTTATGACTGTCTTGTCATACGCGAAGCACGCACTACCTCTCAACCAAAAAAGATTAAGACAAATACACAATGAGCAATATAATTCTCACACAGATCCCTGCACAGTCTACGTTTGAATTTTATATCATGTAACTTAATCCTTCGATTATCATGTCGACTGCCAAATTCATCAACGAAATCATCTAGAGCTGATTTTCAGCTAGTACTTTTAAATTTAAAGTAGATTAGTGTTAGCAAATCTTTCACTGGTCATGGAATTTCTGGGAAATGTTTTCACTTCTCTCGCATGAAGCGCCGGTGACGGGAAGATTTAAAGCTACCAACAACAATCAAACGCAGCTTTTTAAGTAGCTATAAATGAAAAAAATTGCTTCAGCGATATAAGCAGCTTCGACTCCTTCAGAAGAAAATTCTTTGTTAAATGTATTTCATATTTTAAATCATTTTCACTAAATGAATATGATTTGCGAATTCTTCCAAACGTTTATCTGATAGAAATACAGTATTTGACCTCCGGGGCAAAGAGCTGAAACACGGGAAAGAATTGCTTCTGAATCATCACAGAAAATCCGTACAAAATTCTATGAGATTGGAGGACATGCGGGTAGAGTTAAAAATATAGTCACGAACCAGCTACGTAAGATGTTTCGAAGTCGTATGGTATACACAAGGCAGCAGAACGCACTACAGCAATCAGGATAAATTCAGATAAATTACCTGACACTAATTCTTAATGCTTTAACAAACCTTTTGCTGCTGGGGCAAGCAACAACCTGCTGACAATAATATAATCTAGCTCTATCTCACACTGAAATGCACGAAAGATCAATCTTACCATTGCTGCGACTGTTTCTTTGTTTCGAAATGACTTTTTCAACACCATGACCGCGGTCTGACTAAATTTAACTGAGGATCCGAGCAAACCCTGGTGTGTGTCGTCACAAACAACTCTAGTTACCCAGCCGTCAAAAACAACAACACTGCTTATCATGCATTTGGGAAATATTGAATGCAGGCTAGAGGGTATCTAGATAATCTTTTGAAATATTGCCGACCGAAAGTTATCTACTGTATTTGTCAACCAAATCAACTTAAACGGGAAATTAATAAAAAAACTGGGGGGGCCAAACGGGGGGCCAAGCAAAAATCCGGAGAAGCCATAGCCCACCCAGGCCCTTCTTAGAATCGCCACTGATGGTGATGGATCTCTACATGGGGAACTTTGTCCCACCAGTGCAGTCTAAGCATTCGTTGAAGGCAGGAAATGTGGAATTGTTCAAGAGTCTTGATGTGACGGCGATATAGGACCCAGGCCTCGCAACCATAAAGTAGCGCTGAGACACAGACAGCACTGTAAACAGCCATCTTGGTCTTGAGGTTCAGGTTTCTGTTCAGAAATACTCGTTGTGAGAGTCGTCCAAAAGCAGATGAAGCAAGGCGTACACGACGTTGGATGTCAGGTGGTAGATCGAGCTTGTTGTTTAGGACAGTGCCCAAGTATACAAACTCATCCACATTGGCGATGGGGCAGTCTTTGATATTGAAAACAGGTGGAGCATGATTTGGCGAAGTGCACTGCTGTAGTATTTCCGTCTTTTTAATCTTAACAAGACCAGCACGACTGTATGCATCAACGATGCCATCAAGGAGTTGCTGAAGGCCATCAGTAGTGTGACTTACTAATGCCGTATCATCGGCATACTGAAGCTCATAAGAATGGGTAACAGATGTTTTGGATTGGGCACTGAGACGACGTTGGTTGAACAGGTTGCCATCGTGGCGATACTTGACGGAGATCCCATTGTTCTGGAGGAAAGATTTACGAGCATATAGTGCTACAACAGTCATGAAGATGTTAAAGATGACGGGTGCCAGCACGCAGCCCTGTTTGACACCAACCTGCACTGGAAAAATCTCGGAGCTTGCGCCGCCATAAATTACCTGCGCGGAAAAATCATCGTGAAAATCCCGTAGGATTTTCAGGAAGATAGGTGGACAACCGAATTTAGATAGAGTTTTTCACAGGATAGCTCGATCTTTGGTGTCAAATGCTTTCGGGAATCTATAAATGCCTCATAGAGTGGCCGGTGCTGTTCGCGGCATTTTTCTTGAAGCAAACGTGCGACAAAGACCATGTCAATAGTGGAACGACCCCGGCGGAAACCGCACTGGGTTTCAGGTAGTATTATCTCAGCAACGTGTGTCAGAAGTTGGTTAAGCACTACTCTGGCCAAAATCTTACCACCAACTGATAACAGCGAGATGCCACGGCTGTTACCACAGTCGGCGCGGTCACCTTTGTTTTCATATAGGCTATGGCCAGTGGCTTACGAGGCGGGGGGCGGCGGCCGCCCCCCGGCTTGAAAAAATTCAGTGCAAATCTGTTTTCAGGGCAAGCGCAAGTTGTTCAAAATTCTGAATGATAAAAAATATTTCAATGCAGTGAAAATTTTAGGGCAAACTCTGTTTTTCAGTGGAAGTGCAAGTTGCTCAAAAATCCTGAATGTAAAAAAGTATATTCAATACAGTTAAAAATTTCAGGGCAAATTCTGTTTTCAGAGCAAGCGCAAGTTGCTCAAAAATCCTGAACAGTGAAAATATTTTCAATACAGTGTATTCAGTGCACATTGACTTGGGGATGATCCGTGTAGTTTGGGCTAGTGTGTAATCTGAACGAAAGTCGTGACTGGTTATAGTGACTGTGATCTGGACCAAGCTCTCGTTTTTTATGCCAGGTTTTTCAACCCTTCTGTTATCTGTTGCAGCATTTAATTTAATTTAATTTATTTGTTTGTGAGCAGACACGAAGTCCATAGTATGAACACACACACTCTGCAGAACGCAGGTTGGTAAAATCAGACAATACAGAACGTAGTACAAGACACTGAAGCCGGCGAAATCATAGGGTTACAGACACTTTTTGCAACTGCATTGAAGACAGAACCATAGGGTTACAGACACATTCTTAACACTATT
>Ga0210059_1012690_pt1 | contig 12687 bp, 7 predicted proteins | sample Ectturendosymbi2_FD_188042 | JGI IMG/M metagenome (GOLD analysis project Ga0210059, IMG submission 188042) | Ecteinascidia turbinata endosymbiont from Florida, USA - Sample 2 (SPAdes) (version 2) | ecosystem: Host-associated > Tunicates > Ascidians > Unclassified | place: Key West, Florida...
CCCCCTGGAAAAAATCTTTTCGACGTCCATGGCTGTGTTTGGCACCGTTACGGTAGAAGCAAAACTTGGTAAGGCCAAAGGTTTTTTGGCCAAAGGTTTTTTAGGATCAGGCCAAAGGTTTTTCAATACTATATGCTCAATATTTGTTTTGATATTGTCCAGTCACAATCAGAAATAATCCAAGTGGGTGTCACCTTGCATCCAACAACTGTTTACGTGCAGCAATCCACATAGGTTTCGGATTATTGATTGATTGGTTTATTGTTCCATATGACTCAGATAATGAACAGAAACAATAAAAAGAGTCGTCATGCACAAAGGAAACCAGTTGTCAGTGAATATTAGAATAAATGAAAACACAATGGCATAATAACTGATCAATGTGGACAAAGAGTGTGACTGTGTCACAGGATTGGTGAAGGAAGGACCATGGCGGTCATTTAGTCAATCACCCCCGGTTATCACTTTTTGATAAATGTTGAAAAACAACAGTTGGAAATAAAATAAACACAGTAGATTAAATTTTACTTTTGCAGAAAAAACACGTCAAGAACTGTGTGTCATACAAAATATGAGGTAAGCTGCAATTACGTTGCTCAAAATGTTGAATGAAAGAAAATTGTGGGCCGAAAAGTGCGTTGGCCAAGTCCGACATTTTCAGCCCATATAATGCCTATTGAGAGAGAGTGCAAGACGAAAAATTAATATATTTGTATAACTTTATAGGTTTCTTTTAATTATGTTCAAATAACAGATTTTCAACAGAATTTTACTGCTCTTAGCAGATTTTCGCTGAAAAATTGTGTCAAGACTTTTAGCAGAAATAGCAATTTTTGTAACATTTAGCAGATTTAGTTCACAACCATCTGCCAATACTGGCGGTCAGCACGATACACTCAGACTGTCATGTCACGATGCAAACTGGAGATAGCATGCAGAGAGTAAAGCTATATAGTAACACGGTTGCCTTGCCCACACACTTCATGATTTAGCAGGTGTTGAGATGTTTTTTAAACTTAAGGCCCCGCGCTACCTTAATCCGGCACTGGTAACAAGCAGAGATAAACAGACTGACAAATTTTTCAGTCCGAGTCCAATCCTGATCTGCAAAAATTGCATCCGATCCAGTCCTGATCCGTCAATGTAAAATCATGTAGACTATTTTACCTCATGAGGCAAAATAACTATTGGAGCTAGCTATTTTGCTTTAAGCCAAAAGTGGAAGGCAAAATAGTTCCAGCAGTGCTTTTGCCTCATGAGCATGGGCGCAATTTTGTTGTAAAATGTGGGGGGACAGCTTGATGTGAAACCAATATAGTCACCGGGTCGATGCAGAAGTGACGTTTTATATTAGAGATCCCCAATCTTATTTCTAGAGATGTTTTTGAGAGCAACACTTATCACGCTTTGCTATGTCCTTGCAGATGATTTACATATTAATATACGTAAATTTGTTGCTGGACACGTTACTCTCGTTCAGCCTGCTTCCATTAATATCGTATTAGGATGTAAACAAGCACAACAGTATAGCAGAACACATCATTTGGGTTTATCAGAACTGACAGTTGGAGTGAACAAAATGCTGAATCGCATTGGTCGCACGTGCATATCACTCTCACAGTAAAACGCTTCAGTTTTTATGCACATTATAAGAAGTGTGGGTTACAGCGCGATTTGATTTCTTGTTCAAGTTGCTTTACGTTACAAAGACAATAAATATTTTTCTTGCATATTTCCGTTTTTTGAAAAGGCAACAAATCTTTTTAATGTTTCTGAGCATCATGCATACAGTCCCACCCTTACCAAAATCTTCACTGATATACTCTTACCAGCAGCAAAACATTTGGACTAAAATTAGCGTACCCTACTTCACAAAATGATTTCAATTTTTATTTACTGCTGGTGGGTGGAGGATGTGTTTTTTCAATCTCCCTTTGTTGGCCCCTGCCTACATACCTACACAGAGTTGTAAAAGGTCCTCATTTTGAAGCCTGAACCCGGCCCGAGCCCGAACCCGGCTTGAGCCCGACATATATTTTAGAAGCCCGCTTTAGGCTCGAAAACCAAATTTACCGAGGGGGTTAAGATATGCGCAACTTTGGAGTAACAAAAAACGTTGTGTGCAGGTGTAGTTGCAGGTACACGGTTTATCACACCGAAAATAGCAACCATCTTGACCAAAACATTGGCTTAAACAAGCACACTACGATGGCGCCACAGGCATAAAAGAAACTCTTCAGGAGCTCTACAGATATGAAAAGCCGGCTTATAGGCTTCTTTGAAACAAGCTAAGAATCGCGTGAGTGATTGATATTTTCGACGCAACGCCATTGCGTGCTAATTTCTTCACCGCTGTTGCCTTCTCAAAAACAGTGTGAGACTAATCCCAGCAGAGAATAAAAGAACGCAGCTGTGTTTGCAAACAGAATTAGCGGAAGAAAAATCACAATCACTTCACTCACAGAAGCCACCACAGCGAGTACAACAAATCTACGTCACGAAAGAAAAAAGTCGTTACTCTGAATGTTATAAAAAAGTTTTCTACGCAGGCCCGAAATATTTCGACAAACTTGAGCCCGAGCCCGGCCCGACCCGAAAAGCCTGGCCCAACTTATAACTCTGCACCATGTCAAAAGAGTCATTCTAAGAGTTCTACTTGCATAACGACACAAAAATATATTTGAGATTAAGTCAAAATGCACAACGGTGGATTGACAAAAAAGTACCAAGTTTCACCTTCAACAGGAAAAGAATGTCCAACAAAACTACGTAGGTGTGATGTATCTGCAAAGCAAATGTTTCACACTTGGATGAAAGCGTTGCTGCATTGTGGGTTTGGTTAAACTCAAGTAAATCAGATGACTTACATACCAATGCATTGTTTTCGCATTCTGTTGGTTATTAATTTGTCGATTTAATGCAATTACCACGGAATGAATTTGCATGCAAATTTCAAGGAACATGGTAAATGGGCCAAAAAGTAACAAGTAGGTTTTGGTGGGAATCTGGGTTATTGTCTGCATCCAAAAATCATCTCACCACTTTTTGCAGACGTTTCCTCCACTACGCATGTTTGATCCGGCACTGGATCTTGCAAACCGTGGTGTGCATCAGGCAGTTCAGCCGCACACTTTTTATGCTCCATTACTCGTATTCGACAAGACATTAGTGCAGCCTCATTTCGCAGTTGCAAATTGCTCAGACGTAGTGATGAGTGTGTTTTACTCCCCTGTTTTAATACGCAGCCTGTTATTTTTGGAGTTATGAACTATTGTGTCGTAGCGTTGAGTTTATTTTCCTCCCATATCCCAAGCTCGAGCGCTGATTGTTTATATTCAGTGCAATGACACAGAAAACAAGGGGATTGCTTGTAAAAGAATATGCATATTATGTTAACTAACTTCGCCAAAACGTTCGTTGGAAACATGAATATGACGTCAAATTTTGACGTCACAAACAACGCACACCAAATGCAAAGGCCACCATATGCCACTGAATGAACCCCCCATGAAAATTTTCTGCGAACGCCACTGCCACCAACTGTCGATAAATAAGTCCGTCGCATTGCATGCGAGCAATAAAAAAATTACCAATAATACATTTGTTTTTACAGCGTTTTTAAAGTCAGTGGTGCTTGAAACAAAGGACAATTACTTTAAGGGAGGTGTGGTAGAAAAAAAGGTTAAGAACCACTGAGCAAAGCGATTTGAGGTCCCCGGTGTGGGAAAAAAACCACCGATTTAAAATTCTAAAGCATCAGACCCAAACACCATTGTCATTTTCTTGATATTTCCTTACCCTTTGTCTTATTGTTGTAGAGTTCTGTATAGTTGCTAAGCAAGGTAACCTTTGCTTGTAGTTCAAGGTAACCAAAATCTTTGATTTTGTTTAACATGTGCTGAGCAGTACAGTCTTGTTGCAAGATTCTTGCACAAGCACTCAATAGCAAATCTGAATGACATTGTTGAAGAAAATAAAAATGGAAAAATGATAAAAACCACAACTAAAAACGAATCGAACTTTATGTCATAAAAACACTAACAAAACTATCGTACTGCTAAGGCTCAGAAGACGTCGTGGATATTAGTAATTGTTACACCTTGACTGCAGTGACATCCTACTTTGAATCAAACTTCTCAAAATATATCAGTCTCTATAGTACAGAAATGTTTTTGTTTCGAGGTCAGGAGTTCTTAACATGTCAGTCATTCATTTTGTTATCAGAAGGTAGGCCTATATAATGTTGTATTTTATTATGTTTTTGTTGTAGGATATTGCTAGCCCACAGGGGGAGCCAAGCCCCCCAAAGAATATTCCACCCCTGGAAAAATGTGTTCGACATCATTTAAAACTACTGGAAATAGTTCAAAAAATTTGGGCTCTCTCAGAAAACTCTTCGCCGCTCCTGGTGTCCCAAGCTGGTTACGGGCCTGTATGTGAGGTTATAGGCTTAATTTATATTTAGCAAAAGCACCCTGAAGCAGTAGTATCGTCATGAAAACTTACATACCCCTACTGCCACTTTGCAAACGTTTTAACACGGTTCTTTTGTAATTGTAAAATCCACAACGAGGTTCCTAGGGTCCTGTTGGTGTCGCTTTTTGTGACGTCATTCGTAGATTTGCATCAACCTTCTATGGACATCGGTGACAGAGCTGTAACGTTTGAAATATATGCTTTAACTTTCTGTTATGCCACGACATTACAAACCATTGGGTCAAATACAGTCATTGTACTCGTGCTGTACTGCTGCAAACACGAAGGTGTCTTCTTCATGAGTAAAATCTCTGTCTCTCCGAGTGAATGTTACTGTTTGGTTATTTCGTGGTCCATCACAGGCCCGTAGCCACGGAGGGGAATTCGAGGGCAGTTCCCCCCAAATACTTTTTGCGCCCCCCAAATTGTGTTGTGAACAAGAAAATTTATTTTAAATATATGATAAAAACAAAAATCTTGCCCCCTGAAAATGTATTTTGCCCCAGCGAAACTTAAAACCTGGCTACGGGCCTGACCGTTTATCTGCAGTTTAACCTTATAAGCTTTGGTCATGTTCATATTAAGCACGAACAACCACAAGTGCTTGTCTGATTCACACGTAACTATCCGTAGGCCGTCTATTCAGCAAACACAGCCAACGGACCTGACTCACGACGCTGTAGCCTACATGTTGTTTGACTACTCTTGATCATCGGATCATGCTGACATTCATGGAAGCCGTTAGAAGACACTGGCGTTGTCGACACGAAATCTGATTAAGGAAATCTCCTGCCTGGTCCTCCATCCTTTTGCAACACGATTCAAGCTTGCCTCCACCATTTAGCAAAATAGTAAATCACAGCAGTGACCACACATCAAGCGAATCAATCGCAATAAATTGCGCAATAAATCGCAATAAATCAGTCGCAATAAATTGCGATAGCAACGGCTGCAATTGTGTGCAACATTCGACACGAATCGACATAACGACGGCTCTGGGGCGGATCCAGCCAGTAACGTTAGGAGGGGCAATTTCAGTAATATTTGGCAGTCAAATCTCATTACGGGTTCACTACCGTAAGAGAGATGAAGTATACTTCACAACACTGTTGTGACAAAACAATGAAGGGCAAAAATGACCTTATAGCGAGAATGCTGTTTTTCAAATTGTACAAAGTCATGGTGAATAAGGTTACTTTCATACGTTTTAGGGGGGGGGGCGATCGCCCAATCGCCCCTCCCTGGATCTGCCCCTGCAACAGCTGCATAGTGCATGTCATAACAACGGCAGCAATTTCGTGCAACATTCGACTAATCGTACATACGCTTGTCGCTTATTGCGTCACACATGGGCATGGCTTATCATGTGGAACTACACGCTCACGGCACGCCGCTGTGGCTGTACCAGGGTTGCCAGATTGGCCATTTTGCGGCCAAATTTCTGAAATTTGCCGTATTTCAAGTTGGTTGGTCGTACGATTTTTGGGTTGGCCGCTTGGCTTTTTTTGGCCGTTTTGCCGAAAATATTTTCTGTTGGCCGTTTTTGAAAATGTGTCTATATTTTAAGGCTAAACTGTGTAAACTATCAACGACAACACTTTATTTGAAAGTCTCGTCCCCTGTGTGTGCGTTTCGCCTTGTGTAGTGAGTTATAAGTGAAAGCGAGGCAGTGTGAGTGTGCGATTGTGCTTGCCGCATTGTGCAGACCTTGCACTTTGCAGGCCAAGCCGTTGTGCGTATACCTGATTATGAGTGCTGTGTGGCTTGTGAAGTTGTAGCAGACCATTGGGTTGGTATGGCTTGTGAAAATCTATATGGTTGATATCGCGTGCAACCAAATATACTCTTCATATTGTTATCCTACTAATATTGCTAACTGCCTGTGTTACTTCAGTGTTCACAGTTCTTTTTATGTTGCCACTATATATATTATATGTCTTCAACAAACTTTGTGCCAAGTGGTGCTTACACTTGGGCAAATTAATTAAGTTAACCTTTGTAAATTAACGTGTTTCTTCATTTCCAATTCACCTTTGGAAGGTAAGTGTTTCTTCTTCATTTCCCTGGACACATGCCATGCCTGTAGTTTTAACTGTGAGAATTTGTAGCGACACACAACTAGTTTCTACCTAGCTGTGCCTATGCATTCAAGCAGGCCCGTAGCCACGGGGGGCATTCAAGGGCAGTTTCCCATAAATTTCTTTTGTACCTCCTCAAATTTTGTTGCGCCCAGAAAAATTTGTTTTAAACACATAGCAAAAGCAAAAATCTTGCCCCCCGAAAAATGTATTGTGCCCCACCAAATACTGAAACCTGGCTACGGGCCTGCATTCAAGTGTTAGCCTATTTAGCATTATGTCTTATGTCCACAATCCCTGTGTTTTTTATGAAGTGCTTAGGCATTCATTTAGCAGTATGTGTCTTGTTGTTGCAGGGGTTGCCAACCAGTCAGACACTAAGAGCCACATTTCTTACTGTATTACAGCAAAGAACCACATTATACACATGATGGGCACGCATGAACGTAACCCATCGCTTCCTCACTCACACACATATTTTTGCTTAGCTAGATTTGTTGTAAATATCACAAACCACCAACATGACAGTGACAGAACTTCGCAAGCCATTTATTGTTATGCTTGTTATTTAGTGTGACTTTTGCTTTAAGAGTCGCATGAACCTGAGCAATGAGCCACATGTGGCTTGCGAGCCACGGGTTGGCCACCCCAGACAGTGCTATTGTATTCAGTGCCAACGCAAAATGAAAATGAACTTGTAACCTACAGTACTTGATTGCATTTTGACTTGTTACAGTAAACTGCAAGCTCTGTTTTTGAAGTGTTCAAAGTTTGAGTGATGATGCTAAAGTAGCTGTTGATTTTTCAGGTACTTTTATTTCGAGGTCTTTTTGAGAAAGAAAAAAACTTCTGGCATTTTTCTGTCATAGATGACAAATTCTAAAAATAGTTTTGAAGTAATGCTTTTGTGAAGGCGCTGTGAGCATGCAAGATGTATTTTTATGTGAAGTTGAGTTGTGAGGAGGCATATTTTAACAAATTTGGCCTTGTCAAGTGAAGGGTTTGGCTCTTTTTGGCCTTTTTTAATTGAGGGTTCGGCTTTTTTCAGCAATTTTGTTGGCCGTTTCTGGCCTTTTTTACTGAAGGTTTGGCCTTTTTTGAAAAAATAAATCTGGCAACCCTGGGTTGTACCACGGTTTCAGTCTATTGACCAGTGTTGAGTGTGCGTGTGTACAACAGTATCCCTGAGTATATTGTACCCGGTAAGATGTCTGGAGGGCATTACCTTCCAAATAGAGTGACTGCTTATGGACCAGCCACAGAAATCTGTGTCAGTCCAAAATTCCAGATTTCTTCGCAGCCAAGTCATGTAAAATTATGAACTTAAGATTTCGCATAACTGGATATAGTGGCTGCTAGTCTGATATACCATTGTAAGTACTTTAATAAAGTCGTTTTGCTTCTACGAAAGGCTGCTGTTGGGTCATAAATGTGGCCAATTTAAGTAATTTTTACCGGTATCTCAGATTTAGATGACGTCAGGCTAGAAACAACCATCTTCGGATAATCCGGATCTTCACCTAAACCGCATAAAATCGTCGGTCAAATCGAATCCGGGTTAACCGAGGTTTACTGTATATTGCTAAGTGATGGAGGCAAGCTTGAATCGTTGGAAAAGGATAGAGGACCAGGCAGGGGATTTCCTCAAACAGCTGGCTGAAAAGCTAGAGCTTGTTTTGTTGTTGCAGTGTCAATAGCTTATCCTTTTTATCTTTGCTACATTGAATGCTTCATAACATAATGTAATGTTTTTCAAGAAACTCCTTGAAGGAACTTACATGTCGAATCGAATTACACAAACTTGCAGTGATCTCCATTGTTGAAAATGTTTTTCGAAGTGTGATTGCAGCTGCTTAAAACACCAGTTCTTTGCGAAATCTGCTAAGTTGAAATGCACTTCATTTTATTCTGCGAAGTAACTTTATACATTAGTGACTATAAGTGGTACAGCTGCTTGAGCACGCGCCACCAAATCTGGTTGGGTGAGTTCGGTCTGACCGGCTCGGGTCACACCGAAGACTTGAAAACGTTACGTGCCGCCTGTCCAGCATCGTGCTTGCCGTTGATGGGTAGGTGCAAGGTTCACGCGCGGGGCTGTCATTGACTTGCTGCCAGTGCAGCATACGAAAGTGGCCGCTCGGCCAGCGGCGCAAGCAAGCGCAAATGAGCGCCGCAGACCACTCGTGACATTCCGAAAAGAGTGCAGAAAGCAAGCATTAATGAAACTGAACTTCACACCAAAAGAACATGCAGAACAATTAATACTTCTATCTTTCCGGTGCCATTTTGATTGTGACCTGCAAGTGACTTTATAGAATTCTACAATTTCATTTCTGAAACACCTGTGTTTATTACTTACCTCTTTGTCGAAATCCACGGCACGTTTCATCTTTATCACATTCTTATACCCAAACGTTTAATGCCACAAAATGTTTCTTGCTATATGCTTTTGTATGCCACTTGAGATACTTACTAATTTCACAGTCGTCACCATAATAACCAGAAGTGCATTCACATTGGTATTCATTGACTAGAATACTACGACATGTTGCTCCGTTTTGACATGGGTTAGGAACACATGCATTTGGTTCTGAAAAATCATCACATGATGGTCAATTTCAATTATATTAAAGCAGCATAAAAAACACATACACTTCCAAACGTAGTTACGCAATATCCCACTTACTTCTGAACGAGAATTTTGATCTTGCGGAAGTACACTTTTGTGGTTTAACAGTTTTGCTGTGCCAGGAAGCTGGTGTGTTGCAGTCAGAAAGTTTATAAATTGTTGCCATACCTCCCTTGATGTCTACAAAGGAACAGTTTGCTTGTTGAAAATAACACAGATTTGTGTAAAGTTGTTTTGCAGTACTTCAGTTGTGCAAAATTACGTCAGATGCCTCAGAGCTTGGCATGCATAAATCCTTATGAGGCTTGCTCAGTGATGTCATTATAAAGAAATATGATGGACAAATAGCAGAGCACGGCATGACGATTCCTCGAAAGGTCAACATCAAACTCCGTACCTTTAAACAATATGTTGTAAACCAGCGCCGGTCTTAGGGGGGTCGGGCCCAGAGTCCCCCACCAAAGTGGGCCCCTCACCATGTTCATGTGTTTAGCCATATGTGCGACACGTGCGTGCCACTTAGTCATTTTTAGCGAGGAAACTTTGTTCGTAGACGCTATAGGCCTATCGGTCGGACGGACAAACGGCAATATTTCACTTGAATATTATTTGATGTTGTGACGAAACAACTATTACACTTATTGGTTTCCTGAAAGTCGTTCAAGTATCTGAATCTAGTGAATGCAAGGCCAAGCCACGCAGAACGCATTAGCTTATGTCTATACTCGTTTCTGGTGAACTTTGCGTCTGCATTACTACTCAGATTTGCACAGGCCACACATGAGTAACATTGTTAAGTAGGGCTACCATACGTCATCTTTTTGAAGTACATGTCCACTATTTTTATGAGAAATAAAATATTCTCCGAGGACATTCGAAAATGTCAAAATGTCGTCCTTTTTACATTTCTTATTTTGCATAGCTATAATCAGTGGCGAAGTTTGAGCCAGGGTGGAAAACCACTGGCCACTGTACAAGGCCCATTAGCGAAGACTCAGAAAAAAAAAGCTTGAGAAATAATGGTGAATCCGGAGGTGGATGGCAATACTAAAACCAACAATCCAAGAAACGCGGAAAACAACAACCTACTGAAAATCAAAAGAATTCTAAAACCGAAATATAAGGTAACTGGGGGTCCGGTTTTCACATTTAGCTTGCCTGGGGGAAATTCACCCTTCTGCCCCCAGTCACTTAACGTCTCTGGCTATGATATATTGTATTTACATACAGTAAGTTGTCCTTACTCAACCGCAACACGATACGAGCTGGTGGCGTAGCTCAGTTTATGGGAAGGCCTGCAAGTTGTTTACAGTAATTAATCTATTTTTGGTTGCGTTAATTCTCGACGGGAAAGGCGGGAATGCCCTCACATTAATCGTTGCATAACAGTGGTAATCTTTTTTCAGTATCTCAATGACTTTGGCATAAGAGTGTGGACTGCTGACTCCATTACACTGTACTACCATTGCTGATGAACCGTCAGGGCCGGCCTTAAGCCGATGCGGTTGCATTGGGCAACGCGCCTCTGGGGGCCCCGTGCCATGTGTTTGGATAGTTGTTCATTAAATCTCATTGTTAACAAACAATGCTCTCGATAGAACGAACATTGATACAAAATATAAGGTTAAGCCCGTAGACCAGTGGTTGTCAAACTGTGTGCCGCGGCACACTAGTGTGCCGCGAGAGATTCTCAGGTGTGCCGCGGAACTTTTTGGAATTTTTTTAAATAACCAATTCGTATTGGTGGCTGAAAGTTCTGTTGTTTTCTGACTTGTTTGATAAACTGAACAATTGGAATTCCAGGCTACAATGGCCATCAGAAAGTATAATCACAGCATCATCAAAGCTATGATCATAAGAAAAAAAGTCGACGTTTTGGAAAATCTTTGATTCGTTCTCCACTCTTAATGAATCCCCACTAAAAAAGGAAAATGTTCCTGAAATCATGAACTCATTGTCTAGAGTACAGCTGTCACTTCAAAATTACTTCCCTGAGTTTGCTGTTGTGAACTTTAGATGGGTAGTTAATCCATTTGATATCAATCAATCAAGCAATCTTTCTACCGAAGAAGAGCAGCTTATTGATTTACAAAACGACCCATTTTTCAAGCATTGTTTCCCCAAAACAGCTTCGATGAGTTTTGGCGATCGGTTTACAAATCCTATTCAATGATCGGTGTCAAAGCCATCAAAATAATCTTGTCATTTACATCTTCATGGCTCTGTGAATATGGATTTTCTGCTGGCAGAAATTAAAACCAAAAAAAAACGAGAAACTTCTTGGAATAGACGATGAAATGCGGGTGTGATGGGCAACGACGGAACCTCGTTTCAATCTTATTGGTTCCCAAAAACAAGCACACCCGTAGCATTCAATTTTTTTAAGCAACTTTTTTTGTAGTAAGTGCACCGCGAATTTTTTTTTGGGGGGTCTGCTGCCACCGGCTTGAAAATTTTCAGAGCAAAGTCCATTTTCAGGGCAAGCGCAAGTTCCTCAAAAGTCCTGAACGGTGAACATATTTTCAATACAGTGTATGTTTACTTGGGGGTGATTGGTGTAATTTAGGCTAGTGTAGTGTGTAATCTGGACCAAAGTCGTGACTGGTTATAATGACTTTCATCTGGACCAATTGAACAACCGGATGTAGGTAGGTCAACAGCTTGATATAAGAATTAGGTAACTCTTTCTTTGTTCGTTGTCGAGTTTGCGATACGAATACGATACAATACGTATAGGCAGGCCCGTCGCCAGGATTTACCAGCAGGGGGGCCGAAAAATAGAAGGAGGGGCCAAAAGCCAGAAGGGGGGCGCACATTTTAAAAATAGTGTATTGGAAGTATGCAGCAACTAAAGGGCCAAACGTGAAATGGGGGGCACAGATTTCAAATAGGGGGGCCGAGCACCACTGCCCCCCCCGCTGGCGACGGCCTTGCGTATAGGCACACTGGCACATGCATGTTGAGTGAGTGTTTCATTTTCCGAGGTGCAATCTGTTGCGGCAGTTAGCCTTTTAATCGCGAGCCGTAGGGGAGCTAGTCCGCAGAAATTTGAGAAACGCGCTCTGACAATCTTTTGCCTAGAACCTGACCCTTACGAATCCGCGCATCAACTGGACTGTAGTTTCTTGTTCCCTACAACAATGGCCAACGGAACCGAAAGGTACAACAATTTCTTGTTATCAGATCCAACAAACAACAAACATCAGCGGCGATTGATCGACAGCACGGTTTCTGAAACACAACAGAAACAAACTAAAAGCATTCTGCCAGCGCAGCTAACTGAGCAAGAAAACTTCACACCGATAACTGAGCGCGCTACAGACAATTAACGATTGGACAAGCGCGCAAACGCGGTTATTTACAGTAAATTCAAACATGCATCTCAAACGCTTGATTGCGATCAAGGTATTACTTCAGTGCCGATTGGCAAGCTGCAACTGCTCAATTAAATTATCCAAGAGACATATGACAAACTTACATACCAAAAACGGTGACGTTCCACAG
>Ga0210059_1012691_pt1 | contig 12686 bp, 4 predicted proteins | sample Ectturendosymbi2_FD_188042 | JGI IMG/M metagenome (GOLD analysis project Ga0210059, IMG submission 188042) | Ecteinascidia turbinata endosymbiont from Florida, USA - Sample 2 (SPAdes) (version 2) | ecosystem: Host-associated > Tunicates > Ascidians > Unclassified | place: Key West, Florida...
CATTGGTGATCCGCCCACTGCGCCGCACGTATGTTGTTGTCAGCTAAACCGATAAGTTGTTGTGCGGCGGGTACATGGGTGTCTCGATTTCAGGCGCCGTGCATCTGCACTCGATAGACAGGTGAGCGCTGAGTGGAGTAGATCCCCACGGCGTGCTAGAGACATTGTGGCTGCATAGCGACGGGAGCTCAACAGGTTGGATGCCTGCGAGGATGGGAAGTACTGCGTGACGTGACAGAACAGTAAAAAAACATGTTTAATGGCGACACGTAGGACTCTAATCAGCTCAGTAGTGTTATAGAATGAAGCCATTTTTTTCTGTTGTAGGTTGTTGAGAGAAGGGATGGATATTAGGGGAGCGAACTATGCTTTCGCCAGTGGCCCCCTTTTTTCGAAAGACGCCGTTGGGCCCCTCTTCGAGAGTTTCTCACGCAGTTTTTGCATTGTTTTGTTTAATAGCTGATGAACCATTCTAGAGCCACATTTAAGAAGCTTTGAAGCAAGACGTGAATGTTTTTCAATATAAAGCAAATATGTGCAAATGTACCAAAGGGGCTCCTCAACAACGTCAATATGTAGACACATGGCGTAGCCTAGGCCCTAGGGGGACATGTTGCTCCCAAATTTTTAGAATATCCAACTATTTTGTGCTTTGAGAAGCGGTATCCCAAGCAAAATACAGTTGCTAGCTAAAAATAAAAAATTTGCCCCCCCAAATTTGTTTGACCACCAAAATCTTGGCCTGGTTGCGCCACTATGTAGACAACCAACAATATAAAATCAAATGACTTCAAGCAATTTACAAAGTTAAATGCACTCTCACGCAGAAGCAATTCCCAGACAAGATGAAAAATTTACTTCCTTTAAGCAAATAAAGTTTTTGTCTAGCATGTGCAAAGCATAGGGGCCCCTTTTTGATATAACGTGAACAAACATATTTAAGACCACATATTGCACACATGAAATATCGCAAACTGTGCGATGTTTTTGGGCAGCTTTCTGAGATTTTGTCTCGGGCCCCTAAATTCTAACACCCAGGTAACGTGTCTATGGAAAGAAATCCTTTCTCAGCAAAGAAAGACACTTTAAGATCTTACAGAGTATATATTTCGCCTACGATGTAGGCATCATCAGCTCTTATTAAAATAGAATCTACCCAGGTACCCTTGTTCAGAGTCGTACATGTTGGGATTTCTGTGATTTTTAATGGCAGATATCACACCTAAGAAGCGGGATCGCATTGCTACGCTTTCGGAACACTGAAAATATACCCAAACAGCCATTGCAAATTGCAAAAGGTATGCAAAGAACATGAGTTTTGATTTATTTACACTTTACAGGATGTGATGCATGCTAGAGTTCACATAAGCTCAAATACAGTGCGACGCCGCCTACTGGAGGCTGGTAGAAACGCTAGGAAACCGCTAAAATAGCAGCTTCGTACTCCAAAAATGAAAACAAAAATCAGAATGTACAAAAGAAATAGATGTTGGACTGTAGAAGACTGAGAAAAAGTGCTGTTTTCAGATGAAAGTCCTTTTTTCGTTCAAGGGAAGCACAGCAGATTTGTCAGGATCAGGAGTGAGCAGTTAAGTCCGGCCTATTTCAATGAAGTAGTAAAGGACTGCTAAAAGAAGGTGTTCTGGAGCAGTTTTAGTTTTTCTGGAATGGGTTCACTTGTGCCAATTGAGGGAATGATGAATGTATACTAACACATTGATGTAATTGAAAGAAAAGTCATTCCAGATATTAGTAGAGTAGGGCATTTCCTGTGGTGGAGGAAAACTCTAAAAGGATCTTTGACCCGTGTTTTTCATGTGAAAAAGTGAAGACGATTTTCAGGAAACAAAAATTAAATGTGTTAGATCGTCCTGGAGGCTCGCCAGATCTTAATCCCATTGAGAATGTTGTGATCAACAATAAAACCTCGGTTACGAAAATTCGATTGCACCCCAATCACCAAGCTAATAGAGGTCATCATTCAAATATGGTATCGGGACAGTAAATCAAAGAAAACTGCCAAAAACTGTTAGAATCCATGACAAAACGAGCTACTAAATTCTTGTCCTTCTATTATTTTATTAGGTTCATAGATTTATTAAATTTGCTTTGCTAATGAGAATCGCTATAGCCTACTATTAATGTTAAATTTGATGTATAGTTATGAAATTCGCAAAGCAACTATATTATGTGCACTCTTTGAGATCAGCCTGAGACCATTTGAAATTAACTAATAACACTGTTAAATGGTCATAATTTACAATAACTAGAGCAACCAAAAGCCAATGAAGTCAATTTTTTTCTGCCTTTTAGTTTATGAAACGTCTACAAATCAAATTTCACGCTAATACCATGACCGATACGAAAGTTATTAGGTCAAAACTAGTCAAAATTTACCATTAAGTCAAAATTTATCGTTAAGTCAAAATTTCTTACAGCAGAGTTTTTTTTTATCGACATTTTATTAAAATTACAATAATAGATGTTGACATGCTTTTGCAAGTTTAATTGAAATTCTGACATAATATTGGATTTCTTGCGACATCTGAAGCAATAATGTTGTTTTGCCACTACTGGAAGATTGAAAGTATATACGCTAGGCCTAGTAGTGCTTCATATTAAAATATGTCAATGTAGAACCTTCTGAACGACTTCAGGAGATTTTTTGACACTAAATACTTCTCATGTGCGTTTGGATTGATGTTCGTCTACGGTTTTTTACCTTTGGTTTCGTTGGGTCTTTCACACTATTGATGTTTGTTTCATTTCAACATCAAAAAGATCGTTAACCTATCGGATAGATTTCTTATATACGCTTTGTATTCCGCGTTTCAATTGCAAACGCAGGAAATTGATAGGTCAAAATAAAGTCAGTCAAAATTTGTAAATTATAAAGTCAAAATTTTAAGTTTTTAGGTCAAAAATATGGTTGCCCTTACAATAACAAAAACGCATATCATTTTCTAGTCATAGTATTGAAAAACTAATGAAGATCTTAATCAGGTATGATATGTAATTATGGGGCCGAAAACAGGTCTCGCACCAGCACATAATTTCCTCTGAAGGGCCATGAGGAAGACGTCAACTAAAACCTGGTGACGGATCTGTGTGCACAAAGGTAAAGTCTTCATGTGCTGAAACCTGATCCCATTATAGCATAAATTAACTTAAATTTGTTTCTAAGACACCAGAAATTCAGGCCGCTTTCAGTTATCAGTAGATAATTTTGCAACTTTGGTGTGTCGGTCTCGAAGATCCAAGTTTTCAATTTTGTTTACGTTTTTTGACGTAATTAGTCTTAGTATCGACGATAGGAACGTTTCTCGACTTCGGGGGGACAAGGTGGATCCACTACATGTAGTAGAACTGACAAAAGAGGGAAGTTGCAAACTCACAGAGTGAATTCTGCTGAGTTTAAGCGGAGACAGAATTCATAAACTTAATTTTGTGAGGAGGCGAAGTTTCACTTTTCAGTAAACATGTGCATATGTTTCTTTGACATTAGAATATTTCTGAGTCTACACGCAATCGGGCTTCAAAAAATTTTAAATCAAATACTTAGAATTATTTAGTTCTGCCACCCAGCAATGGTCACTGGATGAAATATAAGATTTTTCAAGGGCGAATAACTTTCAATCCTCATTTCTAGATACGCTGCAGTATCCAGCTCAGGTAACAGACACTGTCACTAACCACAGCCTATTTGTCTAAATAGCATTCTCACCATTACCCAGGCTTCCTGGAACGTTTCCAGTGTAGAAGCGAGCTTTACAATAAATCAGAAATTATTCTCAAACTTGCCTGACCTAAAAAGTAACTTATTGAATGTCGAAACAATTTTATTATTTACAAAACAAACGCACGTCCACCCCCAAAACACGATTGGGGCAGGCACAGAGCGACACGAAAAATACACGAGAAACCCGAAATTCCGCCAGTAGTCTTTATTGACGGTCTGTACAAGAGCCATGTCGAACTGCGTTCGAAAATTGCATGTACATGCAATAGACGTACATGATTCTTGTTGATAAAGAAAATATGTATCTTGTTGATGAAAATATGTTTTCCTATTCTGAATTTACTTCACTAAATTGCACCAAATTTACCAAAATACTTCTGTTTGGACATCCCGATCTATCTAAAAATCCGTGGTTATGCCTGTTTAAGCAGACGTGTTTGTTTTTGTCAAGCACCATCCTTTCAATATACCTTCACTTCAACCGTGCAATGGCTTCTCTTGGTAATGTATTGTGTGCGTGCCTCCCTATTTTGTATCCTTTCGTTGCCAATGATTATTTCAAGCCTTGGCCTACCATCATTGGCTGTTTGTAAATAAATAAAATAAGTAGAAGTTCATGATTTTAGGACATGAAAATTTGTTATTTTTAGGGAAATTTTCTAATTTTTATTGTACATAAGGATCCTCTATCCCAGTGGTTCTCAAACTTTTCTGCGCGTTGACCTCCAATTAAAGTATACAATTATTTGTAGACCCCTTGGTCAAGCCCAACAGTTAGTAATACATGGAAAGTATGTGTCAAAATAAATTTGAGTACTTTTTACTTGAAATGCATGATAAAATAATACACAATCCGAAAATTTGCTTAGAACTTAGGGACCATTTAGTAACCCACATTCGACCCCGTAACTGTATATAGACCCTGTGGATGGTTCAATTAACCCCCGGGAGTCGATATCGACCACTTTGGGAACCACTGCTCTAGCCAAAATGGCGAAGGTACAAAAATCCTTGGCAATCAGTGGCAAAGTATCAATCACAAACTATTTGAAACAAAATGATTTGATTATCATGGCCATCTGACCAAAGAAAATAACCTGGAGGTCGTAAAATTGCAAAAATACGCACAACTCTTCCCTCCGAAAAAGACGCTTTGGGTACGCGCGTAGAAGAGACACGAGAAATACACAGAAAGTTCCGAAATGCCGCCTGTAGCCTTTTTGGCTGTCTATACAAGATCCTAGTCGTTTTTATCTCGAAGCTTGCAGTTGAACTTGCAAAGAAGGTAAACAGAAAGTCATAAATATGTGTTATTTTCAGGAAACTTTTCTAATTAGCATGTGCACAGGATTTTTGTAGCCAAAATGGCAAAGTTTGTTTACGAAAACCCGTGACAATCAGCAGCAAACCATGGACCACAAGAAAGTAAAAAAATGTTATAACAGGCTTTTATTTTGACAGAGAAATGTGCTACTGGCTTTTACAACTAGCAAACGTAGTTCGGAAAAGTAATTCGACATACAGTACTTGCAGAAGAAAGTCTTTCACGCAATTGCAATTGTAATTTCATTTATAATAATTTCCACTGAAAATTGGTTAATTTCTTGCCTCACGGCTTTTTGCATTGCATTTGCATTAGGTAAGTCATTTGAAAGAATAAATCTCTCTCAAAAGCATGATAGCAACGTTCAGATGTGCTAAACAATAGATTCTATGTTTCTTGTAAAAGCTTGCTTCTTAGCAGTCCTTGCAGAAAAAAACAAAAGTGGTCGATCCTCACAGGTACTCCTCACTTTCTGCATGCACATGTACCCAGTGGCGTGCAGAGGGGGGGCAAACGGGGCGAATGCCCCGGGCATCCAAGGCATGGGTTATCCAAAGAGTGAGATTATAAAAATTTAAATGCTGCAACTAGATGATTTTTCCTATTGTAACGCTACTAAAACATGCCGCATGGATTGAATTTTTCGAAACTTGTTGTCGACACAAATTTTTACGTATTCAAATGCCAGTACTTCTCAGATTCTTCAATACCAGGGACCTATTCTTCAATGCCAGGATACTCTAGGTGTGCAGCGCACACCCAATCAAACTGAGGGTGAAGCAGGGGCGGATCCAGCTCGTAAGTTTAGGGGGGGGCGATTTCAGTAATATTTGGCAGTCAAGTCTCTGTTGGCAGTCAAGTGTCTTTCTGAATTGTACAAAACCATGGTGAAAAATGTTACTTTCGTAAGTTTTAGGGGGGGCGATCGCCCAAATCGCCCCCCTTGGATCCGCCCCTGTGGTGAAGTGAGGTGACTTGTTCCACATCGTTCGATAAGGGAAAGTCACAAAAAAGATCGAAAGATAAAAAGGATTGAGAAGAAACAGTTTTATTAAAAACCCAGCCCACCTGGGTTTTTTGTTTTTTTCAAATCCGGGTGTTTTGGGTTTTTTGAAAATAAATAGGTTTTTGTTCTTTAAAAAAAAATTCCATTCTAAATTGAAAAAAAACATTAATTAACCCCATAAATTAATTAACCCCATTAACCCATTATTTAACCCATTAACCCATTATTTAACATTATTTAACCATTATTTAACATTAATTATTTAACATTAATTAACCCCGTTAACCCCATAAATTGAAAAAACAAAAACCCCATTCTAAAACCCCACTCTTATTCTATTTGAATAAGAGCTGATGATGCCTACTTTATAGGCGAAATATATACTTTGTAAAATCTCAGTGTCTGATTCTTTGCTGAGAAAGGATTTCTTTCAATAGACCCCATTCTAAATTGTTTTTATTGCATCGCGCAATATAGGCCTATCACCATTTTCAGAATCACATAATAATAACTTGTTATATCTATTATGGCATTCAAATTTTGGGGAAAAGAAATGTACACCATCTTTGTTTTCGCAAAGTGTTGTTGGTCAATTTATTCCATTGTGGTAAGGCTTGACAAGCAGGTGCACAGCAACCACAGAAAAACCACTCACACAAACTCTGCAGTTTCTCGCCAAGTTTATATGCATACTCTGCTAGTTCAGCATCTATAGTGTATTTTTTCAACATATGGTTTGGTATGGTCCAACATCAGAAACAGCTTGGATGCACAGAAGGCAGAAAAATTGATTACAATGTAGCGATTTTACAGAGCTGAAGAAGATAGCTAATAGAATTTACTCAAACTGTTCGAATTATTCTTCTCTGTTTTTCAAGTCCGTCAAGTTCCGTTGCTATTCGTTTTGTTTCATTTAAAAAAATTTAAAGTTGACTGTAGTATGCTGCTTATTTTACGTTTTGCTTCGTAATATATTTTTCAAAGGAAAAGAGTGGGATTTGTTTTTTTTAAGTGGCATTTTTAAAAAAACCCGGGTGATATTTTTTGTTAGGTCCAATTGCATCAACCCTGTAGATAGTTATGGACGTTTCATTGATTTCCTAATCCAAATTTCAAAATTGTCCTATTTTAACGTGCTTGATTTAGCTGATTTTATGATGCATCACTAATTTCCCGTTTCGTTTTTTGTGCTAATGCAGTCGCACACTTGCGCTTGCAGTATGCACTTCGGTTCGAGCTTCGTCAATACTTGGCAGTTCAGCAGTGGCGTAGCTCGAGTGTGGGGTGTCCGGGGCGGTCCTTGAGCTTGCCGCCCCCAGGCCAATAAAAATACATATTGCTGGCTCTTAAAGCTTTGTATATATATTAACTAGTTGTGCACCATTATAATATTACAGTGCTCTCACATGCTCAAATATGGTATGCTTTAAATACACAACAAAAACTCAAACATTCTAAGTAACAGTTAAACAAAAAGCAAAAATGACATATAGGGAAAAAAAGTGTAAAAAATTAGGACCATCTTTATTTCTGAAACGAAAACTACAATTTTCTACACACTAACTTTTCTTGCCTTTTTGTTGGCAAATTCTTCGATGGCAATGTTAAAATTTATTTTATCTGTCAATTGTTGCTCTATAGACAGTGTGGCAAGATTTCTCAACCGCAAGACGCTCATACTACATCTTAAGTAATTCTTGATCGGTTTTAGTTTCGAAAAAAAACCCTCACAGGTAGCAACACTAACGGCAATTGTGAGGAAAATCCGCAGCATTATTACTATATTTGGAACACAGTTCCCAAGGTTATACTTTTGTATAAACTGCAAAACTTCAAGGGGGGCCTTCTTTCTATACTGTGAACTGTACTTCGGCCACATCGAATAACTGTGATGCAACAATAACCTTCTTTAATTGCACAACAATGAACAACAAGCGACGCAAAAACTATCAATATTTATTTTCCGGCTATCAACTGCACTCAACCTCCTGTACAACTAACTGGCCTACTTGGAATTTGAATGCAACACGGTGATCTAAAAATTTTCATAATGGCGCATCAATATACTGAGCAAGAAATCATTTCCCCTAAAAAAACGAGGAACCCTTAAAACTCACATAATCCCACAACTGTATTTTTCGGACCGTAAGGTTCACTTAAAATTCTTTAATTTTCTCAAAAATCGAAAGTGCGCCTTATAATGTGGTGCGCCTAATGTATGAATCTGGTTGTGCTTTCTCATCTAGAACCAATTTTATGTGGTAAACGGTGCTATTTATTTGATTGTTAGTTATGATTTTTTGAAAACATATCACCGTGTTTAGTAATAAACCAACAACAATTGCAATGAGCAACATCCGAGAGTAGCTAGCACATAGCCCACCACAGATCGTATTACTCTGCGGAGGCTCCTGGCTACATTGGCGCACACCGAATCAAACATGCGCACAACTTTTATTTTATTTTATTCGTGTCTAGCGGATTAGGCATATGTGACAGATTAAACTCCCAGTGGCGACTCAGGCACTCGGGATTTATTGGGAAAGAGTTGAATACAGTTTGGCTTATCTCAGGTTTGCTTCATTTAATGCGCCTTATAATCCGGTGCGCCTTATGGTCCCGAAAATACGGTACATGTTTTGCGCAACACCAGGTTTCCACGGAACCCCTGTTGAAGAATACTGAGCTAGATTATATTTTTCCACACACACGGAAATCCATTGTGACGAGCACAAATCCAACTACATATTTATTAGATTTATACATAAATGTTTTTTAGACCCAACAATGCGATTTTACTCGCAAGTACAAAACTTAAGAGCTTTTACAAAAGCTTAGAGTTCACCACAGCCACACATTTGCCCACAGTCATCCACCATGCTCCTACTAAGTTCTATAACGTCATATTAGGACTATGATCAAACGTCAACAACGACCCAGCACTCGACTCGATCATCAACCGTGTAGTGAATCAGTAAAATTTGACATCAAGTAAGTTGATAAGCGTGTTGCAGCTTCATGTAAAAAAAGCCTATTGATACAACATCTTTGAGATACGATTGTTTATTGTTGTGGCTAAGATAACAATCGCAATACACATGCCATAGTTTAAATTACTCAAAATCAGAAGTGTCCTTCAACTGCGAGTAGTGTCCCGACATTAAAACCACTTTTATTTCAATACAGCCTTTGCAGGTTTATAGCCTACAGCACCATAGGCCATAGTGCCGCCCCCATAAAAGTGCCGCCAGGGAGGGACCGCCCCCCACGCCCCCCCTTAGCTACGCCACTGATAGATTGACTATCAGCTTTTCAACGAATGTGAACTTCCGATGGTTTCAAACAAGGCTGAGCCGACGAAAGTTAAAAAATGCCGCACAACATCGATTGCCTGAATAGATGCAGCCTAACAACTTTTTTGATAGGCAAACACAATCTTCATGTATATCTTGATGTGTGCTACATACGCTACTGATTCAGTTCCAAGAAAATCTCAATTAGAAATCTGTGAAATGCGCTGTAGCTAGTATCTAGATCAGTCTCGCTGAGCTTTGGGGCTGTGTTGGCCAATAACTTGGGAATGCGCAAAAAATACACTGGAGGTGGTTGAAAAGAGAAGGTTACGATTTAAAGAGGATTTTTTGCCTAATGAAGTTAGCAAGCATTTTAACATGTACTGTAGGCAAATAAAAAATAAAGTACAAAATACAACTTTTCATTAATGAACGATATGTCATTGGCCATTTACATAAACATAAGCGTTTTGTTTTCGTTTAGGTCACTACCTTTCATTTCGCTCAGCGTACATTCTATAGGCTACATTACTTCCCCCTGCTTTGAAACAGTACCTTCAATAAATACGCAGTACCTTTTATCTCAACATTTAGTGCCTGACGATCATTGAACGATTCGATGCTCTGCACCCTTACAAAAAAACGCGATAAACAGGTCGCACGTTTGCCCATCGACGCGAACGAGGTGATCGGTCATCCTTCGCTCAAATATTAAAATTGATTTAATCTTTCAACGTTGTCGCGCTCGACATCACTCATACAACATTCTTGACATTTCGTAAGTCTTTGCAATGCTTCCTTTGCTCTGCGCAGACCTCAGTCCAGCTGTAGGCTTGCAGACACACCCCCAGAGACTGTGTCCAATTACAGTAAGAATCGCTTTAATAAGACCTAAGGGCCATCTGGCAAAGCGCAAACAAAGGCATGAATAATAATCTGATCCAACTTTCAAAGCAAATAGAATTTAACTGTTAGCGCTTTTCAGCGCCGATTTTATCAAAATAGCGTGTGATGCAGGCGTTCAGAAATTTTAAAGCCACTCCACGGTAACTTCAGCAAGAAAGCGCATGCTTTTTCAATGCTGTATATAGCCTACATGGGCAGCAATATAGCATGCTTTTGGGTTTGCTACCCGCAGTTTTATGTAATTTTTATGTAAATAAAGCTAATATATCTTTCGTCACCGTGCAAACAGTTAAAAACATGAATTCAAAGTAGCACCATACACTGCATGGCTAAAACGAATCTAGTTTGGGGAAAACACAGCTAACGCCGTGAAACAAAAAACACCCGGTGGCTATTTGGCTATTTATAACAGTGAGCAGCACCCTTTGTATATTTGCGGATGGCGAGGCTCTCTTTTTTCGCCCTTTGTGAAGGCCCAGGTGAGAACTTCTTTCGGCAATTTTTGTTTACCTAAATCGTACCATTAAATCTGCCTTGTCATGCGCATGTTGGAACAGAGCCAACACGTTCCAGTGAATATTTTGTGGAAGTGAACGTGTCGTTGACTCGATGAATTCATTATGGTTGAGTGTAGATTCTGTTGCCGCAAACTGAAACTGAAGCCGCCTTTAATTGACAAGATTTATGCTTTCCTTAAAAAATACGGCAAGCGCTAAATCAACCACTACAGCCTGGGCAAACGGCACAGACGCTTCTAGCATAAAGCATTTGCAGGAGTCACGTTTGTTGCTTTGACACAGAAACAACGCAAATCTAAAATTCAAATTACTAACTAAACACAATCTGAAAAGGAGCACATCGGGGAAAACCAACGAAAGAAACATGCTCAAAAATAGGAATATATAAACCTGGCGAGGTACCTCAGAATAGCAAACATTTTGAGGACCATTATCTCGAGCTAGAGCGAGAATTTCTTATATTGACATTTTCTGGAGAGACTTACAATCGATTTCAAAAGCGAGTAGCTGTTATTGTGACGCAGTGTTAAAATATGTAATGGATTTTACTGCAGTTTGTTCAACCATTATTGTTAAAATAATACAAGTATGCAAACACATCCGTGCAGCGTTGATGCCAAAATGTTGTTTTGAACGCTCTCAATGCTTGATGAATAGTCTGTGACGCAAACTTAACCCGTTAACCTACGTGCCCGTCAAGGGCGAAGGCAGTGGGGGGGTTGGGGTTAAAACCCCCCCATTGAGCTTGATATTTTACAAAAACTTTATTACCTTCGCAAGGAGATTAAGTGTTTTGGCATACTTTTTGCTTGTTAATTTGTCGACTTAATGCAAATACCACGGAATAAATTTGCATGCAAATTTCAAGGAGCATTGTAAATGGGCTAAAAAAGTAATAATTAGGGTTTGGTGGAAATCTGGGTTATCGTCTCCATCCAGAAACCATCCCACCACATTTTGTAGACCTTTCGTCCACTACGCATGTTCAAGGTCGTGTTCCGCGACAGTTCACTTTATCCGAAACCATTGTCTTTATATTGTCTGCCAAGGGCGTACGCAAGGGTGGTGGGTGGGGTTAACCCCCCATTAGTTTGACATGTTACAAAAAGTTTAGTACCTGCGAAAAGGAGATTAATTGTTTCCGCATACTTTTTGCTTGTTAATTTGTCGACTTCATGCAAAAATTGTAGTTGTAAATGCTCTGACATAGTGATGACTGTTTTTTACTCCCCTGTTTGAACGCTCAGCCTGATAGTTTTGCAGTTATGAACTACTGTGTGGTAGCGTTGAGTGTATTTTCCTCCGATATCCTAACTTGGGGCGCTGATATTTTAGTTTATATTCAGTGCCAAGGGCGTACGCAAGGGGGAGGGGGTTGGGGTTAAACTTCCCGCTTAAGCTTGATATTTTACAAAAACTTGATTACCTGCGCAAACGACATTAATTGTTTTCGCATACTTTCTGCTTGTTAATTTGTCGACTTAATGCAAATAACACGGAATGAATTTGCACGCAAATTTCAAGGAACATTGTAAATGGGCCAGAAAGTAATGATTAGGTTTCGGTGGGAATCTGGGTTATCGTCTGGGTACAAAAACCATCTCACCACTTTTTGCAGACCTTTCGTCTACTAGGCTCTACATTTTTACGATTGTGTTCGGCGATAGTTCACTTTATCCGAAACAATTGCATTTATCTTGTTTGCTAAGGCTGATCAGGGCAAGCGCTGACCGCATTGGCTGCATTAGGCCTGCCAATTTCTGTAGCATGATGGAACTGTTGCACGAGCTCAAAAACATCAGTTGTTAACATAGAAGCATTCAGGCATTTATTGTGTCTCAGCAGGAAAAAAGGAAAACTAAGTTTGCTGGACTTCTATAAATAACAACAAAATCGAAAG
>Ga0210059_1012692_pt1 | contig 12685 bp, 14 predicted proteins | sample Ectturendosymbi2_FD_188042 | JGI IMG/M metagenome (GOLD analysis project Ga0210059, IMG submission 188042) | Ecteinascidia turbinata endosymbiont from Florida, USA - Sample 2 (SPAdes) (version 2) | ecosystem: Host-associated > Tunicates > Ascidians > Unclassified | place: Key West, Florida...
TTTAAACAAAACAATGCAAAAACTAAGTGTGCAAGTCTCGAAGAGGAGCTCCGCGACATCTCTGATAAAAGGGGGCCCCCATACGACAGCCTGGTTCGCCTCACCTGATATCCACCCCTGCTCTCGACTACATACAAAAGAAAGAACCGGCTTCATTCTATAACACTATTGATCTGATTAAAGTCCTATGTGACGTCATAAAAATATTTTTCGATCATTCCGTCATGTTACGCATTACATAGTGCGTTGGGCTAACAATGAAACAGCAGCAATTGAGATAATCCCAACCACACATCAAAAGATATGGCGATACATTGTATATCGACTAAAACCATAATTTTAGCCAATTAATTTGCACAAGATTGCAGGAATAATGTTATAACAATAAAAACTTTGTGCATAATTCCCGTTTCCATTTTTAACATTGAGGTTCATGGGCCCCCTAAACTCTTGTGGACCCCGGAGCGGCGCATCGGCTGCACCCCCCTCTCGCGGGGCCTGATCAGGAGTGTAACTTCTTTATTCCGAATGGTTGGGCCAGGCTCGCCACCAGATATGGGTGGGTCAAGCTACTTTTGCTAGGACTACCTAAAGAACACCTAATAACTTTTAGGCTCTTGTGAATGTCGAATTTCCCTTGCAACGTTAGAGCTTGACCGTGAAACCCCTGCAACTGTTAAGCACTGGACATAAAGCAAAAATTCTTAAATAGTAGCCTACAGTAACCCCAGAAAAATGTAAAGCTAACACAATATGAACATATGAGGGGGCTATGCTGTTTCTGTCACCAGGTATAGTATACTGGGTGCCAACTTTGCTCCACTGGTATGATAGCAATGCAGTATTTATCGTTGACGTTTCAAGAGTGTATGCAAACTCTTCCTCAGAAGATGGTAAGAAACAAAATCAAAGCGTACACACACACTGCATTTCTGAACATTTTCAGAGTGGTACACGAAAAAAAGGAAAAAAATGCTTTAGACATAGACTGCCAACATTTTAAACGATCTCCCATTTCAGCATATTTGTGGTTAAATACCAATCATTTACGAAATTTTCGATCAGATGGCCTGTCTCAAGATATATCTTGTAAGCAGATGATTAACCAGTAAGACAAAGAAAAATTTAAGTAAAACTTTTCTTAAAAATGATAGGAATACAAAATTCTTCTGAAAACCCCAATGCTTTACATACTACGTTATCTAATGACCTACGTCAGTTGGAGATGTGGTCCGATTGTGGAGTTACTTTTAATGCTGCAAAAACCGAAGTTCTTACCATTACAAATAATCCATCTTTTCATCCTCCACTACGATTCTGCAACCTAGCACTAACTGAAACTGCTTCTCACAAGCATCTAGGACTTATTTTTCATCGGTCTCTGACTTGGCATTTACACATCTCAACCCTGCATCACAGAGCAATGTCAATACTTAACGCGTTGAAAAAAATTTAGAACTTTCTTCCCAGTTATTCACTTCTTGTACTCTATCGTGTATATGTTTTGCCCATCCTTGATTGTGGTGATATTATTTTTGATAACTGTACGACTACTGACTCTAATCTTCTTGAAAGCGTTCACACTGCTGCAGCTAAACTTATCCTTGGTTGTCTCAGGACCACATCCCACGAGATTATTCTGAAAGAATTAGGTCTTACCCTATTGCTTGTCCGTCGTCAGTTTCACATTCTTAAAGCCTTCCATACCATCCTTTTTGGACCATGTCCATCGTTCCTATCCGCCCTTGCTCCAATTTTTTAAAAAAATCTTTCCGACTACTGTTCACGTTTCCATACGAACGTTCAGCTACCCTCCTGTAAAACACATTCCCTACATAATTCTTTTTTCCATAAAGGCTCAAGACTCTGGAATTCTGTACCCACTTACCTTCATAATTTAAGTTCACGCCAATTCTGCTTCAAAGTATCTGATTTATTCCTTACCAAAAAATCTAATGCTTGTCATTTACACGGTTGCAATACTAACGCAACTGCTATCTTGTGCATGCTTCGTTTAGGACATAGTAAATTGAACATAGATGGCCGTTACAATCGGATCTATCAATGTGGTGCTATCAAGACTGAAATCCACATGTTTCTTGAGTGTCCTTCCACCTGTGCGTCACGCCAAATGTTAACCACTAATGTCTTTAAGATTCTTGTTGAGGAAAATGTGTTTTCTCACTCTGAGTTTGCTGCACTGAATGGAGCTGAACTGGTCGAAATACTTCTCTTTGAACATCCTAAGCTGTCTAAAAATCCGTCCTTACGTTTATTTAAACAAACGTGTCTGTTCCTGTTCAAAAATCCACCCTTTTAGTATAACCTCACCGTTTAACACGTTTTCTGTTTGTGCTGATTTATTTGTGTGCACGTGCGTCATTTTTCTTTTATGTTAATCTTTGCGTTGCAACTGATCTCTTCAGGCTTTGGCCTGCCATCACTGACTGTTTGTTAATAATAATAAAATTCTGCAGAAATACAAAATTTCAACTTTATTATTTGCAAGTTTCTTCAAATGTCAAAATTGCTATACAATGTTTTGAAAATTTCGGGTGGGGCAAATACCCCCCCTGGTTGCGCGGTTGATTCTATTTGAACGAGAGTTGAGGGTTTCCGCTATGCAAGCAAAATATAGAATCTGTTTAACAAAATAATGGTTGATTTTTATAATGGAAAGACTCCTTTCAATAGATATTGTCATAGATGGTGTAGTCCATTGAAATGCCCCTTTCGTGCACTTGACAAGCGGAGAGTAAACGGCCCTCCAGAGAAAAGCCTCTTAAGGTGTGAGACTCTATCGGTGCAGTCAGCTACAGCTGGTCTTGCACGTGTGGTAGGTGAGAATTTTCCACTGCTATGTACTTGTGATCATGGATCAAACGTTGGCAACGATGCGAGTAAAACTAAGCTCGTCATTCATTTTCATACCGCTTTTCCTCTTGGGAGGATCACGGGGGGTAGCAACCCTAGCAAGGTTTGAAACACCTCACGGTCAAGTTGGTTCAACAACAACCTCTGATAGTTTTGCTGGCTCCACACCAAGACGGGACCAAGCAAGATCGCAGATGTACAGTAATTACTCCACCTGGTCCTTGGTCAACTTATGAGTCGCTTTCCCGTGGGTTTGGCCAGCAGCATTGTCTTGTCAATCTTTGCTGGGATATACTGGACACATGGCCGAACCGCAGTAGCTGAGATCTCCCAATTCAGAGAAGTGGCTCGAAATTCAGGGCTTTACGAATTTAACAGCTGCGCACTTTGTCGCGAAGTGTCACATCGTGAACTCTTCGCAAAAATCCCATCTCTGCCACTTTTGACAGTATTCTTTCAGTCGTCACCTAAGATTCATGACCACAGGTGAGGATCGGAACAAAGACTGATTTAAAAACTGACAACTTTGCGGTGTTTGAAAGCTCATGTTTTGTGACAACAGAGCGTTGAAGCTCACGCAGAAATGCGTTTGCTTTAAAAATAGACATGTATCCAAATAGGCTTACATACAAAATGCTAATTCAGAGCACTTTAGTCTGAGGCATCATATCCTAGCATGGTTTTATTGAAATAACAAACCTCAAAAATATGTCCAGCGAAACAAATCAATTAAACTTGAAAGCGGGATAAATCTCGCGAGTTTGCGGTATTATTTCAAATTTAGGTTCTTATGGTTCTGAGACAGCTGTCATCCTTGAAGCCAATCTACACTGAGGAGTTGCCAGGAGTAGCCGCGCACGATTCTTTGTTTGTTTTATTGCGCCCAGGAGTTGCCGTGCCGAGCCGTGCACGAGCGCAGAATTACCCGACGCAATAAAACAAACAAAGGATCGTGCGCGGCAACTCCTGGCAACTCCTGGCACGTCCTCAGTGTAGATTGGCCGCTATGAGAACCTAAATGCAAGAGATGTTGATTGCCAGCAGAGTCGGAGGAAGGGTCCCCGTACCCCCCGGCCGGGGGGATCCCGGGCAAAAAGGGGACCCCCAAATATGACTGAATACCTTTGTTACGGCCTGTAGAGACACCAGAACTGAACTCACCAACAACTGATTTCACACATTTCCCCTTTCAATATTCATATTTATCTAATACGTCAAAGAAATTTATCTTCACACGACCCATAACTTCCTAAAGCCAACCATTGCGAAATGCAGTATGAATAGCTCCATTGTCAGCATTTGCCTTGGTAAGCTGGCTGTTGTGCAGGTAACGTCTGCTGAATCCACTTGATTGTAAGTATTTATAGTATAACCAAGTAAAAAATTACTCAGAAAAATTAAGTTGTAGACCCGTTGCGTAGTTAGAGCTTTTAGCCAGGGTGGGAAACGTAGCTGGAAGAGGCCCACTGGCCACCGTAGGGGGCCTCGCCAACATTCAGAAAAAAGTTTAGAAATAAAAGTGTATATGGATGTGGATTTCTGTATACTAAAACTCGAAATCACCGGAAAAGCACAGTCCCAAAACTTCCGAAAAACGCAAAAAAACAACTTACTGAAAACCAAAGAAGTACTGAATACCGAAATATAAGCAAAATGGGGGCTCAGTTTTTGCATTTATCTTGTCAGGGGGGAGGTTCGCACCCTTGAACCCCCGTCAGTCACACCACTGTTGTAGACCTGTGTTGTTTCCTTTAACTGTACAAATATAGAATAACCGATACACAATCATATAAAATCGTATTCGTAGCCTGCGCCTGTAATATCCAGTGTATCTTGTATCAGAGCTGTCCAATGAAAACTCGAAACTTTACACCAATGAGAAATCCAGTTATTTAACGATGGCACTGTGCCCAGTGGGGGGCATTGGCCCAATTGTGGGCTGTTCAGCACTTTTTATTGGGCCGCGCAACACTTGTTGTGGGCCGTGTTTGCTGCGCCGGTTGCGTGGGATCAAACATGGCTGCTGCTGCGACAATTGTATAGAACATTGATTGTTTGATGTTAACAACTTAACACGGCATCGATACTATCATTATAGGATTTATTACATTAACATAGCATTGCTATTTTACAGGTATCTGAATAAAGCATAAGTTTGAAATTGGGCCTTCGAAAAAACACGGACATTTAATTACGACTGAAAAGGCATGGGCGTCCTCAATAAGGGGCAAACTGTCATTCGGCCTCCTTTTGGAAATTGGGATTAAGAACCAAAATTTTCTAGCAAAAATTGAAGTCAGGAGCTTAATTCCGATTAAAATGATTTAATTCTTGCATTGACAATTTATTTGCCGACATGACACCCACAGTGCACAAGAAACAGATTCACTGTCCTGGTGTAGTGCAGTGATGGGTTTGCAGTTCATCTCATGTCCCCTGCTTTGCCTGTCTGCAGAGGCAAGTTGCGAAACTTGCGTGCTGATTGTTCTACTGTTGGACTTCATTGCGTAACAATAACATGGCAACGAATCTTCACGTGTTCCCTTCATGTTACGGTATTATGCGTTTTGCCACATGCGAGTGTTGAACGCAAGTATTGTAGGAAGAGTCCTGATAGCGGATAGCCATGTATTTTATAGCCTCCTGTTTAAAAGAAGCATGATAAATTCGAAAAATCCATTGTTAGTGTGAGACTGAACGCTTGTCCGGTTTATGTAGGTTGAGCGTCCACAGTGAAAAAGTCAATAAAGACAAGCAAGGATTTATTGACAGGGTGTTTGATTGCTTTGGACGAGATCTTAGGCGTTTGCAGCTCTTGTTTCAAAGTGATGCAGGAAAGTCTTGCTAGACAAAATAAAGGCATGATTGTGGTTTTGTTAAAGACCATGGCAATTTGTTTTTTTGTAAAAAGGTACCCTGCTTGGAAAATCTGCAGATGGTCTATTTTGCAAGTTATCTCAATATACCTGGCTATTGCTGCCAACGAAGTGCATTTTTTGTGACTATTGCCGTAAAATGGAGCAATTTCTTTTTGCATAGAATGGGTAAAGCGCTTTGTGAACGTCCGTTTGCATTGCATCGTCAGCAACATGAAAAGTATAAGCAAAATGTCAACGTTCCCCCCCTGGAAAAATTTATGCGGACGCCAATGGAAAGGGGGCTTGGGGCCATTCTAACGAAAGTTTGCCGATCACTGCTGTACGCAATAGTACTGAACGGAGCTTCAGCAAGTTGACGTTAATCAAAACGTTTCACAGATCAACTTTGACTGGTGAAAAACTAACAAACCTGGCAATGATGTCCACTGAAAGTGAAACTGCTAAAATATTAGATATATGACTGAGTTGACAAAAAAATTTGCAGTTTTGAAAACTTGGAAACAGTCATTTTCCTAACTTGAAGCATAGCAAATGCTTAAGTCTGTCAGCTTTATGCGTTGTGCAAATGTTGTAGAAAATGCTTTTGCAAGCATTTGTTAAAATAAATCGATGCTTTTGTTTACGTAAATACTATGTGTTAAATGTAGTGTATTGTATATTGGGGGCCCCAACGTCCAGGTTCGGGGGCTCCAACCACCTAGCGCCGGCCCTGGTTGTAAGCATATCACTACCTCAAAGCAATGCTGCCCATTTGCTGAGAAACGTACAAAGTTTTCTGATTAAAAGATTTTCTTTGGTTGAGAGCATTCGTTCCACTGTATGTGCAGAACACGGTGCAGATCAGACGAGCAATGTCCACGACCCAGTGGCAATCTCTGGGGACCGAACTCATTGAACGCAAAACTCTACTATTCTTGTCGTGAAATGAATGGCTATTGTCATGACAACACATGCAGGTATTTATAAAGCATTCATTCTCTGTGTAACCCCGGTAATTTTTTGCTCGCGTAGAAACAGTAATTCTCCCGATTTAGTATCTTGATACGCTTCAAAGTGAGTGAATTCGTCTTAATGAGAACAATCACTGTAAAAATGTGAACGGCGTAATATCGTATGTGGTGGAACAAAACTTTGCCTTTCTTTCACAGGCCCGTGACTAGGGGGGCGAAGCCCCCCTGCAAAATTTTTCGTCCCCCTAGAAATATGTGTTGGACATAGTTTAAAATATTTGGGCCCCTCTCAGAAAACTCTTCGCCCCCCCCCCTGGTGTCCCGAGCTGGTTACGTACCTGTTCTTTCATGAAACGAAAACCGAAACTGCGGAATTATTGCCTACTTTTTAAAAATATAAAAACGTAAAAGCCAAGTACACTGCATGGAGAGGCGAGAGCGGATAAAAAAAACATATCAATTTAAGTGTTGAAAAATTTGTGCAGAGGATTTGACGCTTCCTTTCTCAATTGTGCTGTCGGAAGATGGCTGGTGTCGCCACTGCGGAATCTGGTGCCTCATCCAATCTACGACGATTACAGAAGCTTAATGCACTGTTTGATGGAATCTCATCCATCAAAAAGGTGCTCCATGTCTTCTGCATGTTCGAAGGCAAAGGATATAATGAACTCCGTTTCCCAGAGGACGCAACGCTAATTGATTGATTGATTTATTGTTTCATATGACTCAGCTAATAAACAGAAACAATACAAAGAGTCGTCGCGCAAAAAGGAAACCAATTGTCAGTTAACAACAGAATAAATGAAAACACTATGGCAAAATAACTGATCAATTTAAGCAAAGAGTGTCACTGTGTCACATAAGATTGGTGAAAGTTCATGGTGGTCATCTAGTCCAGGGCTTCTCAAACTATGGGTCGCGACCCCAATTGGGGTCGCGGATTGTAACTTTGGGGTCGCGAAACAAATTGGCTTGACAAATAAGATATAAATGTTTTTGTAAACTAATGTGTCGTTTACACGTATCACTAACATTAGACTATCCATCAAGGGGCGCCTAGAAAAAAACTTTTTTGAAACGGGGTCGCAGAACAAAAAAGTTTGAGAAGCCCTGTTAGTCAACCAACCCTGTTTATCAACTTTTTCAAAAGAGTTGAAAAACAACAGTTGGAAATCAAATAAGCACAGTTAGGAAAACAGACAAAGAAACACAGAACACGGTGAGGTAAATTTACAGGTGAAGAGAGCATGCGTATGTACACACAGGAGTGGATCAAATTTAATAGAGGAAATTTGGTGTGGTGAAGAACGTTTAAACAAAGTGTAAAAATAAAAAAGTAAAAAATAATTGATGAGGTACAAAAGAAAGCAAAACAAAAAACTATGGAGTGTGATTTCATGCCGAAAATGGGATGTGCATAGGAAAGAACGAGAAACAAAAAAGTAAAGATACATAGAAAAATAAAATTACATTATTTAAATTACTGCGAAACTCTCAGCATTTAGTTCTTGATAAGTTAAATGTTGCTAAAATGCATAATTGCGTGTATTTTTCATGCAAGAGGTGTTTCTTAAGTTTCCATTTGAAGGTAAAAGTGGCAGAAAACTTAATACAGTCTGATATTGAAAACCAGACTTTTGGGCCAACAAATGCAAGGGAACATTTTCTTGAACAGTTAAATCTAGGTAAAAACAGGCATAACCGTTGCCAGAAAGTCTTCGATAGAGGGCCTTACGTTTGTGCAGGGGGGCTTGACATTTGAAATTTGTCAAATTCTAGTGATTTATAGTGTCTCATATTTCAATTTGGGGAGGCTTGGTGCTTTGTTTGGGGGGATAACCCACCAAAGCCCCAGTGGCGACGGGACTGAAAACAGGCTGTTAGAAATGGATAGTCGAGTAAGAATCACTTGGGCTGATTGGAATAAAATAGTAATCAAAATGGTTTGGAAGAAGTTTGTTGTAATAAGAGCGCATGAAATTGCCTACTGCTTAAGATATAAAGTTTGGGAAGGCGTAAGATATGTTGGAAAGATTCTTCCAGGAACGCCGGGTTAGTTGGTCTTACTAGTTTTATTGCTTTATTTTGGAGTTTAATGAGAGATTGAATAGTTCAACTTTGAAGCACGGCCCCAGTTAAGGATTGAGTGATCAAAGCAGGGATGGATTAATGAGCTATAGACAACATTCAATACAGGTTGCGTTGTGCAATATTTGAGTTTGGATAAAACTCTACAAGATCTTGTTAGTTGAGTATTCACCTATTTTACACAAGGTTTCCAGCTTAACTTATTGTAAAGAAGAACACCTAAATATTTCAGGGTATCTCTGGGGTAAATGCTATGGTTGTTCATAATAACTTTGAAATGAAGTAGGATTGTGGTTTTGAGTATTTAATAACATAAAATCAATCTTATTGTAGTTAAGATAATGTTTGTTGGCTCTCAGCCAGTGGTCAATTTTACATAGTTCGAGGTTAACAGTTGTCTGCAGAACATTAAAACAGGAGTTTGACATATGGAGATTAATATCATCAGCAAACAAAGTAGTATCAAAAGGGGAAACTTTCGTGGTATCATTAATGCAGTAAAAAATTTAATTAGTCACGTTTTGTGCATTTTTGTGCAGGATTGTACGCTATTTATTGTGTTGTTATACATCATCATCTCCCAGCGTTTTTCTTTTTACACTTCCACGTTTTCCATCGCATACTGTCACCCATTTCCTGTAGCGTCTAACATGATGATCGGTTTTGCGTTTTTGTCTTTGTACGTCACACTGCTTTACACACATTTGTCTTTGTACGTCACACTGCTTCACATACAATCACACATTGTTCCTTGTTATTGGTAAATTGCATGTTATGTCGATTGCCTGGGAAAGGCTACCGGAATAGGTGGGCGAAACGTCGGCTAAATAATAAACTAATCGCCGGACGAACAACCAGGCCCGTAACCAGCTTGGGACACCAGGAGGGGCAAAGAGTTTTCCGAGAGGGGCCCAAATTTTTTGAACTATGTCCAAAATTTTTAAACTGTGTCCAACACATTCTTCCAGGGGGGGCGAAAATTTTTCTAGGGGGGATTCGCCCCCTGCGCCCCCTGGTTACGGGCCTGCGAACAACTTATCTGCTTAAACTCCTACTCTTCTACATCAACCAGACGTAACCTGTGAAATCGAATCACAGTCAGATGCAATGTAAAAATTCGAGTTGATTACATTCTGATTTTTGTATTTCTGATGATTTTAAGCGAGGTTGCGGTTTCACAAAATGACGTTTTGCTTCTTGCAGGTGGTCGGTAACCAAACGCAACATTTGTTTGCTGAAAACTGATGATAAATTTCTTGCTCAATAAAGTGGCCACTGAGTCACATGTAGACTGGATAGTGTTACACCTTGCTTCTTTCATGATGTATTCAGTGGAAAATTCACTTAAATATTCAAAAGACCTTCTGCTGTGTTGTTTGGAGAAATGAAAAAATAATTTCTCTCATCAGGAGTCTTTAGCTGATTTTGCAGTCTAGAGCAATATTGAAAAACTTTATTTGAATTAAATGTTCAAGTTGTGAGACAATAAGAGGGTTCATTTCAATTTCATCTTGAACTGTAAAGTTTCTGCTGAGTCTTCACCTGTGCTTTTCATTTTTCATCGATGCTTGTAAAGTGCCAGTGACACCCGCAAAACAGCAAGGGCTTTAAAGTAAGTGAGTTAATCTTTCCGAAAGCATTTCTGGGCAACATTTGGGTGAATATTTGTTTGATTTCTTCAAAGCCAAGCAAATAGCACGTACTTCAAAGATGAAAAATTTCGATATATTTGAGTTTCGGGTGTTAGTACTACCACATAAGGCAACAAGATTATCCTCGACGTTTTCTTAGTGATTTTTTGTGCTCTGCGAAGTGCTCCTTAGTTTGAGTTAAAGTGTCGGTGCTTATACACATTATAACTCTAATTAAATAGCAAAGTCGATCAAGTATTTTAGGTAAACTTGGTAGTCAGCTGGTGCTATGATTGGATACTTGCTCGTCGATACGATAAAACGTTGTTGTGAAGGTTGCAGTGTCGGGCGCAAGCATGAGGAAATTTCTGCCAAGTAAAATTATTTTCATAGTCAATCGCTGGATACCTTGTCGAATTTAGCATTACAAACACATTATCAACATTGACATGATCGAATACACTTGGGTTAGCTTCCTGGTTTGCATCTTTGGTTGTCTGAAATACAACAACGATCCACCGAGGCTTCTCAGGTCCTGATTTTACGCTCAGTCTCCAGGTGAAATTTGTTGACTGTGAGACAGGGATTGACTCACATTGCCTCATTCGAAAGGCAACAGGGAGAGATACTTTTCGTTCAATGATCTTTATCAATGTAAGTTTTTCTTCCAGTGCTAGTTCCACATGAGGCATAAGCCATGACAATTTTGTTAAAATAATTTTGCCTACATCAGCATTATTATCTCTGAAAATCGAAAACCTTACACCATCGAAATTTACTTCTTCTAACACTAAAAAATACCTTGCTTAATGAAAAAATTTATAATCAGCCACAATATTCTACTATCACAAACAAAACTCTAATCCACATTCTCCTGCTTGGCCACCCGAAATTATCATTTAAACCAGCAGTAGTTATCTTCTTAGCATTATCTCGATTCCTGAAGAACAGCAAGCGCTTTAAATCCCTTATTTAACAATGCTGACCCGTCCACTTTCCTGTGCATCCTGTTATATAACTTACCCTACCGTCTCGTGACTGGTTCATTTTTTGCTCGTTTGCTGCCATTTTCTTTGTGCGTTTGCTGCCATTTATTTATGTTCGTTTGTAACCGTTCGTTTTGTTTATTCGATTGTTCCTGTTTATATCGTGCCACTAACTCGATTAGACAAGAGGCATCAATCAGACCTCGGCATGCCGCCAATTGTCGTTAAATAAATTCGTCGCATTGCATGCGATCCAGTCAACACCGCAATCGCATCGCCGTGGCTGATGGTATCAGCGTGAAATTTGGTTTGTGGACGTTTCATAAAATTTTAGAAAGGCAGAAAAATTTTGACTTTATTGACTTTTGGTTGCCCTAGGTGTTACAACTCGGCAGTGTGCCGTTTATTTTACGAATATTTTCATGACAACATGTAGGCTACTGCATGTTTGCGTGTCACAAACAATCATAAACAAACAATTATTGAAGATCCCACAATAACTTTTTGTTCCGTCACATGTTTTTGTATTATGACGAAAAACTGATTGAGTTCTCATTGAATTTGGCAAACATTCACCAGCATGCCACAGAAACGAAACAAATGGTTGTTTACTTTAACTACACTGAGGCAATGAAGATGAATCACACTCTTGTATTGAAAAGAGTTGATGGATATTTCTTGTGTTTATATGTCACTGAAGCACGAAACCGTACAGTCAAGTTATATGACATGCTCAGCAAGTCCGATATACCCAAATAAACATTCACACAAACGTTTGTTCAGACACTGAATCACTTTATTGGTGAAAGGACAAATGCAACAAGCCACAAACTGTTTATTGCTCTTTGAAAAAATTGTTCTGCAGCATAAATACAGCAACTTATATCTTCAAAAAACTTGACCGTTTATGCTTGGGCAAGAAAATATATAAATAAATTGTATCATATGCCAATTTGATCGGCGGTTGGTAAACGACCGAAAATGTTCAGTTGGCTATCTTCTTTCCATTGACATTTTTACCGGTCTATTCAAGTTGATGCTTTGACTGACAATTACCGATTAGACCTGTCACGGACAGACAGACGTTTTATTTTATTGGTAATGGTAATGGTTTATTGTTTCATATGACTCAGCCAACAAGCAGAAGCGTTATAAAAGCCATCACATGCAGTAAGCCAATCGTTAGCGAACATTAGAGCAAATGAAAACACAATGGCACAATAGTTGATCAGTGTAAACAAAGAGGGGCGCTGTGTCATATAGGATTGGCGAAAGAC
>Ga0210059_1012695_pt1 | contig 12684 bp, 8 predicted proteins | sample Ectturendosymbi2_FD_188042 | JGI IMG/M metagenome (GOLD analysis project Ga0210059, IMG submission 188042) | Ecteinascidia turbinata endosymbiont from Florida, USA - Sample 2 (SPAdes) (version 2) | ecosystem: Host-associated > Tunicates > Ascidians > Unclassified | place: Key West, Florida...
CCTGCATAATTATTGTCCCAGGTTCCCAGCCACGAATGGTTGCTTTGAGCAGTCTCGATGATATTTGACACTGCTGGGTTAGTGAGAACGAAAGGGACGCTGATCCACTGCGAAAGAAAACAGGATTTATTTGTAGTATGGTAAATGGCACCATTGATTCGCCTAAAAATATAATCCCTGCAAACCATCAAATTTGAGAGATGAATCATCCTGCGTCCATATCCGTTTCATTTAAATAAGTAAACTTATTTTTAAGAGCTATAACTTTTCATCAGCAAAACGCTTCATTTCAATTTTTCGAATTTGTTGAAACGAATTTTTCGTAGCAAAGGAAAGATTGGTGTAAATTGAAGCTAGTAAAAATAATAAGTCAACATATTCCTGTGTCTCTTAAATAATATAACCAACTTTTGAAGCTATGACGAAATTAAAAGTCTTTCATACACAACCTTTAGAACATTATCAGGAAATAGATTTTAAGTCTCACACAAATGGTCCTAGATTAACTGCAATCCATCTCAAGTAAAAACTTCTTTACAGCAGCCAAACTCTGGATTGCGTAAGCACAGAAATTCTCACCAGCCCGACAAACATGCAGATGAACTGAACGACGTCAGTGTAGGCAACCGAGTACATTCCCCCAAACAGAGTGTAAAGCACAGAAATGCAAGCAGAGACAATGATTGCGACATTGAAATCCAATCCAATTATAACAGAAAGTGTTCCTCCTGCATTCAGGAACAAACAAAACATTGTATGACAAAGTTAATTTGTGGTTCTGAAATTTTTGAACCAATTTCGAAGCTTCAAGTTTGTTTTGAACCAAGGTTGTTCAGTTTAAGCAGTTTGAACTCAATGTTTCTGAAATCTTTTCAACTCGTGGTCCGTTTTCATCGGCAAACGTGTTAAAAGTTCATCTTAAGAAATAGTGGGAAATGAAAATGAAGATATTTAAGCTTTTTCTACAAACTGAGCAATAATACCGCGAAATTAATAAGCGGAGTTCGCCGTTTGTTTTTGGCTTCCCTCTCGCGTAACTGAATCTTCCTGTGCAATGTTCGATACATAACATTTTGCACATGATCCTCAGAAAAGTAGGTACTAATCTCCAAATTTCTTCATGACCTTCTTCCTTAAATACATTTTTATGTCACTCTGTCAGTTATTACGGCCTGCTTGCCAATCCTTATGAGAAATACCTTCACTGCCTTCCGGTTGAGAAACGCTAGTCCAATTGGAGTTTCAACAATCTTTACACCTTTCTTTCTACAGTGTCACGACATTACATTGAATTTTCAGTGCAAGGTTGCAATTTCTAACAAAATTTAGTTCAATTCCGCGTATATTAACGGCTGGACACCTTGTTGAAAAATCTAGGAAGTTGGTTGTGCACAGTCTAATTAGTTCACCAGCTTCTCTTGAAAACTTAGCTTTTCTTGACCCATACAACATGTCAAGCAGATAAATCTATGGATTTAAGCGACACATAATTATACAAGGCCAGCTGCATGCTCTTCATGACATACAGCCAAGTTTAACAAGCATCATATGCCGTCAATGCCAACATAACATCAGTATAAATTGGCAAGTTGAGCAGTGTCACAAAGGAATTACAATCCAAGCTGTTCGGTACGAGCGCTTTGAATTCGGTCTGTCCACTTGAGAAGAGATTAGACATGAAAGAAGAGAGTTTTCTTAAGTAAAAAAAACTGCGTGGTAAATTGTTCAAACCTTTGAAATCCCAGAAAACATTTCTTGGAAGCAAAATTTGTTGCGCAAAATTGCACAGGCCGCATATTCTGTTTTTGAAGTCTTCGGAACAACCCGACTTGGACTTGAACCCACGCTACCTGCTTTGGCGGTGCCAGCTCAACTCATTGTACCACTCAGATACAAGCTCTTTAGGTATGCCACTAATGGAAGTCAATTGTACCACTCAGATACTAGCTTTAGGTATACCACTATGTAAACACGGTGATGTTAGTCAACAGAGCTTTGCTGCTGGTGGTGGCCAACTTTAACTGCTGTATTGTTTATTCATCTTGCTAATGACAACACCAATACACATCTTTCGCTGATTGTGGGATTTTTCTTTACCGATAGATAATCCGATTCTTTTAGTTCGACGCTATGTTAACCCATTTACGTTAACGATACCAACTGTTCTAATTCTTTGCACTTGATTAAAAATACATTTTCTCTTTCAAATGCTGCAAATAATTGAAAGTGATTGTGGGAAAATTATCTGACGCTGTGCAAAGTTCGGCAATCGTTTGAACACAACTACTTCATTCTCCTTAATCAGAACTTTTCAATGTTTATTCTGTGACTGCAGAAACAAATGTTTGAAACCTTGTTATGTGATGACGAACTAGGGAAGAAAAGTACTGGAAAGTCATTTCCTACTAAAAGTAATTTTAAATCAGAAAATCAACAGCGCCACTGAATGAGATACAGCAAAGGTTAATTCTGCGATGAATATTATCAGCAATTGTGATTTTACCTAAAGCTGCGAGAATAGAAGCACAATAAAATATATCTCCCGATAATGCTGGAAGATAAAGCATGGCGCCCATTCGATTTCCTAACTTGAGTTGGATAGGATCAAGCATGGTGATGTATTTCTGAAAAGCAAGAAACTTAAAGCTGATATTTCTACAGTTATTCACAGAAAATATGGTCGAAACAGAAAACATTTACAGCAATGTCACAGAGACGAACTCTCTACAACTTTTTTAAAATCTGTTTTTAGTTATTTAAATGTAGCTGATGTTAAAGATCTCTTCTTTCTCTCAGAAATGACCTAACAGAATTTACTATTTGCAACGAATCAGCAGACAATTCTCTCTTGTCGGCCGTAGATATGATTTTAGATAATTGCTCGAATCAGAAAATTGTAATCTTACAAACTACTACTACGACTCTCAGCGTCAACAAAGAAGTTTGAAATTGAGCTAATCACGCGTCTCAAACTCAAATCTTTTTCCAAGATGTAATTAGGTATTAAGCTAAATGTGCCCTCTCACCTCAAATAAGTTCATTTTCAATAAGTCAATTCCGGAAACCTCATAAAATAATTGCTTGAATTTCCGCTGAATATATATTTTTGTTCATCTTTTTAGTTTTGTGCGTTCAAATTTTTTGATTTTCATATTGGGAAAAAAAGCAAAAATTAACCACAATCTTACACTGCTTTTTTCTTTGGCGACACACAAATTTATGAACCAGTTATTGATGAGACATGCATGCAATCATAATTTCATACAAGGAATTCCGATGAAAATTTTCCAATTAAGGTTCGTTTGTTTTTTGAGAAATGTATCACCAAGAGGTTTTTTCTGATTAAGTGCAAGAAGGTTCAAAAAACAATTTCTGCGTAATTTATTTCCATACCAGTGTTCCTTTCTTTGCGTGAAACCACACGCATTTCTAAGATCGTGGTTTTTGATTTGTAGCGTTGCATTGGTTTATTTTTTTTCGCACTGATGCTTGTGGTTGAACTAGAAAAAACGCATTTACCAAACACAGTTATTTTTCTGTTCAATGATCTGAAGCTGTTGTCAAATCCTTCAAAAATCACTGGTAATGAAGAGTTATTTCAAAACTGGTTTCCAAATTTCTTAGTCAGTTGTTACCATGGATCTCATCTTTTTTGCAAATAAAAGGCCGCCTATGATAAGAGCCACCGAGTAGAAAAACGCTGCTTGTGACCAAAGCAGACCGTAAGACGGATCGTACACTGATTCTGTTGTCCCGTTGATGTAACCTCCTCCAACCCAAGTAGCTGCGAATGGTAATAAACCTGTGTAAGAAGCGCGCAACAAACATAGGTTTGAAACCTGCATTGCTTTTATCACGAATTCAAAGAACACACCTGTCATGGTGAATAATCCCACGAATGTACCAATGTCTCGGCCTGCCACCATTATCGTTTCAGACTTCCTTCCAGCTCCTTGATTGCGTTTGTACCAAGCGGCCCATATCCCGACAAAGAGTATGAGAGCGTAAAACACTATCATTGCAACAAGCCCGCCAACATTGATTGCCATTTTCCAAGTTGACCGTAATCGAGCACTTCTTTAGTTCAGAGATCATCAAAAATATTAGTAAATGCTAATTTTTATTAAGTTTTTGGTTCATGTGAGAAAAAAGACAAGAGCAAATTAATGATAAAAGTAATTTTTTCAAACTTTGTGAAATATTGGCATTACCAGATTTTTGTAGATGCTTCGCGTATCACACTGCATGTTGAAAATGGTCAAGATCAATCACAGATTTGGTTCCGACATTGTGAGTTGCATTTTTGCCCGTAAACTTAAGAATCATCACAAACGAAGCAATTGACAGCCCTAGGCTTGCTGTAAGCTTTAAGAGGAATCAACAGACTGGGCTCTGCTTTCTTTCTGCGGTGATTGATACTTGCACACATCTGTATTCAAGTAACTAGTCTCCACAAAGGTGACACAAGTAAATCTCTCTGCGAAATGCAGTAACTTTGGCAAGTCAGATTGAGCACGTGTCAGATACAGGGCATGAAATAAATTAACCTTGTCCTAAAATGGCATATCGTTATACTATAGTGAGCGCTTGATGTACAATAATTTACTTAAAAACTATTTCCCTCGACCACCTGCTCCCTGCTATTTCCAGTAGCGTAGCGTTTGCAAAAACTTTTGAGCTTTTTTTGCGTTGGAAATGGAAACATATCACAATCCCTAGACTTAGTTCAGGTCAAGTGTTTTACTTTCCTTTTAGCTTGTTTGCGCATAAAGGAGAAATAAAAACTGTTTTCATGGCTATAATAAATTTATGTAATTCTTTTACTGCCGCTGAATTCAACTCCAAGGTTGTTTTTACTTCAGAGCTTTTGCAAATTTAAGTATCTAACAAACTATTTATGCCATGATTTCTAAGTTTCAGGTGAAAATTGCTTTTCAAGACCATTTTTCGTCAGTCTATGTAGTGCCGGATTAACAATATTAGCAAATGTAGCAATTGCTACGGGCCCCAAGCTTTTGGGGGCCCCGCGGTCCCTTGCAATAAATTTGTTTTGCATTACATGCAAGGGTGGATATTAGAATTTAGGTTCCCGCTGCAAACTTTCAGAAAGGGGGCGCTATATTTTGCTCAAGCTTTATAGAAATTTCATTCGCTGAAAGCAAGTTAAATTTTTCTTTTTGTCCGGGAATCTGCTTCTGCGTGAAAATCTATTTCATAGTGGAAATTGTTTGAAGTCATTTGATTTTAAATTGTTCTTTCTCAGAATGAATTTTTCTAACGTGTTTGTATAATTTTCTACACGTTTTTGAACATAACCCTTGCTTTTTATTGGCTACCTCGCTTTTTAGGTTTTTTCCCGGTTTGAGGTCCTAAATGACGTCAAAAATTTCATCGCCAATACCTCAAAAGATGAGCGGTGAAAATACCTTTCTTGCAATACTTCTGGGTGGACGTGACTTCAGCGGTTCGCAAGTTCTCGCAAAAATAGCGGAACAATGTCAATATATCGACCCCTGCGGTTCCTAAAGGGTTACTTGTTGAGAGGCCCCTTTTGGTACATTTGCACAAACTTTTTGCTTCATTTTGACAAACATATGACTGGAATTGATCTTATTAAATGCTATTGAATGTACCTCTGGAGTGATTAATAAGCTTTTTAACACAGCAATGCAAAACGTACGTGCAAAACTCTCACAAAAGGTGCCCGAGACCATTCGTTCTCGTTCGTCTCTCCTAATATCCACTCCTGATTATATGTGTAGAATTTTGTCAATGCAAGATGTCGCTGTTTTGCTAACTTTGCCATAAGCAATTGAGGGAATGTTTCTCAAAGAATGCTTTTACATTTGACTACTGTGATTTGAAAAGGAAAGTATTTTACAGTTATTGACAAAATTATGGGACCACTCAAGCAATGAGGCCAAACTGCAGCAATTTCCAGATATTGCTGGTATTATTATGAATGGCGTTTGAAAATATGATTACATCACACTGATTTGTTCTATAAGTTGCGTCACCTTGTTGGTGCTTTCAAAATGATTTGGCCAGTGACGCCCAGGGTTTCCGATGCCTTTCTGGGTCTTTGGGGGTTTCTAGTGAAGATCTGTTCTTTTAGCATTTAAATGCGTGGCGGCGATTTAAGATCGGTTATAACTTATTATACTTCTGATTTCCAGTCTCATCTTCCTTTATCTGGTTTTATCAAGGTGCCCCAGTCTTCACTATAACTGATGAACGAGCAACTGGCACCGTATAAGCTCTAAATATAAGCTAGGTGCAACGAGTGCAAGTGACAGAGATAATGAAGCAGGCCCAAATATAAAGATAAAGATCGGGATCTCAACGACTAGCTATACAAGAACACTAGGACTAAAAATTTAATTATTGTAAATTCTGCCAGATCATCGTAGGAAATGCAAACAAGTCCAGATTAATGCGATATAATAATTCTGACAGACACAAAGTTCATTAGGAAAGTTACAGTATGTATTCACTGGTACGTTTTGTGACTTGCGGATGCCCAGGTACGGCAGTTAGAAAGATTCACTTAATTTTGTGTCTAACTAGGATTTTCTGTTAAGATCTGGGTTTGTTTGGAAATCTGTAGGCTACGTTTTTGATTTTATTGGCAACCCTGAATTTGATATGTATTCACTAGCCATTGGGTAGTGTACTTGGAGTCTTTTTATACAAATGTAGAAAATGATTTGCGTATTTATAAACCCTCATGGTTACCAACTGTAGTGGAAAATGTTCACCTTCTAAACTTAGATCGTAGAATGAACAAAGGAGCATTATTGGACAAAACAAGCTGAACAACCTGATTTTAAAGAGTATAGAGCATGAACGTCTATGTGAAATAGACACTACTAATATCAAAAACAAACTCGCTATGGCAAAACCTAGAAAAAGCAATCCTAAACAGTAGTTTTGCTGATTTCGGCAATCGACTTCGACGTTTATACTTACACTACACTGTGTATAGAAATGAACAAATTTGTTGATGAGTCTTGAAGCATTGATTACTGTCTCTGTACTGTGTTTTTGAACTGTACAGTAATGTATTCCTTCTTGGTAAAAAGATACCTATACATGTTTTTACTAAAAAAGATATGAAGCCATAATTTCCAACCAGTTTTATTTAGGACCAGGTTTTTCGTAGCCTACTGGTGAAATTCAGTATTCTTAATGGTAGTCGCAAGCATGCCCACAGAATTTATGATTTAACAGCTGTTCACTTGTTCATTTGTATAGTTAGTTAGGGCCCCGCGCTGTTGATATGCTACGGGCCCCGCGCTAACTTAACCCGCCACTGAGTCCATGAGTAGGATTTGTCGATCACATTTTCTGTCAAAGCTGTGTATCGCTAGAATCAGCACGTAATGTACAAGAATCGTGAACAGAACTCGATAACCGCCAATAGCCTGACAAAATTTAAAGCAGCAAGTGTTTGCAAAAATCACTTTAATTGTTCGCAGTTTGGAAGAATGCTTGAGGGTTTAGATTTTTTGAGAAACTTTCAAACCGGGTTATAAAAGCAAACATTTCGTAAAAGAAAGTGAGGATTGGCCACGTTGATATTAAAAATAAAATATGTGCCATCTGTTAGTTAAGCAAAATCAGCTTTCAAAGGTGATGGCATAGTGGGAGGAGATATGGATGAGCGTCTTCTTATACCTCAGTTGAAGATAAAAGAACGTTTGCCTATTTAGTTTTGTGGAACAAAATACTTATATTTTGGGTTTTTGTGGGTATTTTTTTGCAAATTTCGCAACAAAAATATCCCAACAATGTTAATTGTAGCAAGTTACTTTTGCAGTTCGACTGAACGTTCCGACAATTATTTTTGTAAAATGCACTCCAAGTTGAATCAGAATCAGCTCAATATCGATTAGAATTTCCAAATATTGTGTGATGCAAAGTGTCGCAACTATTCAACGTTTATACCCCGTGGTTCAGGGGTGGTCGACCAGTATGATCCGGCCCACCAAATACCTTGCACATTTTTTAAGCACCACGTTTCCGACTGTGGACAGCAGTGCAACAGCATTGGCTACTGCATGTGTCAAACAAAAGTATAAACACAATTGTGTGATTTTTGTTATTACTGCACTCCAACACATTTCAACAACATTTTTTTGCATAGATTTCGTAAATCGCACTGTATCCTGCCCTTCAGTGGCCAGGCACTCGCGAATTGGGCCCTTGGGTCAAAAGTTTGGCCACCTCTGCCGTAGTGTGTGAGACCAAGTTGTTTAGTGAAACCTCAAAAAGCAGCAGCGCAGATAGTCAAGAGTGTCACAGTTGGTGGGGTGTGTGGTATTTGTAAATCTGAATATTTTTTTTGACAAACGATAATCAGCTCTTTATTCTGTTCACATCAAACGAATTTCTCGCTCGAATTATTCTTTAAACAGTCATTTTCAACGTGGTCCAAGTGAACCACCGGTGGCCCACCTTGAATTTTTAATGATCTACAGAGAGTTCCAAGACTAACATTGAACATTCCCTGTGAGTTCACTGACGTATGTGCAATACAGTTACGACTAGTTGTTCATGATGCGTCAGCGTAGCAAAGTGGCCCATCGGATACTTTTTAAAAAGATGGTACATGGGCAAATTGAGAACCACTGTTCTGAAAGCACTATTTTGAAAATTATTTAGTCTGCAATGTCCGAAACGAGCAAGCTTTCGTCCAAATTGATGTACTTGGCTGAGTCTTCTCCACACGTATTTACTTATTTTCTGGCATTGCGCGTTGAAAGTGTTCGAAAACATGATTTATTTCATCTCTTAACATGGAAATCTTTATCCAACGCTTCTGTTGCGAACTACGCTCATTTTCCAGTAGCGGTTGACCAGACGGAGTTTTGTTACAAGGGTCTTTTATTACAGGGGTTGGCAGATCTGCTGCTTCGTCAAACAACATCTTCGAAACAGTGACTTACGTTTCTGAGAACACGCTTCGGAAGAAACTTGTCGGGCTCAAATGGTTGCTTGCTCTTCGGGGCGGTACCTCCACATAAATCTATGTCATTTGCTGTTTCAAGCTGCACTGTACTACGTACATTTTTTGTCTCTTCTGATTATCCACTTCAAGTTCAAGGCGATAGAATAATATAATCCATGTTTAAATTATCCACAAGCAAATAAATTTCTCACACCTTTTTCTTGGCAATAATAATAAGCTTCAATTTATAATACCATTTCAGAAAGATGACATCACGTCATCGTCTGCATGATGATGTGTTACGTGTCAGCAACCCGGAATACCATCGCGCTGACGAAAGTTACAGTCAATATGTTTCTTTCTTGCAGCAGACAACAAAACGCGGGAGATGACTGCTGTGCTTATCTGCGAGTAGTCATTTGTACGATTTTCAGACAATCTTATTTCAACTAAATGTCAGATAAAAGAAACATTTTTGGACATGTCCAGCAGACGTTTCGAAACTACTGATCGATCAAGTATTAGACTGAAATTAGACTCTCTTTAGACATACACCGGCCTCTAGCCTCTGTTATCAACAGCTGTGGTCAAAATCGAGCATGGTTCCAACTCTTGATTCAATCCCTATCGTTTTTCCGAAGTATCGATGTATAACAGGAACATAAACAAATGCTTTTCTGTTTGAATACCAGCATGATGCAACCTATTTAACGAGTTGCAGCGATACAAAAATGACGCAAGCTTGCCAGAATAGAATCCGTTTGTCTCAATAGCAAAGAGTTGGACTTTACATCTGCTTTCCACCCTAACCACATATTTCGTGAAATGGCACACGTGCTTCAGTAAAGATTCACACAATGCGATACTACCGCCAATACAGGTGACTTTAAGATTATTGCCAGTGATTCTGAGAAAAACGACCACGATACAGTTTAAGTGTTTGGAGGAACAATGGGTCTTTGAACAGACTTTTCAGAATTTTAGCGGTACAACCCATCGGTGTCGCGAAAAGCAACGGCCACGAAGACGATTGTTTGTATTGTTTTTCAAAAAAGTTACGTTATGTTTTCAAAGGTGTTTTGTGAGAGCGATGCACAAGATTAACTAAGAACGCAAATGAACACTGAGAACGACTCGTTGTGCTGGTCAACGTTTCATGTTCAATCTTTCACCGAGACAAATGTAAACCGTAACCAGGGGCGTAGAAAGGGAGGAGGCGAAAGACACTGTCGCTTTTCCAAATTTTGAACGGCAGTTATCGAACCTATGAGCAAGAATTGTTATTTTGTCATGAGCACTCAAAGCTAACTGTTTTTCAAGTAGGGAAATTATCACGCCCTAATTATTTTATGGCTGTATGCGCCTTCATCAGAGGTGGACAAAAAGCGGAGTTGCGGAGTCCGCGGAGCGGACTCGGCGTGGTTTCTGCGGAGGCGGAGTCTAAAAACGTTTTTTCTAGGCGAAGACGGACCGGAGGAGGGGTTTGATTTTTTCTTCATTTTCCATCGCAGCCGAACACTAATTACGTTGTTTACTGTTGGCTTGCGTGTAATTGTAGGTTATTATCAGGATCCCGTTGTAAGGACTGGGGTTGTAGGTTATTGTAGAGGCCCCTACCAGTTGAGGGGTCAACCTAGTTGTTGCAGGAGCACAGGTGGATCTCCCAACTAAGCAACCTGATGTGTTGAAGTTGCCAAGCCAAAGCAAGGCAAATTAAAAGGCTCTCACCACTTTGTCCACTAATAAGTCTCCAGTAGTACTCTAAGTTGACTGCTTCTTTCGATTATATTCAGATATACAACAAAAACTCCAATACACTTGAGCGTGAAGTCAGAAACACGTAACGTAACGATTCGATGTAGAGTCGGAATTAGAATGACGACGAACAAAAAATTTGGGTGTTCGAATGCGCCACAGGAAACAGCGAGCAACTGCGGTTATGTAAGTTTGCAGGCTGTCATGTCGGCGGTCGGACTGTTCGCAAACAAGTACATCGCGTTGAATCACCAATGGAATATTACTGGGAATTATGCAGTAAGAATGCACAAAATATTAAAGCACTAATGTGTCCACTATATAAGAATGCCCCATTCGAAAAAGAGGCGTGGATAGGTTCGTGAGAGCTGACACGCAAAGCATAAAACAACAAGAAGAGGATAAATGATGGCGCTGTGGAGTAATGACTTTTTTTGTTGCAGTTGAAGGTAGTTGTGCTGCATAAGTGATTGCACGCAGGCATTAAGACGGTGATATTGAACACACGCAAAAGAAATATATACTGGAAAATGACACACATCTGCGAAAAAATTGGTCTCTGTTATGCGACAGCAAAAACTCTGCAATGTGGCAGAAAAATACAAAGTCGCAGGAGAATGTGCGGTCGCAATAAAATTCCCGTTCGTAAAAACCGCAAACCGCTGATGTAGCAAGAACGCACAAAGACGCAAAATTTCATGAAAATAACTAACACTACAATTGAAGATACATGCGAATACGGTGGTTACGTGTATATGATGATTATAACAATAACGCTGTTATAGGCAAGGAAAAAAATGCAGCACGAAAAGCAACGCGATGTGAGGTTAGCAAAACGTTTAGGCGTCATTCAACGGTCGCGTTTCAGCAACCTGGGGCTCAACTGCAGAGACACGAGCACTGCGCGGGACAGGGCGTGGCACAACACTTTCAGGATGGGTTGCCGAGCCATCATTCTCCTGGGATGCCGGTCGTGGGAAATGACGTGCAATGCGTTGACGTATCTGGTGAAAACGTGTGGTTGTCCAGACTCGAAAAGCTCGGGCCGGAGGGCGGAAACGATTACACAAATGGCACATAGCAAGATAGGATAAACGAATGGTCCAAACACAGGTGAGGAGTGTCAGAAGGGTCAAAATGAAGTTGAGGAATGGGTCGGTAACAGTAAGAAGCAGACGAAGGAAACTGTGGGAAAAAATTTTCCAATCTTCTTTGTGATGACGTTGAAATTCGCTGACGTTAAGGAGGTGTTGAGAGACGGATTGTCCTCGTCCTGCAAAAACAGCCGAAGTTGCTGCTGCAGACGCAAAGCTTGCGCTACTTGTTCGAGGATGGAAAAGTAGGATCGCTGCTGAGAAGAAGCTTCAAGTACAAAGCTGTGCTAGCGACGTAGTCAAAACAGTGAGTCGACACGTTGGTCATTGGTAATGACACCGAAAGTTGTCGCACAGGCTCAGAACTGAATTGCAGAGTGTAATTGACGTAAGTGTAAATTCTACCTTGAATGTTGAAGCGCTGAACTCGATGCATTTGATATTCCTCGAGAGAAGGCGGGCCAAGAAAGACGACGTTGCCCGAGCACAGTTGGAATCGGGTCGGGTTCGGGTCGGGTTCGGGCTAACAATTTCCATATATTTCGGGCTGAGTTCGGGTTCATTTTTTGTTCATCACGAAATGTTTTACGAATCAGTCTGGAAGAAATAGGAAAATCTTCTGTTAAGTGCATTTCGCGATATCCAGCTTAATGATGACCCTAATCGCCACTATCGTTGCCATCACCCTTGTATTTACATCGTCTGTGCATTTAGAAACCTGGTGACCAGATTTGTTTGTTCTCGCTATATTTCTAAACCAATGGTTCTCAACCTGTGGGCCATGGCCCACTGGTGGGCCATGGGAGCATTTTGAGGTGGGCCACAGAGATATTTGAAAAATTTCTCAATTTGTAGAAAAATTTCGTTACAGTGTCTCTCGGTTAA
>Ga0210059_1012696_pt1 | contig 12684 bp, 12 predicted proteins | sample Ectturendosymbi2_FD_188042 | JGI IMG/M metagenome (GOLD analysis project Ga0210059, IMG submission 188042) | Ecteinascidia turbinata endosymbiont from Florida, USA - Sample 2 (SPAdes) (version 2) | ecosystem: Host-associated > Tunicates > Ascidians > Unclassified | place: Key West, Florida...
CAACACTGGATGTCCGCCATCCCAGCCGCATATCTTCTTTGCTCGACTGCTATTCGACGAGGCAATCGCGCAGACTTCCAGTTTTGCAGATGTGAACTGCGCTGACATAGCACTGTGTTCTACTCCCATGTTTTAACTTGTTGCCGGATATTTTTGCACTTACGGTATGAACTGCTTCGTCGCAGCATTGACTACTGTTTTTCTCTGGTGTCCTACCTTGAAGAGCTGATAATTTGTGTTCATTACAGTGACACGTTGCACAATAACGAGTAAGAAGAGTGCGTATAGAATACTGTAATGTATAGATTGCATCAACTAACTTCGCCAAAACATTGGCTGGGAAACGCAAACATGACGTCATATTATGACGTTGAAAACAGCGTATGTACAGTAACAATGACCACAATACGCCACTGCTCAATACTAGAATTTGATAGGGCGCATACAATCAAGCAGTTGCCCCGGGGTCATCATCCGACCTCTGCACGCCGCTGGTCACTGACCTTCAGTGATTTGATCAGTAACATTTGGCCGCAAAAATGCAACCTTAATCCCCATACAACCTTAATCCGCCCCTGGCGTGCCGAATTATACCTCAGAATTTTAGTGACTTCTTACCAGTTTTATTCATTGCGTTGCAGATTTTACGTTTCTTACCTATTGTTTTGTGGAACTGACGATGCTCCTTTGAGCGAAATTAATATTCTTGTTTTGATACACTGTTGCAGAACCGCCGCCAGAAAGTCGTCAATAGGACTTTACGTTCGTGCCCGGGGGTTTTACGTTCGTGCCCGGGAGCTTTACGTTTGTGCCCGGGAGTTTTACGTTTGTGCCCGGGGGCTTTACGTTTGTGCCCGGGGGCTTTACGTTCGTGCAGGGGGGCTTTACGTTCGTGCCCGGGGGCTTTACGTTCGTGCCCGGGAGCTTTACGTTTGTGCCCGGGGGCTTTGCGTTCGTGCAGGGGGGCTTGACATTCAAATTTTACAAAAATTCCACTATCTTATAGTGTTTCACATTTCAATTTGGGGGGCTTGGAGCTTTGTTTGAGGGAGACAAGCCCATCAAAGCCCCGAACCCCCGTGGCGAAGGGACTGCACTGTGGCCAGATTTTGCGGAAGACTCTTGTGAGCATTCAGGTTCAATATTTTGATATGGAGCAATTATTGCCACAGCAAGTACGATCGAGCCTTTCTGGTGGTCAGACAGTTTCTGATATAACTCAGTCCAATGTTGGAGTAACAAAGTATTCGCCGGTACTTTTTGTGAATTCATCACAAATCTCCCAAACGATGAAACATATATCATCAATGATTTTAAACAGCTGATTCTTCGAGTAGAATAAGATTTTGCCAATTGCTGTGTCTTTTTTCCATGGAGGCACCTTTCGAAAGGTTGAAAATGAATTCTTGGAACTCTCTCCACGTTTACGACGAAAGCTCGAGCTGTGCATCAAACGAGACACAAATCAAAAATAGACCTGAAATATTCCAGACCGAAACTAACGAACACTGTAACGAGTATCTAGATACAAATCGAGATTGAAAACAATTTTCGAAATTCGATCTATGCTGTTTTCGAAAAACCGTTTTTTACAAGAAGCTATTAAACTGACTAACACGAAACAAATCTAATTATTGAAATTAAATTTGCTTGTAAAGAATGGAAGATTTAGGTAAGCTTGTTTTTCAGCTTCATTAGTTTAAAAAATCTGCTGTATGATTGCTATTGAATTAGACTCGATAATTTTAGGTTTTCAAAAATCGTTTGTTTTTTCATAGGCTCGAAATTGAGAAATGAGTTGCAAGAAGCCATTCTTCTGAACAGCTTTATGGAAGAAAATCAGGTTCCTCTGGAAATTGCATCTTACGAGGATCATCAAGGACGAGAGGGCTTTGGTACTAGTTCTGATGGAAACAGTGTCGTAGAAAAGCACGTGAGAAAGAGTTCCTCTGTTTTTTATGAAGCTACAAAACTGTTGGAAGAGGCAGAAAATCGTGGAGCCACTTCAGTAGGAATAGTTGGTGAGCCGGGTGCCGGGAAGACAAACCTCTCAAAAAAATTGCTTTGGCTGAAAGCAACAAATGCTTCCCAAGATCACAATGATGGCGTATATCTGTTCCATGTCAAGTTTAGAGACATGGATTTCAATAAAGAAACGAATCTACTAGAGTTTCTTGTTAAACCCTTGTTGGCCAGCTGGAAATTTGAACAAGAAAATGACCAAGAACTGTTAGCACTAATCAACGATTCGTGTGACGTATACATTATTGCTGATGGTCTCGATGAAGCTGAAGACAAGCTTTTTTCAAGTCCACTGGACCCTGCTTCACAGATGGGCTTGTACGATAATGCAACTCCTGATGTGATAATTAAAAATTTGCTTGCAGGTCGCATCTTTCCCAAAGCAAAAAAGGTTGTCACCTCACGCCCTGATGCATTCTTGAATCTCCACAAGGATTTCAAACCAAATTTCAATGTGAGAATTCTGGGTCTGAGCCTAGAATCCCAGGAAGAACTGGGTGTCCTGCTGTGCAACAAGAGTGATGCAGAATATTCTAAAGTGAAAGAAAAGCTTGACGCCAATCCAGATTTACGTTCCTTCTGTTATAATCCTTTGCAGTGCAACATCACCATTCAAGTGCTAAGGCGGATAGAATTTTCTGAAAATGTTTCGAAAATCACGTCTACACTGATTTTCGTTCAAAATCTTCTACATATTTTGAGACGAAACAAAGATTTGCACACAGAAATTCTTCAAACTGTGAAAGAGTTGTCTAAACTGGCTGTGACTGGAATGAAAGAAGACAAATTCATTTTCGAAAAAAAAGATTTGAACAATTTGGAACAGGAAACTTTGAGACAATTTTTTTTGGCAAAAGCAGCATTTATTCGGCTTCCCGGTGAAAACATTTTGGAAGGAGAGAAAAGATTTTTTTTCACTCATCTTTTGTGGCAAGAATTTTTTGCTGCAATGTGGCTGATGTTCCTTGCCAACAAAAAAGAGTTCAGGGAAGTGCTAAAAGTTCTTTCAGGTACTCGTTGGAAAGTAGTCTTGAAATTTGCTTTTGGGTTTCAAAATGATGAAGTGACAAAGCAGATGATAACCCACTTTGAAAGCCTTCGGTGTAAATCGGATACTTCACTGTTTTCCAACAAATGTAAAGCTTTGCGCAAATTTCACCAAAATGCTTTGGATGATGGAAACATCACCGAACCATGCCGATGGGCATTGGAGGCAAACCAGCCTTCACTGAACCAAGACTTAGCTGAACGTCTCCCGAAGAACTTGACTCTACCGCTCACTCTCAGCCAAAGCGATGCTTGTGCAATCGCTCATGCATTGAGCATTGAACATTCCATTCGTCGACAGATCGAGATGGAGCACAGTTCTACGGCAAACGGAACTATACTTCAAGGAGATTCTCTTCGAATTTTAATGGATGCAATTAATACTCACGGACACGAGGTAATAGTTAATTGGAATGATGAGTTGCCACCGTTTTAACTTGTGATCCATTTTCATCGGTGCAAATCCGTTACTATCTTAAAGGTGGATATCACCTTGCATTGCAGCAACATCTAACAAAGTTAGCAAAGTCTTTGTACATTCGATAAAGAAAACAAACAAATCATATGAGTGTACAGTCAATATCAAGAAATAAAAAAGTTTTGTTTCAAAACCACATTCTGGTTTTGCTAATATTTCCAGACTTTTGCTGAAATTAACAGTGTTACTCTTTGCTACGTGTACAAAATTATACGGAAAGCAGGCTATGCAACTGAAATAAAACAATGCCTTTGATTTTATATCGCTTTGAGGGCTTTGGAACTTTAACAACTCTTGTGTAAAACTGCTTGCAATTTGTGCCATATTAGCTGCGTATCTGCCTGTTCTGTAGCCACTGTTTCTACAGTAGCTAATGCATGAAAAATGTAGGTCATTTCACAGTAGGGCCTTGCTATCATAGGCGCACAGGAAGGCATTTTACTCTGTGGGGCGGAAAAACTTTGCTCTGAAAACAACAATTTGCCCTAGAAATCAACAAATTACCCTGAAGCTAACTTCTTTGTTTAATCCGAATGGGGCCTGAAACTTCTTGTAAATCTGTTCTATGCATTTGAATTCGTTTATGACGGCCTAGTCTGACAATTCGCCTATGACGTTACATTTTTTTTTGGTCCAGATGGCATCATCTACATGCATTTCAATTCGCTTATAACGTCGATTCGGCAATAACGTTCGTTATGCAATTCCCTGCAGATGCCGTTATAGGCAAAATCATATAGTTACCTTGCTTGTTAACCCAAGAGGGTGAAGTTCCTGGAGTGTTGTGTTCTCCCAGGCAAGAGACTTTACCGTAATTGCCTTTACTGATGCAAATATGTAAGCAACTTAGATGGCGCAACGCAATGGTTCAAAGCAACGGTTCCGGATGAAGTGTATGACTCCCTACACCTGCCTGTGTTATCATTGCTGTGCGCTTAAAGACGCGCACTCATAGGGGCCAAGCAATCTGCACGTCCATCCAGCCCGCTTCTTCTGAAGATTGCACCTCGGGAAATGAAACACGCACTCAAAATGCATGTGTCAGGGTTTGGTCCAGATCAAAGTCATTATAACCAGTCACGGCGTTGGTCCAAATTACACACCAAGTCCGTAACCATGGTGGCGAAGCTCCCCTAGAAAATTTTTCGCCACCCTAGGAAAAATGTGTTGGACACAGATTAAAACTATTGGGCATAGTTTAAAAATTTGGGCCCATATTGGAAAACTTTACGCCCCCCTGTTGTCCCAAGCTTCTTATGGGCCTGTTACACAATACACTAGCCCAGATAACACGGGATCACCCCCAAGTGAATATGCACTGAATACACTGTACGGAAAATATTTTCACCGTTCAAGATTCTTGAGCAACTTTCGCTTGCCCTGAAAAACAGAGTTTGCCCTGGAATTTTTCAAACAATGTGGAGCTGCCGCCCTGCAGCAAAATTTCAAATTTGTATGCGTTCATGGGATCGCTGCTGAAGTAAGAGTTTCTACCTGCATTGTCACCTCAGTTGATTTAAATCTGCTTGTCAGGATGACAATGATTTTGAAGTAATTGGATGGCGTTGAGCATGTCGCAACCAACACGTTGAAACTACATTCGGAAACATTCTATTTTGAATTGCAGTGCACTTGGGCATTTTAGATTTGTTCTAAATAAACTTTGTTAAACAAGCTTTGTTAAACAAACTTGAAATTGCACCACAGTACAGTTCCGTTAGTCGAAAATGGGCATCACTTTGTAGAAGTTATTTGAAGTCGTTAATTTGTCGTCCATGTTTTTCCTTTGTGTGCAAATTGGAAGCGTTGAAAGCAATAGATAGGTTTAAATATTGAGTATCGCAATGATAAAAGCCTAACAAGCCTTTTGTGAATTAATGATTAACATTCTCGATTATGAAACAAAAATTATGCATCCTTTCGTACAGGTAAGTAATTTTACGAAACCAAGTGTATCGAGCAAGAGCAAGCAGGCAACATTCGGATTTTTCTTTTCCTCTTTGTTTTCAACCTTGCGTTCCATGACAACTAAACATTATGACCATTAGTGCCCGACAATAGAAACATTTCACAATTTGGTCATTAATCCTGCAACCTGTACATCAAACTGCGACAGCACGTCTTGCGGTCAGCACAACGTTTCATCATGGAAACCTTGTCAGTCAATCTCAGCCAATTTATGAGGCACCTGACCAAACAACTTTTGTGTTCTTTCGATGCCCCGGTTTCGCATCAGCCAGGGCGTCGTGACGACCCATTCATGAACCTCTGGCCTAGATACTTTTTGTGCGAACAAAGTTGAACGAAATGACACATCTTTTTCAAATATGTTGTTTTAATAAAAGATCAATACTATGAACGCAAGTGACAGACCATGGTCACACCTAAAAATATGTTTATCAACTTTGTCGTGAAGATGAAAGGAATCCATGTGAGGGGTACAAAAATCGACGAGGAAGAAGTCAAGGGCTTTGCCAAACAAATGGACCACATAGAAAAAATTTTGTTGGACCAATGTAATTTTCAGGGATGCTCATTTCGTCAATTGTGTGAGGCCATTCGCCTTCGAAATGGGAAGGTGAGTAAATCAGATTTTCTGCAAGCAACTTTTGGCTAGGTAATAAAAACCACTGAACTTGAAAAAGTAATGAAACAAAAGTGAACTGCAGTACTCTAAAAAACCACTAGTGACCAGAGGTGGCAACGGATCCAGAGTGTCGGACTCGACTTCAGCAGGACTCTGCGCTCATATCTGATCTAGATCCGTAGTCCAAAAATTTTGAAAAACCGGGCCCAGATCCGGAGTCACTTTTTATTTTTGGCAACAGCAGAATCTGCGTGGTATCTATAAATGCTATTTCTTAATTAAAACATTGCTGGAGTTCGGATGCATTGATGATATGTGGACATAAGTCGGATCCTCAAATTTAAAAAAATATCGGATTAGGTTTCAAAAAATTTGGAACAGGAATGGAGGAGTCTGAAAATGTGACTCCGACCACCTCTGCTAGTGGCACACCCGACGGAGCACAAAGATCCGCTCGGCAGATTGTGGTGAGGCGATTGTGGTGTCCGGTGTTCGTACTTGTATGGTGGTTTTTTGTACTCGTGGATTTCAGTATTATCGCCGCTGCCCGGAGGCGTCGTGCGTATATGTATTTGTTTCGTTGATGTGGGTGTGTGGAATTACAGCATTGTATTAAATCATCAATGTGTTCTTCACACTGTACTGTTCAGTTGTGTTGTTTGTGCCGTCATATTGGCAGCTTCTATACCGTACCTTTATTGACATGTTTGCTTTCTATTTATAGCATCTGGAAGCTCAATTTGATAAAGCCCCGTATAATTATTAACACTGCTACATGTATCAAAAGGCTTTTTTTCACATACCGGGGCTTTTCGGAATGCCGCCCAGTCTTTAGTTCGCCCATGGCCGCTGATTTTAGGCGGGCGTTTATATGGTGCTAATATTTGAGTTGAATACTATCGGTATTTGTACCTGTCACCTTACACGATACGTCCAACGTTATACTGTACTGCGTTTGAATACTATTTGTAGTTGTCACCTTAAACTAGTGGTCGGCAAACTTTTTATCGCCGCCCAGATCGCCTTTTCAATAGCTATTGAAGGCCCGCTACGTTTGAAACCACTAGAACAAAACGAATCATTATCAAACAACAACATCAGTCGTCTGTATAACAAAATGGCTTGCAACTAGTAGCCTTTTCATTTTATCAATCAATCAATACCATTTGTGAAATTGAGACTTAAATTTGCTTGACTAAAATTTTGAAATAAACATGGATTATAACTTCTTCATTATTTAATTACCGTATTACCGTAACAACGTCAAATGTGTGGGATTTTTGTGCATGCGTAGTTGTTCAGACACAGGCAATATGCAATTGCCGTATTACAGCCAGGGCCCTTATTTGATTCACGTCTTATTTTCCCAATTTGTCTTTTTTCCAATTAACGGCCCGGGACGGACTTCCGGAAAACCCCGGTATAAAAGAACTGTTTTCTTAATTGGAATGGAAAGGCAGCTTTTGCAACCAAAATAATTGTCGGTTGAGCGTAAAGTTTTGATGTTGCTTGCAAATTGCGTTATGCTCTGCAATCTCAAAGACCTCCTCTCCTGTCTCTGTGAATTTCGCAGTGAGAACAATACCGAGGTTTACGCTAAACCTATCGTTGTGAGTTGTCTTTCTTCCCCAAGTTTCCTGATCAGGAAGGTACTGATACTCATGACAGAATAGCTGATACCCTCAAAGACTTTATCTAAAGAATAATAACGTATAGGCTATGCCAGACCAGGGTTGCCAGAATTCCAATTTCGAAAAATTTGGCCATTTTTGAAGTGGGTTGGCCATGAAAAAACACATTTGGCCTTTATATGAAATTTGGCTATTTTTCGGCCATTTTTCAGTTTGTCACTGCAAAACGAAGTTTTCACTAAAAATATCTGGCTTTTTGTATTTTCTGTATGGACTCGATGTCATTGTTACAGTAACACTATGTAACTACCAACTTGTATTGTTTTGAAGTGTGTAGTAATGATTTAGACTTTGCAGTTTTTCGGTACACCAGTGTTTCCCAACCTTTTTAGGCTTGCGGCACCCTACAGAAAAGAATAATAATTTACGGCACCCATAGTGCCGAACCCATAGCAATTTGCTTTGAGGTTTGATGACAGTTTGAAAATGTATTTTTAATGATATAGTAAAAAAACGTGTTAGCCCGCGGCACCCCTGGGCACTGTAAATGGCACCCCTTGATTTAGACGTTGCAGTTTGGCACCCCTTGATTTAGACGTTGCACCCTGATTGAGACGTTGCAGTTGAGTTAGCGGATTTTTTACAAGTGTTATAGTCAATGATTGTGTCATGGCTACCATTGGAATCTGCTACTGTACGCTTGTATCCGAAGACTGCTGTACTCAGTTGTGTGACTGATAATGTTATGAGAGGAAGTGTAATTTCTTTATTTCTTTTGCTTACATATTGAAATTCATGTTTTTACACGTAAACAAAAGGCAGAAACCATATTAGGTAAATTGTATTTCTAATGGGCTCGACAATGTTTACCATGGCTAGATTGTCACTAAAGCAAGTTCGCTTAACCTTGCCTGAATGTGAGTTTACCCGGAATCTTAACACAGATAAATTGCAATATAAATGTTTTATTCTTAATCGCACAAAACAATACGTACTCAATCATTATTGTACTGGTCATTACAGATGTTCAGGTTGTCTCTTGAATCTCGTATTTCATTCTGAACAGGAGACAAGGTTGAATGCATTTATCATTAAGAATGAACATTTAATCATTATCTTCTGTACTCGTATGCATTTCGCTGGTGAAGCCTTTGCAGGCACGATATGAAGTACGTCGCAGTTGGTCACGTCATTTAGAAGTTGACATCGTCCGGTTGCTTCATATGACAAACTCTGAGGGTAAGAAATTATTCGAATGGCTATACCACTCAATACAAAGCATTCGAACCACCACGCCCTCACTTGTAAGTTCTGGTGTACTTTTTTAAAGATTGACGTCGTCCATTTGCTTCGGATGACGTATTCTAAGGGCAAGGAATAGTTCAAATGTTTGCATCATTTAATACCAATCATTTGAACCACCTCGCTGCCCTCACCTGTTAATTTGGCGCTTGGTACTTTCTTACTTCATTAGTCATAATGCGGACAATATTTTCTGTAAAAGACCATACATTAGGAATGTCTCAAAAAATAAAATTCATCATTCCTACGGCATAGTCCCCACCTTATACGGTGTCTTGTCCATTGTTCGCAGAATGAATGAACAGTACTTACAAATGCAAAAACGTCATAGTGCAGATCTGTAAAAGCCAGCGCATTATTGATATTACAAGTATATAGGCACTTTATCCGTAATCACAAGCCTTTACCTTATATCTTGTCTTGTTCTTAAGTCCGACAGAGTAATTGGAACGATTCTCATCTTGACTAAGATGGTAATGCATATCGTACTTTTAATCCTGCGGAGAGAATACATCTGAATGCTTTTTCTATTACTGACAGACAGTCAAACCTTATTCTCTTCACCTGCGTGATGCTCATCTCGATCAAGATGGTTGCACGAAGCATAATCTTGCTCCTGTGGGGAAGATATGTCTTGAATGTTTTTTTTATACAGCTTGATCGCGTGCATTCAAACCTTATTTTCCTCACCTGTAGTTTCACCACGCTCTATCTTCTCGTATCTGTCGGTATTTGACGATTTCGTAGTCTCATGGCATACAGGTGTGGATACTAAAAAAGATCGTAGCATATGCACAGCACCGTTTTATAGAACCACGCTGTTTCATATGCATTGCTTTTAACCTGCAGTCGAGTTGCCTTTTTTCTTTGATTGGTTATTCGAAGCAAGGATCTATGCCATACCACGGTAGCACAGGCATTTGATGTTTTCTGAACAAAATAAATTGCAGGCATAACTGGCTTATATTTTAAAATACACCATGCACATTGTTCTCGCCTTTAGTGGTCTTCATTGGTTAAGGCGAAAGTGGGCAAAGCTCATTTCGCGAATCAAAGGTTGTTTAGATTCACTAAACTGCGAGTGAATAGCTCTCGTAGCATTCACCTCGTATAATCAACACTACGTTAGTTATGCGGATCCGACTAGTTTTCTTCAGTTCTTCTTTGCTTCTTTTCTTCAGATGAGGTTCTTCTAGCTTCGAGTTCGTGCTGCAACACAACTCTAATTTGGTTGAGATTTTCCAGTGGCTTTTATAGCTACTCCTTTTGGTTTATTCTTTGGAAACGCCTCGTTTCCCTGATTCGAGCCGGTCTTGTGACTGTGCTTCTGATGGGCGTTTAAGTGTTCTTTTATTATATTTTGTTGTGATTAAGTCCAAGTCATGTGCTGCATGGATCGAAGTGTCGTTTCTGTGTGTCGGAGGATGTTGCACGTGACTGCACGTGACTTTACTTTTTTCTTTATTTTTCAAGTGTTGATGTTTGCGAGATTGGGCGTCTACCACGCTTTCCTTCTGTTTGTCGTCTCCGACCGACAAATCTTTTCTTCATGTGCGTGTTGGTGTGTTTAGGACTTTGGAGACTTATGGTTAAGCGTGTGTTTCTTCAGGACATAACCTCTTTTAACCTTTAGTTTATTGGTGCATCAGTTATTATTTCTTTTAATGTCACGAGGTCTTTGCAGCTTGGCTACAAGGTCTTGATTTTGTCCTGTTCTGAGGTTAGGGTTTCGTATATATTGTCCAATATAGGGTGTTTTGATAAATTCCTTTAAAATTATGTTGTTGGGACAAAGTTCCCACAACAGACGTTTTTTGCATCGTTGGTTAGATTTTACCTTTAGACGTTTCTCATTACATCGTGGATTTGCTTTGCACTTCTGCAGTTACATTATATTCAAAACTGCAGTACTTCAAATTGGTATTGCATTGAAGTTTGTAGAAATTAGTTTGCCCTTGCAGTCACTAGATTTTGTACAAGTGTTTCAGTCGACCTGTTATATGACTCAATATTTGCTCTCAAGTGTTTGTTCCTACGCTTTCGTTCATAGATGTTGGCTTAATGATGGTTTTCAGCATGTGATTAGGATCATCAATTTAGAGCAGTTTATGGATTTCATCTCCTCTTCGTACATTGGTAGCACGAGATCAAGAGAATTTTAGCATTGTCGTAAGATTGGAAAGTTATTTTCAAACTGTTTAGCACAAATGGGTCATATTTGAAGCATCTACCTACAATAGTGTTCGATATTTGGGTGTAAGTTTTACTAAGATGAAGAAAAACAAGTTGTAACACGCAATTTCAAGTTCATGGCAAAATTTCTGTTTTAGGGTCAAAACTTGCTTTTTTGACAGTACTAGATTTTTTCCAAACATTGCGAGTCCCTTATGATTGTATAACTTAACATAGTTAAAATAATTTAATTTTTGGCCCAAAAACAGGCATTTGGCCCATTTTTAGTAAGGATTTGGCCACAAGCTACGAAGATTTTTTGGCAACCCTGTGCCAGATATCTGGTTGTCTGTAGGAGACAATAACGGACTAGTCTACCTATGATCATCTACAAGCATTGAAACTTGTTGCGAAAGAATGCTCACTCACTGAAGTGTCCCCTAACACATGCAGAGAAGAAATGACTGGCGACTCATGTCAATGGACTGGCAAATTCGTCTATAAAACAACACTTACTACAAATGAACGATCTTACTCTTTTTTAAACTTGTGTGGTTGCTGACAAGCTTAGATCACGCCCGAAGTCGAGCTTTTTGGATCAACCAAACGGCAACGTTGTCTGAGGCTCCGGAAGATGGTGCTCCCTAATCGGCTGAGAATAAGACCTGTCTAACCGCTGTTTTTCAAGCAGCGGCTATCAGAAACCACTCTTCGCAGAAAACCTCACAGCCGTTGTTTTCATCAACTTGCATTGGTGCGTAGAACTTCTTCATCTTCTGAGCCAGTTCTTGTAACCACTTGGCCGCACTATATTTCAGGGCAGGTGTTGAGCAGCCATTCGATTGTCTCATCGTTCAGAATCGCCATGCCGTGCAGTCCATGATGGATTGGACACTGGTCGATGGATTGGACATTGGAGGATAACATTGCCGACGATTCGTTCATCTGCGTCACACTCACAGGTCACAGAGGAAGCCACACCCCATTTGTACAGTACAAGCAGGAGCGGAAACGTCCGACACCGGTGCGCAGGCGGTTAAGTTGGACCCCGGCTGTTCTTGGTAGTGTCATTCCAGGGGGGGTGCCGGTCTTAGGGATAAAAATGCGGAGTCTTGTGAGTTTTTCCGCCCACTCCGCATCCTATTGGTAATCCACCCAGTGCGCGGCACGTATTTTGTTGTTGGCAGATAAAATGATGAGTTGTTGTGCGGCGGGTACAATTTTTTTTAGGAATTTTAGCGGAACGCAGGACCAAACCAGTCATTTTCGAAAACTCATGATATCCACTTGGCTTAGTATGAAAAAAACAGGTCGGAAGCACGTTGAAGTTCTTTAGGGGAATGAAGTGGCGGAAAGTCCAGCAAAGGGGTCGTCTTTGTGGGTCAGGTTTCACTTGCTGAAGCGAAACACGGTAGCATCGGATATCATTTCGAAAACGACTGATG
>Ga0210059_1012697_pt1 | contig 12683 bp, 5 predicted proteins | sample Ectturendosymbi2_FD_188042 | JGI IMG/M metagenome (GOLD analysis project Ga0210059, IMG submission 188042) | Ecteinascidia turbinata endosymbiont from Florida, USA - Sample 2 (SPAdes) (version 2) | ecosystem: Host-associated > Tunicates > Ascidians > Unclassified | place: Key West, Florida...
GGTAAAATAGCTTATGGCTTGGTTGATGTTTTGCTGGGTGAGAAATTGACAGCGTTTAAATATTCGCTACAAACGCAGTTTACTATCGCGACGTTAAGTGGAAGGGTTGTCGAAACCCATAAAAAAACTCAGCGATATCCTGAAAATGTATAAAAGCGCACAACTGATCAAAGAACAGCGACGTCAGATCACTGAGCCAACAGCAGGGCCTCTGAGGGAAATTTTACCAGGGGGTACGAAGAACGATACCGGGTCCCCTAGCTTCTGGGGTCCTTGTCGAAATTTGTATGGCTTGTTGGTATAATAATCAGAATATTGATAAAACTGTTACCATTCCAAGATTTACAAGTACATTAATTGTTTTATTGGCAGCCAGGCCGGTAGCCACTGGGAGGCATTCGGAGGAAGTTCGTCCCCAAGTTTTCTTTGTGTCCCCCAAAATTTTAAACATATAATGAAAACAAAAATCTAGCCCCACTAAAAATGTATTTTTCCCCACAAACCATAAAACCTGGCTATGGGCCTGGTGGAAACTGGCCTATACTATTTGCACAAGATGTAAGGGCTGACGATGCGTAGTGTTACGTGAAATCGATCCCCTATTAAAATTTTGCGATTGATTCCTTGCTTGTTTCACCTGTGGAGTGAAGTTACTTGAATACAGATATCTGCAAGTTTGAATCATCGCAAAAAGATGAAGCAGAGCCCAGTCGACTGATTCTTCGAAAGCCTACAGAAAACCTAGAGCTTTTATTTGGCCTATAGTAGTAACACATTGTAAGTTATTAGCTTCGTATATTTCAATAAACTCGTACTCAGAAAAATATCTTCCTAGTATAAAGTAACAATCATAGCTATTTACTGTATGTGCAAGTGTGATGTTATTTAAAAAAATCCGAAAACACATTTAGTTTGGCTCAGTACAGGAAGTAAAGAAAAGTTTCTCATCGAGAATAATGAAAAAGAAGAAAGCAGGGACTTCCTATATTTCAGGATGTGTACCATTTGAATTTTTTCAACGGATTCTGGTCTTATTCACGGGTCAGACGTTTCTCGCATGCGCAGTTGCATTTAGATTCTTAAAATCCTCAAAGTAAATTCCGCCAAGTTCAGTCTGAAATAACGTGCAAACAATTTACAATTTCAGAAATCGGTGCAACTGTCACAATTCTATCAAAAACACTTTCATTTCATGCCTTCTTCTTAGCAAAGGTTTTGATAATATCATCATAATCTACTTCAAGTTTGGATTCAACATTCAATCTGTAAAAGATGCATGACACGGGATTTGTTACTTTCAAATGATTTTTGATTAGTTTGGCATGATCTCTCTACAGATGCCACAGTGACTGGAATTGTGAGAAAATTCTTAGGCAAATACATACATTTGGAAAAGTTCTTGAAGCTTGAGCTCGTAAATTTTATTTAACAAGTCTAGTGGAAGCAATTTCTCTTTTCCAAAATTAGCAAATGCCGCATATCCACAACGAAACTTTCTTCATCTACATCCCTACAGTATTGTGTGGCTAAGAATCTCATTTTTTGGTCAGTTACTGCAGCAGAGAGATCCAAGTAATTCCATAGTACATCAGATCGTTCTTTAATGTTTCACAGCATTAAAACGTACGGTTAGCCTTCCAATAACATACATTATCAATAATAGCATAGATTATAAAAGTTCTATGATATGCTTCTTGAATGCTTTTCTTTCCCTTTCCAACTGATATATTCCTTCGTAGAGCTGACTTCCTCCAGAAGGAAGCTTAATCTCAATGCCAAGGTTAGATGCAACTGTAGTTACTTCATTCTACACTGCTTGCCAATTGTTTCGCAATTCAGATAAATCCTTTAGAACAGTGGTTCTTAACCGGGGTGGCGTCAAGCAATGTCCAGGAGGGCGCGAAACCTTGAATGCTCCACAACATGGAAACTTTTTGAGAGGGACTGTGTTCCTACCTAACATGGCTTTCTGCAGTGTGACCGTACACCTGCATGATACTAATTTTCTACAGTACTCCCGCCGTGTTCTATTATGCAACGATGTATATTCATGACCATTCAACTGCACTTGGCTACACTCTTGTTGAATGTGAGACCACCTTACGATGTTGACTTCTCGGCCAAAGATAGATAGTACGTTACTTTGTATGTGCCCATCCCATGGCGACACTCATCTGCTTAATCTCGGAACCGTGTCTTTCATTCACACTAAGCGGCGCGAGGTAAGTGTTTTAGTCTGCAAATAAAGATAACGTTTCAACATTTCTATTGGAATATCCGGTTGATGTGATTAACCGTACTGTGTTTTTCACGCATGAGTGGTTTTGGTTTGAGATTCTGGAATCGTATGTGAAAACGCGTTTACAGCTTTCAACCCATAGATGATTAGTCGGAGTAATCTGTATTCACTCTGCGAAGTAGTGTGCGGTTACAAAGCTATGCAGAGTGAATAAAACAAACAATCTACAAAAGTTCGCATAAGTCTAAAACAAGTAACAGCAACACATTAAGCATGCGGGCTAGAATGGGAACATGCATATTTGTGCGTACCGGCATATCTTACGCAATGTCTCTTGAAAGAAAGCGTTTTCCATCTAACGCTGTAAATCAATGTTGCACTAAATTTTGCCTAAAAATTGTCAAGTAATCAGCGACCTAAAATTTTAGATACGGGGCTCTAACCAACCTGCCGTGGCGAGCGAGTGTTAGTAGTCATCAGGTTCAATGCAACATTCCTACCTTTGAGGCCTCATTGTGAAAAAATATGTACCTCTTTCTTGAACGGTGCAGAAAGTCCAACAACGTATGGCTGCATGCTCTGATGCAGTCAGATTGTTTATATTCGTCTTTATTCATTGAAGACTACAACCGCATTTTACTTTGCGACTGAGCGCTCGGATGTTAGTGTTTGTTTGAGGGCGGATGCATGCCACAATACTTTAATGCTTTACTTGGCCTTGACCAGGGTAGGACTCAGTGTCCTATCCTGGATGTAGTGTTGTACCAATTGTTATCGGTTAGTGAACAATAGTGTTAAGAATGTGTCTGCAACCTGTTGTTTTAAGTCCAACCTCGCTATTAATCGTTCTGCTGTGTCTGTTTTTATCAATCTACGTTGTGCAGACTGTGTGTGTGTACTCTATGGACCTCGTGTCTGTTACAGAACCTTAGATTAAAAATAATTAAATAAATTTGCCAAGAAAATACATTTGTTTTTACAACTTATTTGAAGTCAGGGGAGCGTGAAAGATAAGAAAATTACGGCGCGACGGAGAAAAGGTTAAGAACCACTGCTTTAGAAACTCTTGAATGTTAGCAACTTGTGTGTCTTATGTTGCTTACCTGGCTTGAATAACTTTGACACAGATGTCTATTCCGCTTAGAATTTTGAACCACATAGCTGTTACAAATAACTAAAAGATGACTTCAAACAAGATAATGAGCCATTTACATCATCCTTGGATTTAGCAGGTCGGTTCATTGTTAATAACTCTTCAAAAACTGTTGACCCGATTTAGGAATTTTTTAGGGATTTTCGGAAAAGTTTGAAAATGTGTAAAATGAATCGTTTCAGTTTATGTTGCAAATAATATTGGGTTCTATTTTTAACACTTATGATAGCGCTCCGATTTTGAGCTGCACCACCACAGATTTGGGGATGTTTTATGCAAAATAGGGATTTTATGGTAGGTTACTATTCTTGGGAATTTTGGAGTTGCATTTGTGAGAGCCCTAAATACAGTGGCAGTGCTCGATAGTTACAATTACTTGAAACAACCCTTTGTATGTTTATGCAATTAATACGAAAAAGTGTGAACGGTCAGTAAGCGTACGTTGCAAAAGGGTAGCGTGCCGAATTTAACTTCATGCTGCTGATGCTTACTGTTGTGTATCACACAGACTGGACAACTTTGGCAAAGAACTACGTTTTTCTAGAGCAATGGTTCCCAACCTTTTCAGTGTCATGGACACTTCTGACGATTTGGCTGAAAGCTGTGGACCCCTTTAATAAAACCAGTCAATACAGTTACTTACAAGTGGTCTCTAACAAGAAAAGGCTATCATCCGCTTTGTGCGTCAAAAGTCACGAATGTTCCATTGAACTTTCCACGTAAGAAATTGACATTTTTGCATAACAATCAAACTGTCTAACGAATCGAATTGTGTGTAACAAGTGGTGCTAAGGGCGGAATGATTGCATATAATTTAATTGGCCTCAGGTGGAAAAATGTGAAAAGTTTGTTGATCAGGCATTGAAAGATTGAGCAACGATGTTACCCGATGGTGACATGCGTTACCAAATTCTCAAAATTTTGCGACATTTGAAACAAGTTGGTGACATAAAAGGAATCTTGGATCCAGGCATAAATCTTGTGAAATTTTATAATATTTTCCAGTGAATGAAAAAAAATTTGCCTTGACGAAATACGGCTAACTTTTTCTTTTTTTAACGTGGAATTGAGAAACACTCTATAGCGCGCACCTTCTCATGCAAGCTTGTGGAGTCGGAGCCTAAAATCTGAGTTTCGGCTCTGGCTCCACAACCATTGGTTAGGCGAGACAACCTATACGGTATGGTCACCTCACGACGTTTTTAGTCCGGGTTGACAAGTTGAGTTTAGAGTTAGGGTTAGTTACAGGGTTTTAAAAAAGGTTTAGAGTTAGGGTTAGTTACAGGGTTTTAAAAAAGGTTTAGAGTTAGGGTTAGTGACAGGGGTTTAAAAAAGGTTCAACTCAACCTTCTGCTCATCAGTGTTGCGATCTAAGGGCCCAAGCGGCAAGCATACAAAGCTTCACACTGTGGCAGCAAGCAACAACTGAAACCACACACCGTACTTCGTGCCACGTACGTGTGGGTGCTATCCTTGGCGCACATCCCGTTTGTGGTACTGTACATCGCACATGCGACGCCACGCCGATCGAACAGCCTCAGCATCAGCGCACCTGAGGAGCAGCAGGATGAGTTGATTGATCTGCCAAACGATTCCACAGCCAAAGACCAGTTTGATGACAAGACAGTTGCGGAATTTTGGATTCATATGGTCGGCTCAAGTCCTAATGTTCCTAAAGTTGCACTCCGCTTGCTTTTGTCTTTTGTTTGCACATATTTATGCAGGTCCGGCATCTCAACAATATTTCAACAAAAGTACATACAGAAATCGCCTTGAGTTGGAGGATGATTGCAAGATGTGTTCTGTTAGAAACTTCTCGTATGGATAAACTACTTAGGAGCAAACAGTATCAAACTTCCTATTGAATTTGATCAAATAACAACTTGCATAGCTTTGTCAAACTGCATAAACATGTTCATTCATATGCACAGATGGTGTGTTGCCATGTAGTTGGATTTTAAAGTTGCGTTCATTTTTTTTCTTTTGCAGGCTATGCCACTGCCTTGAAAAGTTTGGCGTTCCCTATCACTTTTTTCATCTTTTTCAAAAAAAGATCATGAACCCCTTAAAATCTGTCTGTGGGCTCCTGGGGGTCCATGGACCCCTGTTTGGAAACCACTGTTCTAGCATTTGACGGGTCTCTGTACGCAATGACGGATTTACGTGTAGGCCAAATACATATGTAGGACATGTCCTAGGGTCCCGCGCAACTCCTTCCTATGACCATTCATTACCAACTTAACATTTGCGAAACTGCGCAGAGGCCTAACTTCACAATTTACTTTGAAACTAGCGAAAATGCAAGCTTCTGGTAGACTCTTATCAGTGCCGTAACAAAACGATAATATTGTTTGTTACGGAATATAAGAATGACAATACTGCTTTTCATCGGAGATATGCAGTGTCTGACTGTCTGGCGATCTTGCGTTATTGTGAGCTTTTTGTCAGTGGAAAATTGGACATCAAGGAAGACAGTGCTGTGTGAAAGGCTTGATACTGAAGAACATGGCTGGGAGCGGGAGAGATGCAAGCCGTCTGCATGAAAGTGGTTACAAAAAAAGAATAGAAAAGAACAGGAAATAAAAAATGCACTTAATTAAAAAAAATCAGTGAATTGTTTGTTTGTGATAAACTCGACTCGCCGTCCGTAGCAGAGAACAGTGCTTTGGCAATGCTTGATATGAGTCGCGAGGAGAGGGTCTTCGCCCCCCTGCAAAACTTTTCTGCCCTCCTGGAAAAATATGTTGGGCATAGTTGAAAACTATTGGACATAGTTTAGAAAATGTGGGCCCCTCTCAGAAAACCCTTCGCCACCCCTGGTGTCCCAAGCATAGGCGTAGCCAAGAGGGGGGGGCAAAGTGGCCATGCCCCCCAAATTTTTAGAAAATATAGTCATTTTGTGCTTTGAGAGGCGTTTTTATCAACAAAATAGGGTTAATCGCCTAAAATCAAACATTTTGGCCCCCCAAATTTTTGGGATGGCTACGCCACTGGTCCCAAGCTGGTTATGGGCCTGCTAACAGTTCAAAAAAGTAATAGCAAACAACTTACTATCATTCAAATGCAGAAGTTCGTTAGAGTTGTTGTTCGAATCCCCTTAGGTCTTCAACCAACACACAAATGCAATCAATGGCAATGAAAGCATCTCAGCCAATGCACGCGTAAATCATCAGCATTAAAGACAAACGCTTCATGATCAAGCATCACGTGACCGCGTGATCAGTGGTGTTTCGTGATTTACTTAATTTTAAAAAACGTCTCATGTAACTATTACCACTCTGTAAACTGTGCAGCAATACTTAGCTTATATACATACTACCATTTTAACGGATAAATTATTAAGAAGTACTTGCTCCTTTCAACTGAAACACCTCGCACTGATCAATTAATATCAATGGGTTTATCAGAATTTATATTAATCAGCTTCTACGTTCTTCATCTTTTTATTCAACTCATTTCCCTTATGATAATATATAATCAGATTTTTAAAATTAATTGTGCTTTCTAGGTAAAACTATTTCGATGCAATACAAATTTATTGCTTGTTTTCAAAAATACTTAATTCTTGATAACGGTTTTTGAGAGGTTTGCAAAAAACAATTTTCCTTTAAAACTAAAGAATTTCTATCAAAAATTATAAAAGTGTACCGATGCTGCAGATAAGACAGATTTAAAATCTCTAGGATTGTTGCAAACTTTCTAAGATTCAGCAGATCTGGCTTTGCTTTCATGACTTCGCGATGATTCAACCTTGCTGCACATATCTGTATTCAAGTAGTAAGTCACCGAAAAGATGGCGAAGTCGAATCAATTAGCAAATTTGTTTAATGGTGTTCTATTAGAATATGATTTCAGGACTGAAGATGCGCAGAGTAACGCGAAATCGACTTCCTATTGAAAATATCGATGAATGGTTTGATTATGTCACCTTTTTGGAGACTAATTACTTATAGACAGTTGCTTTTATCACCTTACTGACACATTGAATGGATATCGAAATAAGGCAGTGGTTTTTAACTAGGGACGAACACATCCCTTAAGTCTGCGAGATCGGTTGCAACGGGGTGCGAGGGTGCTGAATCACGCCGCATTATTTCGTGGCAATTATGTGAATAAAAATGGTAAAACACAATTTTGTCACTTACACATAAAATCAATATGTTTTACCACCAATTGTAGACGAGGGTGCGAGAAGGGGTGAAAAATATCAAAGGATTACCAACAATGAAAACGGTTAAGAATCACTGACCTAGGGTAGCGCTTTGGTCACACAAATTTTGCTTCGTGTATACTAAATCGCTATCACTAAAGAAGCGTGTGCTGCATTACTGATTTAGTGAGAATAAAAACCAAACGTTTCAGGCTACTGTAGGTACACTAGTAACGCCTTTCCTGTATTCATTTACAAAATACGTAACACCGCAACGAATTAAAGTTATAACAGTGTGCACTGTTGCGTATCATTTTGTGAGTAACTTCAAACAAATTTTGGTTTTCATTGAAGGTATTACTTACTGAAAGTTTCAATATTACAAAAAAAATGAAACAGTTTCCAGCCAAACCAAATGCGGTGATGGTAAAGTAGAAGAGAGGTAGCACGGTTGTTGCGAAGACTGAGTCATAGATTCTATGCAAAGCTTCCCATTCTTCCGAAGTATTTGACTCCACACTTCGTTGTGTGGTAAAGTTCATCTTTGCTGCAAAAACAAGCAAAATTCAGCTTGGTTTGACAAATGTATGAGAAGAACTTTTATATTTAGAAGAGCACACACATTGTAGTAAACACAAGATCTAGAAAGCATTTTAGGGAAACATGCACAACGATTTTATTCATAATGTTTTCTCGAAAGCACTTGCATTGTTTATAACTGAAACGTAGTGTTTTTCATTTTTAATGATTGATTTTAATCCTTTAGACGAATACACTGAAAATCTTTCAGCGCAAATGTTCACAAAGCGCTGCATGTTAGCTATACAATTTCATATGTTTGTAGCTGTCCGCAGGCTTATACAATTATAGCAGATATCCTACTGCACTATTGATTTTGCTAATTTTGTTTCGATTCTACTGTATGTTACCTATTCTGTGTTTCCTACTTTATCTGCTCACAGCACCTTCTCCGATACAATGAACTGTTTTGCACGAGCACGTTTGAATTGTTAAAACCCAGTGCGGAAAACCTAAACTCTGGGCCACGAGCATCTAACGATGGACGTTTGCCACGTCGAAAACATGATCTTAGCCGCTGCACTCTCAATAAAAATGTAATATACCTTATTCTGCTGGGAGGAAACACAATAACAGCTTTAACATTGGCCTAACCCTGCATAATAACAGGTATTGATCAGTTATAGTTTGGAGCAGCATTTCAGAGAGTAAGACAAAACCTTGATAATTGGTGAAAACCATAGCAGAAGACAAATTGTTATGTATCTCGTTTTTATTACAAAAACTTGCGTCTTCTTGCCGTCAAAAATTAATGACGCGGAAGTTTAAAAAAAAGTGTGCTTTTCATCAAAAGATTATTGCTCAGCTGAACAATTCAAGTGCTCTCCAATGTAAATGAAGCCAAATATAAGTATCCAAAAGTTGAAAGTAAATTTTTATAACTACAGCGCAATAAATTCCTAAGTCTTAAAACCAAATGAAATTTTAGAAATTACTATGAATCTAAATACAAAACCTTTCAAATAATTCTTTTGCGAACATCTGTAACCTCCATAAAGCTTTCCGAAGCTTACTTTCATTGAACAATAACAAACGTATAGAATAGATGTACGAGTAAACAGATCTCTAGTTTGGCTCGGCATTCTTTCATTCTCGACATTGTTTTCTAAACAGTTTTGGGCATGAGAATTGATCAATTTCTACGCTTTTATCCCTGTTAAATGTGGTTTCTGCATAGTCGAATGAGCTAAAGCTAATTGAAGAAAGCTACCTCGGTGATGCAGAGCAGGTTGTCGTTTATCTATGTTGCCGTCCCTATGACTGAGGATGAAATCAAGTTGCAAATACACTATTTCAGCAGCGAAACGTCTTCGGCTTTTTCCACTACAAAGGTCCTTGAGGTTTCTTGGACGCTACAGGACTAAGCCGATTTCACTGCAATGTGGAGGTCATTATGATTTTGAAACTAATTACTGTATGTGGTATTGATTCGTTCCTGCAGGGTTTCAATCAAAACCCAGAGACAAATCTCCTGCCTTTCCGTGGTCGTTCTGTTGAATTGCAATCAATAAACTGGGTAGCACAATTTTAGTGCCGATAGAGCTGATTGTGACTAAACTTCGGGTGCTGAAGTTGAAAATTACACTCATTTTTCATCAGGTCAATTTGCTTTTTTGGTGGTCCTAATAACTGTTCCCAATGAAGCTTCGCTGTAACATCATAAATCTCCACTCACGTGCATTAAATAGGCCTATGCGTTGCATACGTTACTAACCTATGTCAGTGTTTTTCAACCTTTTGGCTGCAGTGGATCCTTCCACAAATGTTTGCCTTGCTTGTGGAACCCTATGCAATGATCCATTTCACGCTTTAGCACAGTGTTTCTCAAACTTTTTTCTTCCATCGCCCCCTTTTCACTCTCGGCACGTCGTTTTCGCCCCCCAAGCCTGATAAAGCAAACAGAAGGTAGTAAATTAAATACTTTTATTTAAAGAAAGTATTAACTAACTGAACCAAGTCATTAAAAAGCTGAACTAAGCAATCGTATTACGACACTAATCTAACGTTCAGAATTCTTGTGAAAATAATCCAGGGCTGCGAAGCTGGAACGACGTAGCTGGGCATTTTGCCTGGAGCCGGAGCTCAGTTTAATATTTAGGACCGAAGCCGGAACTATGGTCATTTGAGAGGTAGTTCCGTCTCCAGATCCCTTCCTACTAACGGTTTTGCCAAATAGACTTGCGTGTGCTCTTTACCGCACACTAAATGCGATTCTTATGAGTTACGACACCAAACTGTGGATCTGCAAGCCTGTGACAATGGATCTGCAAGCCTGTGATGTTTCTTTGTTTTAATAATCGCTAAGGCTTTGACATCGCAGCTGGCAGGCCAGGTATTATTTGTTAAACAATGGTTCTCAAACACTGTTCTCAGAGCCGCATGTAGGTCCCAAGCATCCTTTGTGCGGTTTTTAAGAATTTATCTGTAACAGATTCTATCTGAAAAGAATCTGAATAAGAGCTGATGATGTCTATTTCGTACGCGAAACATATATTCTGTAACAGCTTGGTGTCTGTATCTTTGCTGGGAAAGGATTCCTTTCGATAGGCAGTGTTTTCCAGTAACACCTCTAATATTTTGTGTCACAGACTTCATTAGCGCAATAAAACAAAACGTGTCAATTGACTTGTGGTAAAAACTTTTAGTGCGGCTCTCTAACAAAATTGTAGGTTTGCATTTGGTTCCCTTCAGCGCAATGGTTGAGAACCACTGTTGTACAAGTAAGAAAAACGTTAACTACCACAACATCTTACTTTGTAGTCAGAATGATCAAACCGGGTCTGTCACAGTGTGGCGGTCTAAAAAGAACTGGGCTATAATGAATAGGTATATAATAAAGTATCCAAAGCTTTTGTAACTGTGTAGTCATGCAGTTAGCAGGGAGTATGATTAAGATATGACCCTATTGAAGATTTAAGTGTGAATGCACGGCACGCCATTGTAAAGTAGGAATTTTTATTAGAAACATTAGGGTTACTAGCACGATTTCCCAGATTACTGGCAAAGTTCACTGGGAAACATTACGTTTACAAGTAGTAGCAGAACTTGAAAGTTGTAAATAATTATTGGTAGCGAACTAGCATTGCTTTGCAGAGCAGTATATTATCAGGAGGGTATAAAATTCAATGTAAACAAATGAGGACTGGAAGTTTACATCTGTGGAAAAAATCTGTTTTCAGCACGGTAACCATCGGTCTTATTTTCTCCTAAGCTTCGCAGGTTAAATTGTGCTTTATTTGCGATTCATCACTGTTGATAGCTATTTCTAAAAAGTTAAATGTGAATTTCTTGCTAGAAGTCATAATCTGCTTTGCAAAAGGGATTTTTGAAAACATCTTCGCGTTTGTGTTAATGCAAATCTGTGCGTGTTTGAAAGCACACATGACAGAGGTGATCGACTGTGTTTTGCGCTTTTTGCATGGTTTGCTCGGGCAGCGCTGTTAGCTGGAATCGTCAAGGCTGCAACAGGCAAAGCATGCAACGAGTGCAAAACACTTGGTCATTTGGGACTGGTCTGTGTTTACAGGCTCAGACACAAATGTAGTTTTGCAAACAGCCATTTTATTGATTCTGGTCGTAAGAAATAACAAAAGGTCCTCAGGCATTGACGGCAAAACCAGCGACTGCCTTTCAAGAAATTGTTTGTATTACTGTTATCTTGAGTTACGTTTCTGCCAGTTGCTGTTATCTGAATTGTATGAACCTGTGATTGCTGTTTTTTCGATAATATCCTCATGGTAACAGTGCTGCTTGTAAAAGATTACCAGATTAAATTACTCAAAATGGTTTGGTATATCCTTTTAGTTTTGTGTACTTGATTTGATTCATTTTCCATTCAACTTGAGGCACACCAAAGCAATAAAAATATTAATGTGTGAAAACGAACAGAAGCCGGAGCCATGAAAATAGAAAGCTCCGCATAAGGAGCCACGCTCATGAAAATTAAAAGCTCCGGAGCTGGAGCCATGTTTATGAAAATAACACCTCAGGAGCCGGTGCTGTATCATTTTTACAACGGCTCCGCAGCCCTGAAATAATCCACACTGTAGCTGGGAACATAGACGATCTAGAGCAGTGGTTTTCAACCTGGGGTCGCGACCCCGTAGGGGTCGTTTGCCATTTTTCTAGGGGTCGTGAAAGCTTCTGATAAAAATATTCATAATTACTTCCAGATTTTATATTTTGTATATGGAACCACTTTTTGTCGTAGCCACTGACATCGTAGCCACCTACTTTTTCATTCAAATTTTTTAAAGTTTTTTATGACCATTACAAAGTTTTGATTGTGATTATGGCCATTACAGTACTGTTTCGTTTGGCAACGCACGAATGACTTTGTGGCGTAACAATGTGCTGTGTTTGTAAATTAGATCAGTGCTCTTCAACCTTTTTGTCAACGCGGAACCCCTCATGTACTTTTGCGTTTGTCATGGAACCCCACTAAAAAAAATTTAGAAATTATGAATTGCTTGGTCAGAAAATTAAATATTTCGTTATTACACTGTTACACTTCAAAAAATAATTAGACACTTCAAAGCATAAATAATTATTACAAAAGTTAT
>Ga0210059_1012698_pt1 | contig 12683 bp, 4 predicted proteins | sample Ectturendosymbi2_FD_188042 | JGI IMG/M metagenome (GOLD analysis project Ga0210059, IMG submission 188042) | Ecteinascidia turbinata endosymbiont from Florida, USA - Sample 2 (SPAdes) (version 2) | ecosystem: Host-associated > Tunicates > Ascidians > Unclassified | place: Key West, Florida...
AAATGACCCTAAAACTACTTCACATATGACGTCAGTCACAAAAAAAACCCGCACCCCCCAGGCAAAAAAATTTTTTCGAGTGCAATCTACTAGACTGGCCGATCCGTTTGAGCCGTTGAACAGCTCTCTAGCGCAATCGGCGGAGGAGCTAGGGAGTTGGTAAGGCAACCGAAAACTGCTGTTTTTTTGCGAAAATCGCCAAAACCACCCAGACGCCAAAATTCAACAAAAGAGTTCGTTTCACATATTTCAACTCGCTGTTTAGGTCCTGGGTTGGGGAGGAAAGTTTTTTAGCTCGTTCGAGGAGAGTGTTAACGACTGATTGCTTATGCTGTATAGGGTGTTCTGATCTAAAGTTGAGGTATCTATCAGAATGGGTTGGCCTACGAGTTGGTTGGCTAATGGGTTGGCTTACGTCTGGCTTTTTAGATTTGGTTTGCATCCATACATGCTGGCAACACTGCGTGCAACTATAGGACTCATTTATCACCTTGTGTTATCGCATAAAACTTATCAAAATCAAGGGATTTGTTACTTTACAATAGCTTATTGCTACGTCACAAAAACGTTTGTGGCCCACAAGAAATGTCCTCATGTGAAAGTGGCCCGCAATACCAAAAAGGTTGGGCAGACCTGCCATAGACCACTGGATTAAATTCCCTATCTATGGACGGTTCCCATTCGAGAGCAATTCTAACTGGCGTTATCTTTGCTCTGTGACGTGTATTATGCAACAATGGACAAACTCTCATGAGAACGTCTCATTCATTGTTACGTGTGTTAAGTCACAAAGCAAATATAGTGCCAACCAGATTGAGAGCAAATGGAAGTTTCCGTGATACAATCCTCGAATTGTTGCATTCAGTCAGCTGTCAATGTAATCGCGACTTGTCGATCTGTTTGCTTTGCAAGGTTTTTTTATTGCTATTTTTCACAATTAGAAATGATATGAAAGAAGGCTAGTTATAAAAAATAAGTCATTTGGGACTAGAAAGATTTCGGAAAGACATATATTTTCCATGTGCATTACCTTTCTTGCATTTTGATAAATATTCTAATGGACTGTATGCAAAACATGTGATGAGACCAAGTAACGCTGTTGAACTGGAGTCGCTCCTGGTTAGATCAATATTAGGCACGCTAAAATAAATATTTTTGTGTGTTCATTCATTCAAGCATTATTCATCCACAAACTTATCTTAGTAAATTACAATATATTGCAGAAATTGTGACATTTAAAAAATGGATGATCGAAATGAATATCTTGAAAACACTGCTGAATCCCTTCCAACACCACTGTCCAAATTTTTAAACCCCTAACCAAAACTGAGGCACGGTGCAACAACTGTAAAATAAAATTCAAATTTTCAACGAAAATAACATTTAATTTGATCACGCATTTGTTTCTCCTCGTGCAAAATCTGCCATAAATTTGCCACTCCGTCTATTTCCCGGTTAATGACGTTTTCGGCTCCTAAAGTGTATCCCCAAATGCTGCTATTTGAAATAGTGAGCTTTCTTATAAACTCAAAGACCGAAAATCTGAGCTTTGGAACTTTCATCGTTTCCATACATACTCTTTATTTTTTGTTGTTGGAGAATTAAAACGTACAGATGTGCTAATTTGCAGTTCGCTGATCAGCATTGAAGTTGTAACTGGATGGCAGTCGTGCGTTTGAGTTGCGTGATTAATACTGTAAATAGCTACAATTGTGCAGGCCTACTTGCCTAATTCTTATTGTTTGTCGCGCTCTCGGCTAATTGACAGTGAGGTCTGTTCGCTGCGTTTAGACTGCGCTGGTAGAATGTGGAATCTTGTTTGTGTTGAATTCCAGAAACCGTTTTCGAAGACCAATCATTGTTCAAACAATCAACTGTTGTTGCTTTACGTGTGACAATAAGTGTTTGCGCTGATAATCTACCGTTGTGTAGTAACAACTGTAGGAAATAAAAGACTTCAGCTCTGTGGATACGTGGAATTCGCAAGGAGTAAAAACAGGCAAAAATGATTTGATAGGCGGTGAAAAACTCAGTGAGTGCTGTTCTCTGAAACTTACAAAAAGTCTGTTCTGACACCACTTGTGGAATCATCCAACACGTTTGCATGTATTACAGTGGAAACCGCGTAACAGAGCACCCTCGGGAATAGCAAAACCTGCTCTAATAAACGGTTGTTTTTTTATCCGATGAGAACTTTTTGCAATAAAAACAGGGTGTCATTCACACTAAGGGTTCACCAATACATATATAAATATCAGGGTAGGCCTACTCTATTTCATTCTCGTTGTGAGCACTGAACAAAAAGAAAACTTACTGTATTTTTGCAACATTTTTGTCATAATGTATTGCACAGTACCTGTTGTGGTGGGCACTGTTCACTCTTGACCCTCTTCAGCACAAAAGAACTGGTTGATTTTTTATTGTTTTACTTCATTTTTGGATGCTTGGTCAGCTTTCTGCCTTTTATGGATTTCTCATACGCTAACTGCGTGCAAGCCATGGTGCTGCTACACGTCTAACTGCTCTAATAATCGGTGTGCCTACTCTAACAAGCGAATAATTTATAAGAAGAAAAAGATAGGATCGTTTTTCTGTTCAGCCGAAACTGCTCGAATAAGCGGTTTGCTCTATAAACCGATGCTCTCTTAAGCGGTTTCCACTGTTTTTTCATATTCTTAAAACAATCTGTAATTTCAACTTGTGATAAATTACAAATGTGAAAGTAATTGCAATTATAATTGTAATTTGATATTTTTAGCACAGAATGATTGCAATTGTAATGTAATTGACAGATTTGAAAGTGTAATTGTAATTATAATTGTAATTGAACTGAAATGTTGTAATTTATCCAACTTTGATTCACTTCAATCCTTCGCGCTCATTCTTCTACAGCAGGCCTGCACAACATACGGCCCGTGATAGCTTTTCTTGCGGCCTCCGAGAACTTTCTCAATTGTAGAAAATGTTGCAAACGCTCGACCTTAAATAACTAATTGTCGTTCCAGAATTTCTTCCTACTGCAATGAAATCTCCACATCGAAATGAAATAGACATCTGCGGCCCGGGGCAAATTTATGTTGGTAATTTGGGCCATGGAATTTTCTGTGTTGTGGAAGCCTGTTCTAGAGATCTTTTGTTAGCGGCACAGTAGAAAAACGTCCATTGAACCAAAACAAAACTACAAATATAATTGCTTACAGAAACGCTGAAACTCTCCTCACTCCCAAAATATTGGAGCCCCCCGAAATCGGGGGCCCTAGGCTTAAGCCTTTTTAGCCTAGTGGTAAATCCGCGTCTGCGTAGGGTAGAAGCATGTAAAAATTCTCAACTGGCTATCAGATATTACAGTACTGTAACTGAACAAAGCATACTAATTTTAACTTCTTCCAATCCACACTTTGTATTAATATATAACAAGCTGTGAAAAATTAATACTCGTACAAAATGTGGTGATTTTTATCAGGTTTCATCGTAATGAATAAAAAGTTTATAAACACATTGTGTCAAAAATAAACGTTAAACGTTTAGATAAAACATATTTGTAGCATTTAAAATGTTTATCGTTCCTAAATATAGACCTGAAAATAACCTCGGCTAATCTCGCGTTCCAGTCTGAACGCATTCTCAGAGCAGGCCCAAATGAACACAACAGGCCTCAGCTTAAGCGCTTTCAGTGCAGTTTTATGTTATGATCAGCTCCCCTAACCACGTTATTAACGTATACGAAATACAATACTTTGATTTATGGAGATTACAGACAAGTTGAACAACCGGGTTTAAATACTGGCATTTGCAAAGCTTGTGCGACAAGGATGCAAGCTATTTCAGCAGGATTTTAATTTTTTGGAAGGAATACGGGGCACCCACTTGCCAGGGGGCCCAGGCTTAAGCCCCGCTAGCCCCATTGTAAATACGGGCCTGGTGGGCTGCTTTCATGTGGGTACAGGCATTTCCCCCCGGAAATTGGACTAAGAACCGAAAACGGTTTGAAATTCTGAAGTCAGCATCTTAATTCCAAGTAATTGATTAATTCTTGCAATGACACTTTATTTACTGGTATGCCACTCACACTGCACAAGATAGAGATGGCACGGGCCAGCACTTTTGCAGCACGGCCCGCCCGGAGCTAACAAGAAACCACCCGGCCCGTCTATGCTAAACCACAACTCATTTACTGGCCCGGACCAGCCCGTGGCCCGTAATATACCATAACCTCAAAAGCAAAGTAACAACACTTAAGTTTTGAGTTCATTGTCTTTTGGACAATAAAACCACATAGTCTTAATGGCTATAGGTCCGCCAGAGCGCTTTTGAAAACTTATTCGTCCGCCGCCTGTAACGTAACACTATCACACGACAAGTGTGTGGCGGGAAGCACTACTACACTTGCTAGTAACATGCTGAACCTAAACCTTGAACCCTAACCTAATCCTAAACTAGGGGTTTCCCAACTGTGGTACATGAACCCCTATGCTAGTAAGGGTGCATTTGCCTATCTGACAGAGGTGTTCGCACTCAAGTTTTTTCGAGTCCGACTCTAGTCCTGATCCAAGAGGTGGGAATCCTGATCCTGATCCAAATCCTGTTTGCAACACAAGGATGAAATCCGAATCCTGAAAATCCTGTTAATATATTTGACTAATCAATGTGGAACAATTAAAAATTTTTGTTGCTGAAAGGTAGTGGCTACAGGTCAGTCAGAGGACCTTCACATTTGAAAAGTTATTCATCCGTCACCTGTAACGTGATAGTAACAAACAATGAGTATGTAGTAGAGTGCACTAGGTTTGGTATATGTGTGCACCAAACCCTAAACCTAAACCAAAACTGTAAATCTGAACACAAAGGTTTGGAAACATTTGAAGAAAGTAAAAAAGTGGTCCCTTGACAAGCGCAACCATTAGACTGCTAGTGCTACCAAAATGAGAGGCGCCAAAGTAAGAGTTGAACCGAAAACCATTCACACAGCAGACGTCGACGCATTCGCTACACTACGAAAACGGTGCTGTTAAAGTGACAAAGTCAGCATTTTATTTTAACCACATCACTCTTGCCGGGCCTATAGCCATTTCCTTTCTGAAAAGCGAAGCTTTACAAAACACAGACTGGGAAAAATGAAACCACACATAACCAAAAATCCCACTAAAAGGTAGATCCAGAAAATGCAGTCAACCAAGTTCATGCAGTAAAACATGAAGCTGAAAGCAATGTTACCAATTAAACTTCTAATCACAAAACAACAGCTTGCTAGACTTGCTATATCCACTAACAGTAGCTGAAGATCAAGCCCTAACCAATAAGTAAAGAGGCACCAACTGATATTGATACACACTAAAATATATAATCTACAGCAATATAGGCACAGCAACACCACATCTCTAACCTCGACAACACACAATTTACAAATATATGGAACTGATGGGATGCTATGGTGATGGACTACAGAGAATGAGCGGACTGTGAAATTTTTCAGTCCAAGTCCAATCCTGATCTGATAAAATTGAATCCAATCCAGTGCTGATCCGCAAAATTTTGGAAAATCACCAGTCTGATCCAGTCCTGATCCGCCAATGTAAAATCATGTATTTTTATTTTGCATCATGAGGCAAAAGAACTACTGGAGCTATTTTGCCTGTAGCCACATATGATTGGTTGAAGGCAAAATAGTTCCAGCAATGTTTTTGCCTCATGAAGCAAAATAGACACAGCGTTTTGGCATTTCCAAAATTTAACAAGGAAATGTCTATTTGGCATCAGAGTAAAAAGCACTTCTGGAGTTATTTTGCCATTGGGAGAATCCGCTTGCATTGGTCAAGTGAAAAGGACGATACACTTGGATTAGCAATAGGTTCTAGTTACACGACCTGCAACTTAAACCCAAAACCTAGACTTGAAACTGTAGCAGAGCTAAAAGATCCTCTACTACATCTAAAAGAACTTAAAACTACAACACAGAACTCAAACGATAACTTAAAGGCTGCTGGAAGGCTGCTGGAAAGTGGCGGGAAGGCTGGAAATACAGCAGCCTCAAACAAAAAGATCGGAAGTCAACGAAGCGTGAAAAGCGTCATAAATACGTCAAGCCAGTAGAAGCAACCGGATTGGAAAGCTTACAGATAAACATGGTGGTGTTTCCTAGCAATAACAGGAAATGTAAACCAAACCCCTTCAATTTGGTTGGTTCAAAAAGGGTATAAATAAGCCGGAATTGCAGGCCCAAGATCAGAGTTTACTAGCATCACTCTCTGACGGTTCTCTCTCCTTCGGTTGTACTGCCCTTTATGGTCAGACAGCAGAAGTAAAAACGAAGCTCTGCCTTGCAGCCAATTATGCTCGACGGTTGGTTGTAAGTGCTGAAATCATTCACGGTGGGGTACCCCGTCAATGTTTTCGGCTTGAGTCTTCAACCTAGAAATGAAGGTAGATTAATTTTTAGTTAAACAGAAGTGGCATGTCCCCCTAGATATCTGTCACTCTGTTCTATGAAATGGCGTGTCCGAGTTATATTATGATACTCTGTTTCATATAAAAATGACTTGTCCAAATGAAATTTTGTCACCCGATTTCATAAAAAGACCTGTATGGAATAACCCCTGTTAGAATGTTTCTCTGTAAAAAAAACTTGTTAAAAGACAAATTCGAAATGTTAAATGAAAAAGATAACTAAAATTATTCAATTAACTTGTAGACCATCCTTATAAAAGATTAAGTGTAAATTCAAACTATAAAGTTAAATAGGCCACATAACCACTTAGAAGTGAACAAATACTAAAACAGCAAATAGCTAACGCAGCACCTCTATTGAGTAAGCACATCCTGTCTTAAACGCAGTAGCTTAAGACAGGAAAGAAGGGAGAATGCTAGTCAAGCAATACCATAAAATACCTGTACACCCTAGCGATTCGCTCAGTCTAAGAAAAGCACGATGGAGAAGTGATGTCTTCTGATAGCTTGACAATTGAATTGTGCTGTTGATTGTAAGACGTGCGCCTGTGTCTCTGTTGGGTTGTTTCGAGAGAGAGAAGTTGTCCCACTACTGCGAATTGACATACTTGGGGAGTGTATTTGCTTGTTTATCATGATATCTTTGAACAATAAAAATATACATTTAAATACTATACCTTTGATTGATTTTGTAAGAGAAGTAGTCAGAAGTTTTAGGGAGACCAAGCAGACTGAGATCTGTGAATGTCCCCCTTGGTGTAACTGCTAAAAGCGAACCCATGTATTTAGCAATAGTTAGACCTAAAGTACACATTCTTGAAGTCTATCCTAGACCCAGAGAATTTCGTGTGTACAAAATCTAAACCCAAAACTTAATACCAAAACTTAAACCCAAAACCTAAACTTTTAACCTAAACCCAAAATTCAAACCTAAAGCCAAAACCTAAACCTAAAGGTTGAACCTAAACCTAAGCCCTGAAGGTAAACCCTAAACTGAAACTTAAACATACACCCTAAACGCAAACCCTAAACTTTTTGAAAAAGTACATTAAAAGAACTCCTATCAAAGGTGTAACCTCTACAAGCTATGCCAAAGGAAATGGTGAAAGCAGAACCAAGGGACAATCGCACAGCAGGCATAGACTCTGACAACTCAACTATGTTCACGTTGCTTTCCATCTACAAGGACATTGTAATTTGTATTTATTTAAACCATTGTGTATTTATACTCCGCATGTAATCGCAAGTCACAATTAGGAAGAGAGTAACCAAAAACATTATAGAAATTATTTACATTAACAATCTGTATAAATATGTAAATCATACTCCCGATTTATAGGGATAAAAACGAACAACAACGGAAAACATTCCGGATTACGGCGAAAACGGTAAACGGAACTACCGGTACCTCCGGAAAACCATTCTCGATCGTGATTCATCGATAAATACTCACGCACTCACCAGGATCAGGCAGTCTTGAGCCACTGCTTGAGCAATAACAAGTCCAGCCACTGCAGGACTTTAGGCCACTGCCTAACCTTAACCTTAGCCCACTGGCTAAGAAGAAGTTTCCCAATGGAAACTTGTTATACAGTCTACAGGCAGTCTGTTAGACTGAGACCTACTGAATTTATGGCAGTATGGTTTACTCTCTTCCTCCATGAAAGAAATGAATTCACATTTACCCTGTTGTTTTGGAATAGATTCTTGATGTAATTAAGATTAATAGCGCAGTGCTTAACGTTATCATAATAAAACCATGAGTGAATATAATTTTTTCTCGTGTTAAAACTGAGCGCAAAGTCGAACGATAAAGGGCGTGTCCAAGTTTCTTAGTTGTAGACTTGGGCGTGCCCAGGACATGTTCCTACTAAATTAACCAGTGCTCTCGAGGAACTGTTCTAAAAAGCAAAACGAAATGCTACAAATTGGTGTCACATCGTTCGGCTTTTTCTTTCAATGTGGGAGAAAGTGAAGCCACTCAAAACTTTTCGTGTCTTTACCCAATAACCTGCTATACCCTGGGAGGCAGGAATTAGCACAGAAGACAGGAAATTTGGACAAAATAAAGTCTTGTATGCTGAAACTAGAGACAGTATAAGCGTGACTTACAAAAGGAGTACAAAGTCACTAGAATAGACATCAATTAGAAAGGTTTGTGAACAACGGAATCCATTGGTAAGTTTTTGAAGTTACTCTTTTATTTTACAGAAAAATTGGAAGTATTATAATAAAGTAGTAATAAAAATGACCAATGCATTCAACAGATCTTCTCGTGCTTTACGAGATTTGCGCTTTGAATAGATTCAAGATTCAGAAGTAGTCTTGTCTGAAAGATTAAAAGCTGTTTGTTTAGATTCGGATTACCTAAAGACGGATCCTGAATTATTTGTAGGCTATTGCAGAAAGTTATATTGAGGTCTAGAAGTGGAATACCACCAGCTGTTAGCAAGGGCGTACGCAAGGGGGGCGTTTTGGGTTAACCCCCCCCCCTTGAGCTTGATATTTTACAAAAACTTTATTTCCTTCGCAAGGAGATTAAGTGTTTCCGCACTCTTTTTGCTTGTTAATTTGTTGACTTAATGCAAATAACACGGAATACATTTGCATGCAAATTTCAAGGAGCATTGTAAATGGGCTAAAAATGTAATAATTAGGTTTTGGTGGAAATCTGGGTTATCGTCTCCATCCAGAAACCATCTCACCACATTTTGCAGACCTTTCGTCCACTAAACATGTTTAAGATCGTGTTCTGCGACAGTTCACTTTATCCGAAACCATTGTCTTTATATTGTCTGCCAAGGGCGTACGCAAGGGTGGTGGGTGGGGTTAACTCCCCCTTTAGTTTGACATGTTACAAAAACTTTATTACTTGCGAAAAGGAGATTAATTGTTTCCGCATACTTTTTACTTGTTAATTTGTCCACTTCATGCAAAAAATTGTAGTTGCAAGTGCTGTGACATAGTGATGAGTGCATTTTACTCCCCTGTTTCAACGCTCAGCCTGATAGTTTTGCAGTTATGAACTGCTGTGTCGTAGCGTTGAGTGTATTATCCTCCGATATCCTAACTTGGGCCGATTATATTTTAGTTTATATTCAGTGCCAAGGGCGTACGCAAGGGGGGGTTGGGGTTAAACTTCCCGCTTAAGCTTGATATTTTACAAAAACTTGATTACCTGCGCTCACGACATTAATTGTTCTAGCACACTTTCTGCTTGTTAATTTGTCGACTAATGCAAATAACACGGAATGAATTTGCATGCAAATTTCAAGGAACATTGTAAATGGGCCATAAAGTAATGATTAGGTTTCGGTGGGAATCTGGGTTAATCATCTGGGTACAGAAACCATCTCACCACTTTTCGCAGACCTTCGTCTACTAGGCTCTACATGTTTATGATCGTGTTCGGCGATAGTTCACTTTATCCGAAAAATTGCATTTATTTTGTCTGCTAAGGCTGATCAGGCCAAGCGCTGACCGCATTGGCTACATTAGGCCTGCCAATTTCTGTAGCATGATAGAACTGTTGCACGAGCTTAAAAACATCGGTTGTTAACATAGAAGCATTCAGGCATTTATTGTGTCTCAGCAGGAAAAAAGGAAAACTAAATTTGCTGGACTTCTAGAAATAACAACAAAATCGAAAGTTTTCTTGCATACTTTATGCGCATTCTCAATTCTTGTGAAGTTTAGCAAGATTCGATTTTTCAAACCGAGGTGTGAGCCAGCCAGTCCATCCGCATTTACTCGATGCTCGACTGCTCGTATTCGACAAGACATTAGCGCAGCCTCATTTTCCGCTGTAAATTGCTCTGACGAATTGATGAGTTTGTTGTACTCCCTTTTTTTAACGCACCGCCTGATATTTTTGCAGTTACGAACTGCTGTATCGTAGCGTTGGGTGTACGTATTTCCTCCGATAGCCGAACGTGGAGCTCTTATAGTTTATGTTCAGTGCATTGACACATAAAATAAGAAGAGTGGATGTATAGAAAAATGTGCACATTATGTCAACAAACTTTACCAAAACGTTGGTTTAGAAACAGGACTATGACGTCATTTTGTGACCCTGTTGTATCGGCTCACTTTGACAAACGAATACTTTGTTACTTCTGATAAAGTGTGGACCAACTGATGAGCAAACATATAAGCAAATAGGCAAAGCAATACTAACATCCCAGCCTAACGCTCATTATGATTATATTACTACAGTAAAAGGACTGGAGTGTAATAGTGAAACTGGTGGATGGAAAATAATAAGCACTAAAAATTTTTGTTTAGATTAGTTTATAATCGATAAAATGAAATCCTAAAAGCCGTTAAAGCGTGTATAGAAAAGTTGCTCTCAGAAGGGATTTTTGCCTCCGACATCGTAATAATGACACCGCCTGTGATTTTGATTTCTGATAATTTGCGAAGTGAGAAAATACATTGTGCTTGTCAAGTTGTGGAAGTTGACTTGCTCGGTTCAACCTTAGATAAAGTTGTTTGACAACTAATTAAAAGACCTTGGTGTTAGAAAGGCTGAACTGAATGTAATAGTAACTGAGTCGGAAGATAACAATTTAATAACTGACTAGATAGACTGTGTACTATAAGTAATTAAATCTGTGCGTTTCATTTGGCCTTAATGCCCCACACAATGGCTGCAGACTCATCTGAAATGGCCAAACGTTGATGAAAGTGAAACATGAAAGGCGAATAATTTCCAAAAAGATGTTTTAAGTAAAATGCCAAGCCACGACGGAAGTGAGAAACTCCTCTGTTTACGCTTGATATATTTTCAGTGCAGCATTGAAGGTATAAAGGGGACAATGATCAAGAAGTCGTGGTGTATATCATCAAATTGTGATATTTTGCACTTACCCAAAATAGTTCATTTGATACACGGCGGAACAACTGTGTCATGGCCTGCAGTTCCCAGTTGCGCACTGGCTGCAACTAAAGGTATTTTGTGCAATGTCCAGTCTTCACAACTCTAGACATACTGTGTCTAAGTAGTAGTTGCGAGGACTCTATTTCTATGGTCAATAAAATACGCTTTTCACTTATTTTGGACTCACCATGTCAATAATCACTATAGCCCCCTGAAATGTTGAGTAACGATACATAAGATACGATCTACTAAAATGAAAATTAAACATCCCTATTGTAGTTTGATAGCCCACTATTCCTCTGGTCGTTTCATAATTAACATATCACTATAAAACATATTAAAATATTAAGTATTGGAATTAATTTCTGCTCAGAATATTCATTTACAAATTTGAATCTAAGCGATTAGTACTGCCAGATTACTGCCAGTAGTTTTTGTTTTGGGTTATTGTCATAGAGTAACTCCTTTTGTTTTCTGCGTAGACAAGTGTGGTGACGGAAATAACCGAGAGGTGAAAAGTCTGTTTATTTTACTTGGTAACTGATTTTATGATCGTATTGATTAACATTTTAATGCAAGCATGCTGATTGTCTATTTAGGAAGACACCTTTCTAGCATGTAGTAATTTGTATCAACCTCATCATAATTACTCATAATTCATAAGAGGTTAAACTTTTGCTAGATATCTTGCTATTGTATGCATCAGCTAATAGATAGATAGATAGATTTATTTGGCGGTACTGAATTAATTTCGCTAGATATACTCGATAAAACAGAAAAAACGCCCGGGCACCGAAAAAACACACAGGTTATCTAGTCAGGTGCCCCATTAAGTACGTGAGATTGATGTTTCCATGGTGAAGGTTGTGTCGACCGCTAGACGTGCTGACGCAGTCCGATGTATAGGTTGCGGGGGCCAATTGCAAAGATGTTACTCTTGTCGGGCACAAATGGCCATGACGTTTAATTGTCATGGACCGCAAGGTTCCAGACGAAGAGGAAAAGAAAAACCCGACAAAAAAGAAATCCTCTTCGAGTTGCCATAACCCTTTATTGATCCACGCACACCCATTATAAAGATAGTTTGATATGATTATGAACGCGATGCAAATTCCATGGAGATTGAGTTGTTTTTGGAGATAATCTTCGTAAGAGAATTGTTTGCTTCTTCTATAGGTGTTCTTGATTGTGATAATTATGCCGATCGCATTTACGTTGTGATTGCAATTACCCTGGTCGCGTCGGCGTTGATTACCTGGATTCCCGTATATCGAGTTCGGTGCCGCTGGTCCGCGCTTGTTTAGTCAGTGCTCTGCTGCTGTTGTGTTGGTTCCGCTGAGCGCTTCACTTCGAGTTTTAA
>Ga0210059_1012699_pt1 | contig 12682 bp, 9 predicted proteins | sample Ectturendosymbi2_FD_188042 | JGI IMG/M metagenome (GOLD analysis project Ga0210059, IMG submission 188042) | Ecteinascidia turbinata endosymbiont from Florida, USA - Sample 2 (SPAdes) (version 2) | ecosystem: Host-associated > Tunicates > Ascidians > Unclassified | place: Key West, Florida...
GTGGAAAGTTGCGACAATGGAAACGTTTTCGAAACTGAATCTGTACACTCTGGTATGATTTTGTTGCAAAATAGGTCTCCAGGGAGAATATCTTCTGCTGATTTGTCCAAAACATTTTTGGGGCAACTATAGCTGCAAACGATCATCCATAGATTCACCTATCACGTCCTGCAACAGAAAAGACATTCGTTAAAAAATGGGTTTTTTATCGAACAAAATATGGGTACGCATCTTTTTGGGTCACCCTGGTACATACCCTAAAATAGCAAACCTGATACAAATACTTTTCATCGTTTGCAGGGCCCTGGGCTGTTTTAAAGGGGGCTCTTGTGAAAAGTTTGATGTTTGATGTCATACAAATTAGTACTACTCGCAGGACCGGATTTAACTGATGTGAAGCCCTAGGCTAATCCACTTGTGAGAACCCTTCACCTGTTGTTGCGAGGAAAAAATTGGAAAGCGTCAATCAATTTGCGAAAATCGGAAAATTACCCTCTGAAAGTGCGGTCATTAAAAAGCTCTCAATCATTACTGAAGTGCCCACGATCACTGCGTTTGTTGCTGCCTTCGACGCAAAAGCGTTTAATTGCACGGAATTGTTGAAATCTTACATGGCTGGCGGGAACAAGATTATTAACTGCCTCAGGCAAACCAACCGAAATCGCCCAATTGAAATATTTGACACAATACATGATTTACGTCTTTTATAAGAATCACATCTGTGTTTTCTTATCTGTGTCAAAAAAAGAAAAAACAAACACACTACACCTATATAGTATGAGTTGCGGCATAAAGAGTTTAAAGCACAACGTGAGGATCACGTTGCAACTCGCTTACCACGGCTGTAAAAATCTGACACACACGAGCAAAACACCTCACGTACAACGCACCCAAATGGTTGCAACTGTAAGGTTCACGATTCGCGTAACTTCACCCTCCAGGTGAAATAAACAAGGGATAAAAATCTGTGATTGATTCCTTGCTTATTACACCTGTGGATTGAAGTTACTTGAATGCAGATATGCGCAAATTTGAAACATCGCAAAAAGAAAGAAAGCAGAGCCCAATCGGCTGATTCCTCTAAACATTATAGAAAACTTTCTAGTGCTTTCACTTGTTCACTATTCGCGTGTTTCTTACTTTATCAGACTGGTAAGAATCGAATGCAACTAAACTGTCGCGTGAAAATACATAGAGTTAAAAATCAGAACCGTCGCCAGGAAGTCTTGTATAGGGGGCTTAAATTTTCGCAAGGGACTTGACATTCTGAAAGTTTGATAAAATTTTACTGATTTGTAGTGTTTCATATTGAAATTTGGAAGGGCTGAGCTCGTCAATGCCCACCGTGGCGAATGGACTGGTTTAAATTTCGCTTATGCTGTCATCTTTGAAATACGTATAAAGAAAGAAAAAGCTACAATCATCAAATCAAGTAAGGCTGAACATAACACAGTGAGCAGTTAAAAACGTTTTGTCCTGCCTTCTTCATAACAAAATTATCTAACAATTCATCACAATTTGTTTGCCCAAGTTTGTCACTTTTAACGTACCGAATTGTTAGTGTGAACAACCTCTCCTGGAATATCGCGGCCCTTTAATTCATTTTTAATTCTCTTGAATCTTGAAAAGGACCTTTCGCTTGAGCATTTAATGACCATCAAGCTAAGAAATAAGGCTTCGTGTGGTTGCAGAAACTAAAAACCACTAATATAAGGCATCAGACCCAAACGCGCTTTTGTCATTTTTTGCTGTTTCCGTGTGTCGTTTGGGAAGAGTTCTGCGGTTACCAGTTGGTAAAGTGGCTTTTACTTGCTATTCAATATCATCAAGATCTTCTTTGATTTGCTTAGCATGAGAGCAGTACAAACTTGCACAGGCACTCAATAGCAATCTGATTTCTGAATGACTTTACTGAAGAAAATTCAAATGGAAAAGATCACATCTAAAAATACCAATCTAGCTATATGCGATACAAACGCTGACAAAACTACAGTATTGCTCAGTCACCTAAGAAACAACTATGCTTTTATTGCAGGATACTGCTGCTAGCCCTACGCATAGCTCTTATCTGCAGTTCAACCTTCCTTTGATCAGGTGCAGTGACGTTGCTAGAGGTTTGAGACAAGGTGAAACTTTGCTGTGGGGCGCCCACTACCTAACACTCAGAAAATAGTTGAGAAACGATAGCAAACCCGGTATTGAACGGCTATACAAAAACCCGAAATCACCGGAAAACAGTACCAAAAACGCAAAAAACAACAATCTACTGAAACCAAAAGAATAGCAAATTCGAAAATACAAGCTACGTAGGGGCCCGGTTTTTATATTTAGCTTGGCAAAGAGGGGAGGTTCGTCAGTTATGCCACTGATCAGGTGCATTTCAAACATGAACAGCCACAAGTTCTTTTGATAGAGTCGCACGTCGCAATCGTCATATTGAGATTCATAGAAACTCGTTCGAAGACTCTGGCGTGATCACCACGAAAGTTGAATCAAACTAAATTTCGTGAATAATAAATAGGACATGCATTTTTGACGAAGTTTAATCTAAATGATTATATACGGGCCATTGACTCTGTGCGTACCACAGTTTTTATGAGGCCCCCTTGGATATTGAGGTACAAGGCTTTAGTCTATAGATAAATCAGACCCTGAGTCTACACGTACTCGCTACATTCACTGAGTAAGTTGTTTCAATTCATAAACAAATTACTTTATTCTGAACTCCCTCGATATCCGAGCAAAAACAGTCACATTGAAACTAATGAAAAGGGCAGCGGTGCACATTATTCCCTCTCAGGTGCGCCACTGCGCAGTAACACCAAAAATCATTATCAAATTTTGGCAGAAGTAGAAGGCTTTCTGAGCATGTTGCACAGCTAAAATTCGGCAATAAACATGAAAAAGTGTATACTGTATTTGTTCGATTGTAAACCGCCGCTTACAATCAAGGACAATCAAGGCGACTTACATTTTTTTCTTGAGCTTTTCGAAAGGTCTAGATCAGGGGCTGAAAGACTCGGGTCGCATATGGCCCACGATTGCATTTTGTGCGGGCCGCAATGCTTTTTGGGAATTTTCAAATAAATAAAATTTACGTTATTTATGTTATTCACCGGTATTTGAAAGTGCACGGCCAGGGAGTGAACAAGTTCCTTTGAAACGAAAGTAGAGGCCGCTAGAAATGACTTGCCTTGAACTCATATGATGCCTTGCTCAGGAAATAAGATGTAAAAGCTGTTTCTAGTAAAGTTCAGGTACCGCCATTGTTGCGTCAGCGTCATAATACCAACCTACTAGAAATTCTAACCGGAACGCCATACCGGCTTACTTTCACTTTTGGGCACGCCATGAACTTTCAGAAATATTGACAGAGGTTGAAAGCTTATGGCTAGAAGTCATTCTAAATGGTAAAAAAAACAGTAATTTCAGTCATCTATAGGCATCCAGCCCCCCAATATAACTCCTTCACCAAAGAGTTGGAAAATATTCTGCACAATCTTAATGATAACAAAGTAACTTGCCATATTTGCGGAGACTTTAACCTATATTTTCTGCAACATGAAAGCTCACAGCAAGTAAAAAACTCTACCAATTTAATGCTTGCTTACAACTGCACACAACTAATCACCAGACCTACAAGTGTCACAGACCCCAGTGCCACCCTTTTAGACCATGTATACTCTAACAATATCAAAATGCCTGTACAACCAGGAATTATACTTTCCAGATCTGTGTGACCACTTGCCTACTTTTGTCATGATTAAGTTTACTTGCCTCAAGCAAAAACACTTATCTATGACCCTAAGAAATAATTACAAAAACTTGGATAGAAGTACTTTTTTTGCAAGAAATAAATGATGCCCTAGACATGCTGCCAGTTAATAATGGAAACCCATGTCAGGTTGTAAATAATATTCACTCCATATTCCATGATACAATGCAAAAGCATACACCACTACAACCACTATCAAGAAACAGAAGGAAACTCCTCAACAAGCCATGGATCACACAAGCATTATACAAATCCATCAAAGAAAAAAGCAAGAATTACCGAAGTCTAGTAAAAAATGGTTTTGAAATAAAGTCAAATTTGCACATCACAAAAGATACAAAAACCAACTAACAAATTTGCTGGTATTGTTAAAAAGGAATATTATCAATCCCAGTTTTTAATTGCAAGAAATGACAGTGCAAAAACATGGAAACTCATTAATACCTTATTGCCAGGAAGAACCTAATCATCTACCTCCACCCCTCCCAATTTAACCCAACTCTTATGTGGAGAATGCAAGCAACATCCTGCAGATATAGCAAATATCTTAAATGATTTCTTTGCATCTGTTGGAAAAAACATGGCCAGCAAAATAATTCCTCCCCAAAGCAACAAAGACTCACATTGCAAAAATGAACTGTGAGTCCTCATTTTATTTACATGAAACATCAGCTGAAGAAATCATGCACATAATAGACACACTCACAGAGAAAAAGTGTACTCGTCAAAATGACATCCCTGTGAAAATCTTATAATTATGCAGTGAAATGTTATCTCCATTCTTAGCAAAACTCATTAACAATTGCATAAACGAAGGTATATACCCGCATAACTTTAAGTGTGCCCAAGTTACTCCTATACACAAAAATGGACCGGAAAATGTGTGCACCAACTATCGTCCTATATCAGTGTTGTCAACCTTAAAAGATATTTGAAAAACTCCTCCATGATAGGTTATATCACTATGTGGAATGCAAGAGCATGCTATCAAAACATCAGTATGGTTTCAGAGCTAAAGTATCAACATAATTTTAAATTGATGACATAGTTGATTGTATCGTAGAAAACCTGGACCAAAAAATACCAACTTGTGCAGTTTTCCTTGATCTCTCAAAAGCTTTTGCTACTGTTGACCATTCTGTGCTGCTGTGGAAGTTGGAACATTGCTATGGCATTCAAGGGCTCCCACTACAACTTTTTGAAAATTATTTACATAGGCGACAACAATATACAGTAGTAAATAAGTGTAAATCCCAAACCCAGCAGATCATTTGTGGCTTGCCACAAGGTTCAATTTTATCTCCCCTGCTCTTTTCACTACATGTTAATGACTTGCCAAAAGTATCTAACTTTGAAACTACACTATTTGCTGATGATACATGCCTAATATTGGCAAACAAGAACATTGATATTTTGGAAAAGATGGTTGACCAGGAAATTAATGAAGTCGACAGTCAGATGCGTCATAATAAGCTATCACCAAATTATAGTAAAACTGTCTACATGATATTTAAATCAGACAAGAAGCAGAGCTCCCGATTTAGGGTACAAATCGGTAGCCACCTAATTAATAGAGTCACTTCAACAAAATATCTTTGAATGCACTCAGATAATAAACTAAACTGGGATACACATATTTCAAAGCTTGAAAGCAAGCTTTCTTGCTATTCTGGTATATTTTATAGAATTCGAGAGTACTTGAGCACAAATGAACCTAAGATGATAAATGTCAGCCTTGTATACTCCCATCTACAGTATGTCATTGGTACTTGGGGCTCAGCAACAAAAACCAGCCTACACAGACTAAACACCATCCATAACAAAATTATCAAGACCATCAGTTGGACCTCTTTCCGATGCCATGTTACACCCGTTTACAGCCAATTAAATTGACTGAATCTGGAAGACATACATCAACTAGAAATTGCTAAGCTTATGCACAACTTCCGCAGCAACAGAATGCCCAATACGTTTGACCGTCTATTTACTGCTGTTAATTGTGTCCACAATACTTCTGTTACACAGTCTGCTCCCAATATGGAAAAAGATCAACCAAATTCAAAGGCCCAAGAATCTGGCAGCAAATAGATTCTTCTCAATAAGAATTGCCAGCAATCATCTTCAAAATACGATACAAAAACTAGATTATAGAAAGTTATAAGAATCACGAGTAATGCTTTTCACATATCCTCTTGTTTGTAGCCAAGGAATCACCCCGAAAGTCAACATCTATCTTCTTAGCCTGAATTGCTATAGTATATGTAATGTAATACGACTATCTGTCATTCCATGTTCGTAATTAAATGCTCGCATGTGTATATTTGCGTGTATTTGTAGTATACTACTGTACTACAAAATGTATGTACTTGTAGTATACTATTCTGATGTGTTTTAATGTAGCTTATTACTTCGTAAACACGTTGCTGCCGCGGTGCAGTTTTTGTTCCAGAATATCAAGAACACCTATAGAAGAAGCAGACAATTCTCTTGCGAAGATTATCTCCAAAAATGAACTCCTCATTCTCCGTGGAATTTGCATCGCGGTAATAATCAAATCAAACTATCTTTATAATGGGTGTGCGTGGATCAAGAACGGGTTATGGCAACCCGAAGAGGATTACTTTTTTGTCGGGTTTTTCTTTTCCTCTTCGTCTGGAACCTTGCGGTCCATGACAATTAAACGTCATGGCCATTTGTGCCCGACAAGAGTAACCTCTTTGCAATTGGCCATTAATCCCGCAACCTATACATCGGAATGCGACAGCACATCTAGCGATCGACACAACCTTCACCATGGAAACATCAATCTCACGTAATTTATTGGGCACCTGACTAGATAACCTCTGTGTTTGTTCGGTGCCCCGGCGTTTTTTTCTGTTTTAGCGAGTATATCTAGCGCAATTAATTCAGTACCGCCAAATAAATCTATCTATCTATCTATCTATCTATCTATCTATCTATCTATCTATCTATCTATCTATCTATCTATCTATCTATCTATCTATCTATCTATCTATCCATCTCATAAGCAGATCAATGTAATATTGTGTATGTCGGACAAGATAGCATGATAATGCTATCAGTGCTTTTATACTGCCGAATAATTCATGGAATGATTGCCAAGATCTCATAGACCCTTTATGAAATTTGTGTAATTGCATAGGTTATGTTTTTTGAAAATTTTGGTAGTTGCTACGTACGTTGCTTTAAGAATAAAGAAAATTACATACGACTATCACTGATATAATCGAAAAAGAATGCAAACAAAGACGGTGTAAGCACCTGCGGCGAATGGGTACGTCATTAGTCAATGTAGTTGTTGTTTTTTGTGCATCTGAGGGTTAAAAGAAAACACTTTGGCATTTCTTCTGGGGATACTAAGACTTTTCACTGTGGAATAACTGTTCTTTAACTTTGCAGCTGATACTGCATAAAATCTTGAACGGCTCCCTGATTACTTAATCAAAATGTATTTGATTTGTTTCCAGTGAAGTCATTGCGCTAATCATACGCCTTAATGTTTTTAGCTTTAGACGAATATATCTTTTTTACTGTAGAGCATTTTGTCAATTTTAAACATTCCTTTTAGAATATCAAGTGACATATCAAGATTTCAACTTCTGAAATTTTCCGCTATTCACCAGAAGTAGACTCCCGAATGGAAAGACAGCAAACACATGCATAGTGCTGTTAATAATTTATGACAAAGCATTATCAAACAGCGTAATAATTGTATAACACTTTTGAAAAAGCGTGACAGTTTAAAAGTATCCAACAAAGGAGCTTTGGTTGTCCAGGGCTGCTTCAACGTGTGTGAAAACAGATCGGAGCGCAATGGTTTCACAGCAAGCGAAAGCCAGCTACCGAATGCAGACGGTAATTTAATTGATTGTTTCAATAACCAAAAACCACATAGCGATGTATTCAATTTATTTGAATATATTGGTTTGAACGCTCAAATGGTATCGGAAAATTAATTTCAAAAGTGGCTGTTGTCATCCATATGTACCATGATATCTTAGTGTATCTAGATTCAAATCGAAAAAAATCAGACTCTGCCTGCAAATTCATGAAACAAATATTTTTTTGTGGTTCACATTTTACAGTATGTTTGTGAACCTTCGTGTTAGAATATAACAGACTTACTCCGGATCGTTTACTACCGATGGGTCATAGAGAGATTCTTGCTGGGATATTTTTGCAGAAATAGGTTCAAACGTTTTGAAAAGCTGGAAACATACACCGAGGTCTGCGAAATATTCATTGCGACTTGCAGGCAAATATTTACTTTCAAAACGAACGATGTAGTGAGAAACTCCACAATTTCAGATCTCATGTCACTCTTTTATATTAAAATGTAGATTTCGGACTGGTTTTACGTGGGTGTGATATGCTTACCTGACATATTTTGGGTGAACAACAATCTTCATCACTGAAGAGACTTGTTCGCCTCTTTCTGTTAAACTGTGCTTTCCTGCTCGTATCAAGTATGCATCTCTAGCGAAAAAAAGGCAACCATATGTCCAACTTCAATTTCACAAAAAATCAACAATCACATCATGTTCTAGAGGTTTTATATTGGAAAGGATAACACAGAATTCACATTGAATCCGTTGCCTGGTTTGTGTTTTTACGTATGAAAGTCGTTTGGCTGACTTTGAAAGAGAACACCATCAATATATTTTCGAAAAAATATATTGCAAGTCAAAATATATTGCGATGTTTTGACTAACAAAAATTTTCAATTTTTATTAAACGTAATCTCGACCTGAAAAACCAATATATTATACATTGACAACCTCGTAGCTATTAGAGTGTTTGGACATGAACAGGCAATTCGCAAAAGCAGTAAGGTCAACAATGAAGTAAATAGTGTTAAATTCATGTTGTTGGCAGTGATCAGGTAAGCATTTGCATTTCACGAAGCTTTTTTTTAACACTGACCTGCTATAAACGAAAACAAATACCGGCAGTGAAATGGTAAATCGAAGAAAATACTGGCAGTGAAATGCAAACGATTTTTGTGAGACAAACCAACATTACTTACATCAAAACGCCCTCTGGAACGCAGTGAGCTGCTGTGACAATCCAATCCTTAGAAACGATAGATCCGCCACAAAATGGCTTAGCATCAGATTTTACTGTCAATGCTACTTGCCACGGCCAAGATCCTGAAACTGCCTGATTTCCTCCAACAATCCGTGGATCCTATTCAATGTTAATGTTGCATTGAAGGTCACAAATTACACTTCGATAAACATTTAACAGCAACGAAAATGGACAAAAAGTCCCTTATGAAAACAAAAATATATTTTCAATCATAAATTTGCTATATGATAGAAACATTTCTGACGAGGAACATATAGACGTTAAATATCTGCTCTTTAAATAAATACTAATTCTTAGATAATAGTCCGAAGGAAAATTGAAGATAACTACCGGAAGTGACTGCGATATCTCAACATTACCAATCATAGTTTACGGTAACTGTATAGATTTTCAAACTTTTAGGCAACATATTATAGTTGTTTTGTTACGAATTATTTATATTTTGGTATGATCATCGGGAAGTATGCTTTCTAGTAGAGATAATAGAAAACCATTGTCAATATGTAGCAACATTAGAGAAGTCATTAGAGAAGAGAAGTTTCAACTTACCCAGGAAAAGTCGGGTGCTATTTTAGTTTTTCCACACTGGCTGTTGTCAGATGGCGTTTGAGCTGTTAAAAAAAGACATACAACACTGTTTCACTATTGATTCTTTTGGGGGAACGTTTGTGTTATCCTGCTCAGGTATATTTTGCCCACCGCAGGCAACCGTATCAACAACGTACTGTGGGTTTTCGTATGATTGTTTCAGTGCGCCCTGTCGAGCAGTCGACCTGAAATCTGTATGAACGTTGAATATATCGAATTTACATAAGCTTTCTACTGTGTATATAAAGGGAGTAATTACCCAATGTAGGCAAAGTACACATGACGTTTTGAAAACAGAAGCTGTGCGATTACCAAATATGCCCATAGTGGGCAAAAAAGTTTTGATATGTTGATGTGGTACCAAGTATGTTGGTTTCGGCACAAGAATGAAAATGATGTGCGCAGAAGCAGAACGGACCGGCATGACTCATGTTCAGCCTCGGTACTTGTTTCTCGGGCCTGCCAAGAAGTAGAAAGTTTGCTGATCAGTATTCACCCTTGGGAAGAAATTGACCTGAGTTTGCAAGGCAAAGTTTGTGATCTTCTGTTTATACAGGAAATGTGCTAGCTTGTTTTAGTTGAACGTTCTCCGAATTTTGAAAACTTCAGAGCATTGCTTCAAAACTTCAGAGTTTGTGAGACGCAAATTCAACATTATCGTTGCCTCTACCAAATTGTTAATTGCACAGGTCTCGCCTGCGGTTTTAATTCTTGAAAATTAAGTGAATTATCTCGCGGTGACCAAAGCAACAATACTGATTCTGATCTGACGTTGGCGTTCGAAGAAGATGTATCACTTGCAAAGCGTTTACAGAGTGGTAGGGCACATCCGGCAGCACAGTTCTACGTTGTAAATGTCAATACTATTGTGTGAAAGAAGTTAATCTGCAAGCGTTGTGCGTCCAAGTACTTTGACCAGCTACGCTTGTGAAACGCAAAGTCAACAGCACATCAGTTTGTCAAAACAAACCCTATTTTGACATAACAAAGCATGCATTAACTCAAACAACCCTTACCGCCGCTATATGTGTGAGATCTTTTTTTTTAATTATTTGCGATCGATGTTGTGTCTCACATTGCTAAGTATTGCAGTGAAAGAATTTTCCTAATTTGGCCGAATAAACCTTATAGGCAAACACACTCACAAACGTTGTTGTGACCTCCCTAGTAATACGTGCGTCAATCGCAGAACAAGCGTTGTGTTCCATCCCTTTTTTACCACTTGTATGTCGATGCTACACCACTGATTTCCAGGTATAGTCCTAATAGACTTTTTCCAATTTACACCTTGTGTGAAATCTCTCGCAAAAATATCCTAAAGAGAACAAATTTTCGTGTCCCAACCTAATTACGTTTTTTGCATGCATTTCCACCAGTTTCGAATACATCACAACATGGGTCCTGCACAGACAGTCAAAAAACGTTATTGGCGAGATTGCGGAATTTTTCATATCGTTTCGATAAGTATGAACCGCGTTTTCATGAGTGGTAGATGTGCTTGGGTTTGAAATGATTTTCGACATTTTTTGCATGTCGAAAAATTTTTTTGACAAGCAACAAGTTAATTTTTCATGGTGAGATTAGCTTAGGAATAGTTTCTGGGTTGATGTAAATCGCGCCTGTGCACCTAAAACTTATTCAAAAGCCTTGTTTATGATGCAGAATTGATTTGCCCAATCGGGGAAATTATACCTACTGTGATAGGTTTTCAATTACACTTGAACAGTTTTAAACAAAGAAAGCCCAAACGTTGTTTCTCGCAAAAAAGACACAAGTAGAATGAAATCCAATAAACGAAGCACCAACCGCATTCAATTTCGTCACTAATATCTGTGCAATCTTGGTTTCCATCGCAAGATTTGTGAGAAGCAATGCAGTTACCATTCCAACAAGTGAATTGATCAGACGAGCATCGACCTAAATGCAAGGTTATTTCTGCAGCTTGGAAAATTTATGTCACATTTGCAATAAAGCGAATAACCAAAAGGGTTGTTCGTACTTCATACGCCTTAATATTGTATTTCTCTTTCCTATGGCAGGGGTTCCCACCCTTTGGTAAGCGTGCTGTTGCGATCGGAAATCCCGAGCGGCATGTGCGCAAAACTTCGCACCGTGGCAGCAAGCAACAATAGAGATCATGCTCGCAATCTCTCTTATTATTGCTTGCTCGCGCTACACATATGATAGTGTTATTCATCGCGCACATCCCGTTCGTGGTGAATCACACAATCAACGAAATAACCGGAGAGGTTGCAACAGTACCACTAGTGGTATGCGAAGGTCTTGCTGGTGGTACGCGAGTAACTTCCATTTTGTCACAAAAACCTGGATTCACAGCATTCTAGTATACGCATCGAGCTTTGTTTCCAAATAAATAAATTTTCCTCTAGCGTGCTATTCCTGTTGTATCGCAACATTATTATTTTCGATGCGCTGCTAGCAAATTTACACCACTCATAGACCAATTGGTGGAGGGCAAACAAAAACAAAAATCAATTTTAATTTAGTTGTGGTCTTTTGTTTTTATCTTAATTTATATTATTCCCCTGAATAAACCGAGATTCAATCAAATTAGTTGTTCTGGAAGAGGTGGTTCGTGTTGACAATACGTGGTGCCCAACTGGTACGAGATCGTAAAATGGTTGGGAACTCCTGTCCTGTGGTAACTGTGAGTTCAAAATCCTGTTCGTAAGAATGCGCTTTTAAAACAGGGCTTTTATCATGAAGGTTGCTTCTATTATATTCAAACAGGCAAAAGCCAATGAATATTCAACCTCCTGTCACAGAATAATTGCAGGCAATTGCATCATTTCTTGAAACGCATATAAAGCATGCGTACCTACTGCACAACTGAATCTAATGGCCTCACCTTGAGCGGAGGTGACGTTAAAAAATACCTGGTTCAGATGTGTCCACCGCGTTACAGTTTTTTTTTAATCTACCACTATTTAATTGACATTTGACCTAAAATCTACGTTGGTTTCAAAAACACCACATTTAAAGAGATGAACAATTGGCTTGATAAAAATGAAAAAAAGGTTATTTAATTTAAAATTCTTTGAACTGGACCTCTTCCACTGCTTCATTCCTTTTTAAAGCACCAAGTGTTTGTTTATGCCCTCCGCAGAGACTATAACGCAGATAATTAGCTCAGCTGAAACGACACAGGAGTTAAAACCACAAGATGTTTTATAAAAATCCTTGTTATTG
>Ga0210059_1012701_pt1 | contig 12682 bp, 9 predicted proteins | sample Ectturendosymbi2_FD_188042 | JGI IMG/M metagenome (GOLD analysis project Ga0210059, IMG submission 188042) | Ecteinascidia turbinata endosymbiont from Florida, USA - Sample 2 (SPAdes) (version 2) | ecosystem: Host-associated > Tunicates > Ascidians > Unclassified | place: Key West, Florida...
GATCCGGTTTTTTATGCGTTTTTTCGGAGCCGAAGATTTTGTGAAAAACCGGACCCGGAACTGGAGTAACTTATTTTCAACAGCACCAAGTCTGCGTGGTCTTTAAAAAAAAGGTATTTCTCAAGTACGGACTTTGCTGGATTTCGGTTGCATCGATGGTTGCCGGAGTTTGAAGAGGAGTCGGATTCTTAAATTTTTGAAAAAATTTCGGATGCGGACCCGGATTCTGAAATTTTGTAACAGGAGCGGAGTCGGAGTCTGAAAATGTAACTCCGGCCCCCTCTGCTAGCTGGGGGAGGGAGGCGGCGGCAAAACTCTTTCATTTCGCTGTTGGATAATTTAAATGACATCACTTTTCATGTGAGCGGTTGAAATGCTATGTCGATTTCCATTTTCGGGTTTTCCCCGACAGAACAACTGTGGACTGTAGTGCGTGAGCCCTCCTTTCTCAAGGGCTGTAGTTCTGCCAGTAATTCAGTTCTTCCACACGCCCGCTTAAGGTTGGCAGCGATCCAGCCGTTCTGTGCCAAACGGTGACCGACATTCGAATAAAAAACAAAAAAGAATTTCTGAAGCAAAGGTTCAATTTGTTTTGACGAAGTCTACTTTCGCTGACACTAAGCGACAGCGAGTCCTTCATGCCGACTACCCAAGTACTACGTTAGTACAAGAAAGCCCGCAATGCGATGGCGGTTTTGCTTCAAACTTCCATCAACTCGCTATTCTCTGACCACTGCACTTAACCACACGTCATTGTCCCATGCTCTTCTCGTGATTTTACCATAAATTCTGAGCTGTTGTTCAAGTCGTCGACGACCTGTTCAGGAGTTCCTACGGCGTTTTTAAAAGTATGTAAAAAAAATTGATCATTCTCCAGCCTGAAAAAGTCTAGAAAAAAATTTTTTTGGTCTGTTAGTATGAAAAAAGGAATTAATTTTCTAGACTTGATCTTTTGACATGCATTCTGATATATGATATTTTATTCTGATACTTCTGATAAGATTGATAATTTTACTTTCGTGGTGTTAACTGTTATAGCGCCTGTATTCGACCTGGGTAATTATGTCATTCCGGAAAAGTCAAGTCTTGAAAAAGCCTGGAGAATTTATATTCAAAGTTGCGTAGGAATCCTGCGTATTTATTTAATCCCCCGGTTTGGCGTCATGACGCCGGTTTGTTCATTTTCAGGCCTGGAACGGAGTCCCACCGTACCGCGCTGTCCCTGCATTCCATGTCCTACAACGTGACGCAGGAAGAACCCCCGAACAGCCAGACACCCTCAGTATTCTTGCAAGACTGCGGCAACATCTTGCCCGGATGTGAGTGGCTCATGTTCAAGTTTCCACTTTTTGACCAGGTCCCTAGCCACGGGAGCAATTCGGGGACAGTGCCCCCCGATTTTTTGTGACCCCAAGTTTTATTGTGCCCAGAAAAAATTGTTTGAAACATATAATGAAAGCAAAAATATTTCCCCCTAAAATTTATTTTGCCCCCCAAACTTAGAAACCTGGCTACGGGCCTGTCTCTGACCCGGTCTACTCCGTTACTAACCTGTTTGTTTTCGTCATAAAACCGTTTATTTCATCACATTCATTTGAAGCTGCGGTTCGCAACCTGAGGTTTACGAACGACTTGAAGGTTCATGAAAAGATTTAGGGGATACTTACGGCTCTTGATGAATATGGCAACGGATGTTTTTCAATTTGATGGAATGCGTGATGTAATAATTCTCTTCAAACAAAGAAAACCTGTTGTCTTGCAAACGCTATGTATTACGTAATTGATGCTGCCTTCGTCACGGTATGCAATTTTTTATGGTTTCAATTCGAAAAATCTACATTTTTCCTAAAGCATTGGTTCCCAAAGTCCGGGTTGCGACCCAAACAAGGGTTGCGACCCAAACAAGGGTTGCGACCCAAACAAGGGTCGCGACCCAAACAAGGGTCGCGAAGGGTCAAAAAATGGGTCGCGCCAAGGCGATCCAAAACTGAATTGTATATTTTCAACGCCACCTGCTTATCTGTGCCTTTCTGTAGCGTATAGGTAATTGAGAAATGAGTAGATTGCTGACTTTGAATTCGAACTTTTACAGTCAGTATTTTTTTTAATACGATGTTTGCGTCTTGGATAGAGGAGTGCCCACCAAACTCAGATTTGGGTCGCCCCAAAAAAAGTTTCGGAACTGCTGCCGTAAGAAAGTTTGTTCTACAATTTTCAGTAGTTTGATGTTTATCGCCTCCCACCAGGCATACCTTCTTCCAGCCTGTTGCTTGACATCCGCCACTGATTTTTAAAACGAAACAACAGCAGGAAACAGCGCAGTGCACCTTTAATCCAACCTGCCCGTGCTTTATGCGCGAACAAAGGCACGATGGTGCGATACGATGTCAGCGGTAAAAGCGACGACGAGACAGTCACGTAGCCAACGTTGTTTGCGTGCGTTTCCAAGACCGATAAGAATCGAATTGTTCTTCTACTTAATTGTTTTGTAAGTTGCTAAGACGTTGCTACGCCGCATCTAAACCCTGTGGTCATGACTGTGGCCCCGCGATGGCCACTGGCCATTACGGCAGGAACCGAAGGCCCTTTAACTTCCTCGTTCGCGCAGCATGCTGCTGCTAATAGCGTTGCTTTGTCACAGAGCGCGTGCGATTAATTTTTCATGACGTAACAATAAGCCCTTTCACACGACGCTTAAGCGAGTTCAGGAAGCGCGCTTTCCGCTCCACTTAACACAGTTCGTTCGTTGCGCGGTTCAGCGATCTTTCGAAATCCGAACAAATCTGACCTGACGCGGAAGCCGGACTCGCCGGGTGGGACAAATGTGGCCAAATCCTGCGAATTAATCTGAAGAAACGCTTGCAGTCGCTTGTCGACGAATGAATTGACTGGCTGGTGGTTTGTTCAACACGCGAGATTGAAAAACAAAAAAAGGCTCGATATTCAGACACGTTGGTCGCATCCGTTGTAGTTTTTGTGGACTTGACCAACTTGTTGCAGCCTTGATTTGATCAGCAGCGTTGTTACCGCGGAAACCGTATTTACTCGATTGTAAGCTGCCCTTGATTGTAAGCCGCTCTTAACATAGGTTACCTAAGCCTCAGATACTTTCGCGTACTGGCACGTTTCACGTTTACTTGTAACCCTGGTAACAACGCCCACACCAGTACAACTGCCTTCTGTTCATCATAATCCCTCCTGTGACGGATGTGCACGTGATGTTGAAGAGAATAGAATGTGAAAAGAGAGTTTGGTCGACAAAACGTAGCCAAGGAAAGACTGAGCGTCATTTATACCTTTCGATAAGGTAAAGAAATACAAAATGTGAGCAAGAGTTGATTGTAAACCACACAAAATGATGAAAAAAAACGTCGTAAGCCGCGGTTTACAATCGAATATCGCGCTTGTCAACACGACCGCGAAAGAAAGGTCAAACGTGTCGCTATGCCGTTCTCACGATTATCATCGATTCAAATCTGGATTGGCTTCAGCACCCGCCCTGCGTTAGTTGCGTCACAAAGTCCTAATCGTTCGATCTCGCAGGCAAAGTCGCGGTGGTCAGCATTGACGGGGAACCTCATCTCTGCCGCACTGACGAGATCGGCGAATTGCTGCTTTGCACGCGGCCCGCTGACGCCTCGGATGCCGGCGTGCTGGAGTCGTGGTACTTCGGTCTGAAGGGCATCAGCGAAAAGAAATTCAACGCACACCCCGTCGACGAAAGCAACCACCGCCGCGCCGAGCCCGCGTCTTACGTCAGAACAGGACTTGTCGGTTACGTCAACCCGGTGAGTGATTCGAGGTCACAGGGTCAGCTTGTAATTTGTATCTTAACGTCTTCCTGTCGGGATCTTGTGCTTGAATTTTGGAAGGGTACTGGGCTCCTCTCACCCCCTTTGCCCCAAACCTTGCCCTTCTCACTCCCTATGCTCCAAACCTTGCTTCTCTCATCCTTTTTTGCTCCAAGCCTTGCTATTAGCCTTGCAGTTCTTTTCTGGGCTTGATGCGCAAGTGTTTATTACTTTATTTATGGGTAAAAATTTTTTATGCTTCATTCAAGAACAGATGTTTCAAGTGCAGAACGCATACTGGTGTTGGTTCTCAGAGAAAAGGTCGACCGCAAAGCTAATTCCGATGTGAAGGGCTTTTGTAGTTTATTGCAGTAGATTGCAAGGCAATCGCTCAAAGTAATTCCAGTTAATAACAGAAGAAAAACGCAAACTTTCGATGAACAAACGAATCTCAGGTAAATTTCGTCCAGAAACTTTCTGTTGCGATGCGCTGCTGATTGGTCAGGACACCCGTCGCCATGGTTACAGGTTATGTAACTAACTGGAGACGAAAGTTGGCTGGGACCCCTGAATGTGGTGAGGGGTGAAAGAAAAGAGATAATCGGTTTCAAAACCTCGGAGAAAGAAACTGCGTGGCGCGCATCTGCGATTAAGTGCTGTACACTCGGTTTGCGTGTGTGGAGGGGGGGATGCGGCCCAATTTTCTCCTGGCCCGTCGCTGATCCCCACTAACCCTTGCCCTTCATGAATCGATTTACTTGAAATTTAGCAGAGCACAGTGGGTGGCGGTGGTAGACATCATGGCAACTGTGTTGGCGCCATACATACGTATGTGTTTTGCAAGCGCAACATATGCTCATGTTCTTTGACCTATCGTTGTGTTCCCTGTGATTAAGTTTATACTCATCTGTCTGCGGGTGTTGAAAGAAATTAAATTAGTTGAAACAATACAATTATTAATACAGTAGAATTTGGCCTAATTCGCCACCCCAGGGGGGATTAGAAAAAAGTGGCGATTTAGGCGAAGTGACAGATTATGCAAACAGGTGAAAACTCTATCACAGAAGCTCGTACACTTTATCGTAGTAACTCGTATACGTAGTGAACAAATACAAGTTCATGACGTTATGGTTGAATACAACAATTACATTCCTCTGCTATATCTGGACTCCTCCATTCAATCAAGCACCTTTCAAATCTTTAATATACTTTTCCGCATTCTCTCAATGGGGAGTCGGGTCGCGCTTCGAACCTCGTGTATAAATTCCATAAACAAATTGCAAGGTGCAACAATTCTCAGATAAAGATCCTTAATTTGTTTGAATTCCCACATGTACTAGCTGCTTAGACATCAAAAGCGAAACTGCAAATGACGTATTAGCCGAACAAAACGCTTCTCAGGGATAGAAAGAGGTGACGAATTAAGCAAATTGACGAATTAAACGATGACAAATCAGACCAAATTCTACTGTAATCAGGTCGGTGGTTCTTTACCTTTTCTCTGCCGGGCCTCCCTTAAGTAATCGCCTTTTGTTTGAAGCCTCCTTGCCATTAAATAAGTTGTTAAATCAACTGTATTCATTGGTAAATTTGATGATCAAACTTTCCATGTTGTAAAGCGCGCAAGGGCTCGTGCCCCCCAGGAAACTTATTGGCGCCCCCTGGGGAGGCTGAAGAACCACTGAATTAGGCGCTCTGCAGTAACTGCTGGGAGGTTTCAGCGGTTTGATGTGCTTTTCCTAATCTGCTGACGCAGTCCTTTTATTGTGTCGCAACAAACATGTTGAGCGAAACGACGGAAGCCGCCTTATCGATCGATTGTTGTTGTTTTCTCCACAGAGTGGCCGAGTTCTGGTGACGGGTAAAACGGACGGGTTGATCCAAATATCCGGACGAGTGCACAACGCCGATGACGTCGTCGCTACGGTGCTCGCCGTCGAGCCAATCAGATTCGTCTATCGCGGAAGGTCGGTGACGATTGGCTGCGCCGACAGTCACGTGACCGGTCGATTCGATCGAAACGCGACTTTGCTTTCGTTATGATGCTGCGCCCGGCGAGCAGAGCGCTGCGACATCCGACTAATATTTGATTTGTCTATCTTCGTCACACGTCATAATTGACGTCAGTGATCGAGCTGACAAGGGCTTTGTTTGACGTCTTGTCGCTTGAAGGGACAGAACTCTAATCGCCCCGTTTGTCAGCGCGCGACTGTTCCGTTGCGGTTTTGACGCAAGACCGCCGCCCGGCCACATTCCCATGCGTGTGGTTTTTCCGCGCTGCGAGACCGGCATGATTGTCACGTCACTATGCCCGCGTGCCTCTTGCTGGAATGCGCGCAGACTTTGGGCTCAATTCGTAATCAGCATTGAAGCAAGCGAACAACACACTCACCCCTCTAACAAGCAACTTTTCTGAGTCGTTGTGAACAAGATAGCAAACGCAGCAACTTATTGTTGATCGCCTTGATGTCAAGCGAGTTCGCGCGCGCTTATTGTTCTTCTTATTGTTTCTTCATCCAGAATCGCAGTGTTCGGCGTGACAGTGTTAAAGGACGAACGGCTGGTGGTCGTTGTTGAGCAAAAGCCGGACTGCAGCGAGGAGCTCTGTTTCAAGTGGATGAGCAACGTCATACAGGTGATAGTTGCTTGCGTCTTGATTGCGTCAGAAAGATATCGTTAAGGGCCAGCGGTATTTAATCCTTTTCCCTGTCAAGTTTTGTGTAGTTGCCTGTTTGTAAACTCGACAAACATGCTTGAAAACTACCTGCATCTGCTGGCGGATGAATCTGTAAATAATTCTCCATTTATCAGTTGTTGAACTTCAAAGATCCTTCCGACTGTGGCGTTTCGTTTGCACCACCGACTCTCAACATGGTCCAAGTTGACCACCGATGGTCCACCTGGACTTTCTACTGGTCCACCGAGGGTTCCATAAATCCTTGATGAAAAGTTCCTGAAAATTATAACCTTTACTGTACAATAAATTATGTAAAACCATCTATGTCTAATATAGTTTTGAATGGTTGTTCATGAGGTGTCTGCATAGCAAAGTGGTCCATCGGACAATCTTTTTGAAAATATGGTCCAGATTACTGCATTGCAGCCCGTAACCAGCTTGGGACATCAGGTGGTGCGAAGAGTTTTCTGAGGGGCCTAAATGTTTCAAACTATGTCCAACACATTTTTCCAGGGGAAGAAAAAATTTGCAGGGGCCTTAGCCCCCCTGCGCCCCCTGGTTACGGGCCTGCTACTCTGTCACAAGTACGCAATTTAAAATTCTTATTTCTTTCATCCTTACAGGCAGTGGAGGGCATACACGGCGTTGGCGTCTACTGCCTCTCGCTACTGGCACCTAACGGTCTGCCGCGCACGCCGCTAGGTGGCGTGCACTTGTCCGAGTCGCGCAGCCGCTTTTTGGAGGGGGAGCTCCAGCCCCGCAACATCCTCATGTCGCCCCACCAGTGCGTTTTGAACCTCCCCAAGCCACGGCAAAAGCACAACGACATCGGTGAGTAGGGGGAGGAGAGGGAGGGCAGAGCGGACGTTTGAAATATTGGCGGAAATTTTTTCAGCCATTCCTATGCAGCTATTCAAATGGTGTTGCGACTTTGAAATCCTTCAGAATCGAACAAAAGAAATAACAAGACAAACTCTAGCCTTGTGGCAAATTTATGAGGAATCTGCCTGCTTGGTTCCGCTTTCATCCTTCTGCGATGATTCAAACTAGTACATATCATTCAGTAATAATTGTAGATCACAGTAATGACGTACGCAATTGAAACCATCACAATTTATTTGCACAGGTAGACTAGTTTCGTGTATTTAAACACATCTTCACTCCTGTAAACGGTTTAAGACAAACCGTACTCCTGAAATGTTGACACTTATTCAAATGGAACCAGACTGAACATGTATTTAATTACACGAAACTAGTTTGCATAAGTGAAAGTAAATTGTGATGGTTTCGCTTGCGTACGTCACCACTTTGATTCGCAATTACTACCTTCAGAATCAATAAAAAGTTGGCAAGTTTGCCTCAAATTAAGAGAAACGTGACTAATTTCAGATCGGCAGCGACAAAGCCCTTTTCTCCAGGACTTGTGGACTTGGCATCCATTGCCGGTCGTCATAGCAATACTCGGCTGGTTCATTTTTTGCGTTTATTTTAGTCGTGTTCAATTTATTGCTCTGCAAACGTTGTTGCTGGTTATCTTGTGTTGCTGGGAAATGCACCACCACGCGTTTCAAGTCTTGTCATTGTTTATTTCCTCGCTCTCAACTGGAGCTTGTGCTCCAAAAAACGACGAAATGTCTTAAAATTTTGCGCGAGAACAGTCGTTTCGAGATACTGCTGGAGTCCAAGAAAAAGAAAACGGAACGGTTTAAACCATAAGTGTTTGTTGATTAAACAGCACATTCTATTAAAGGTAATTTGTCAGGAAATCAAATTCGTCGCATTTCATGCAATCCAGACAAGAGGTATATGTTATACTGCAAACCCCCCAAACCCGGCTGGCCCTAAAGTTGGCCCCGATCGTATGAATCCTCTTTGTAGTCCAAGAACCCCTGCTAGTTGTGAGTAGATATTGATGACCGTTATCTTGTTTGGCCCCAGGTGCCGCCTCGATACTACAGGGCCAGGTGGTCACGGGGGTGCGTCTGGCCGAATCGCGCGGCCGGTCCCTGAACCCCGTTGCGGATGACGAAGAAGACGGGCCCGATCGAGGCCGGAAGTTCCAGTACCTGACCGAGGTTCTGAAGTGGAGGTCACACAGCGCCGCTGACCACGTCCTGTTCTCCCAAATCGGGCCCAAGGTAGGTTCCCCACCACCAGCTTGACGTGATGTAAAGCAGTTGTTAGTGTCCAGTACAGGCCAAGACCTGAAGACCTCGTTTCTCAACCGGGGGTTTCACCGAGGTAGATTTTAAAACAAAATCTACGTTTTTGAGTAAAGTTTTCTGTGCTGCTCTTATTGCAGTAAATTTGTTTTTTCGGTTTGTTTTTATACCAGCTGTTTTCACAATGCTATTCACTACAATGTGTTCCGAGCGTGTGGGACGTTGAAACGATGCGTGTGGATCAGGCCCGCGGGCCACATGTTGCCCGCCAGTGCGTTTTCAGTGGCCCGCGGAAGCATTCAGGTCAAATCTGACATAAATGTGGAGGCGTGGATGAAGATTACAACAAACAACCACATTCCTAATTTCAAATGACTTCTTGAAAAGTGTATTGGCGTTGGTCTCATTGCATTGCTTGCGCCGGATAAAGTGCATTTGCACAAGAACAATGAATAATACCTTTTCTGTGTACCCCTTTATTTTTTTGTTTCATTCATTTACTTCACGATCAAATTAGAAGGTGCGGCCCTCCGCGGAACGTGGTCTTCTCAAGGTGCCCCCCGAGCAAAATTAAATGCCCTCACCTGGTGCATGTAGAGAAATGCGCCTAGAAAGTGCTTTTTGGGCTAAATTTATTTCCCCCCTTTACAGGGAAACATCGCACAGCAACTCACCTGTCAGCAACTTCACAGAAAGGCCGAAAAAGTCGCCCAACTCCTTTTGTCCCCCCCTGCACAACACGGCATGCCCCCCCTTTCTACCGGAGACCACGTTGCCCTCCTGTTTCCACCTGGCCTGGACCTGATCGTCGCTTTCTACGGGTGCCTTTACGCCGGGTGCGTCCCGGTCCCGGTCAGGCCTCCGCACTGGAAGTCGCTGTCGTCTACACTACCCACTGTCCGAATGGTTGTTGAGGTAAGCAAGACCGAAGTTTGCTTGTGGGCGGGATTTTCAGGTTAATTGTCAACTGCATAAAAAAGCTGCAATTTTGCGGAAGAACGGTTTTAAATTTTGCTGCAATAGTTTTTCTGCTTTGTTTTTTTTACCGATAAAAAACAGGAATTATTTCCTTTTGACAATAAATGCATGGCTTTTGCCAAATTGTTTATCGAACAATCGTATTGTTTTCTTGCAGCTTGAAACCTTTTTCTGAAAAAGTTGTCTCTCGTCAGAAAATAGCTCATTAAAAATTTCAGCAACGGTTTCTGATTGGAGCTGTGTTTTGCTTGTTTGCTGTCATTTTGATAAAAATAATAGACGGTTTTCTGTGATTCAGATTTTGCCGTAATTTTCGTTTCTGTTAATAGTTTCTGCGCCAAAATCGGAAATTTTTGCAAAGTTTTTTTTCCATCGCTGCAGATTTCTAAAGTCGTCGCCATCTTGTCCTGCGCCCAAGTGATTCGCAACCTTCGCTCGAAAGAAGCCATCGCAGTGTTGCAAAGTACGAGCCATCAGAGCTGGCCGCCCATTCTCGACATAGAAGAATCCCCGCGCAAGAAACTGACCGTCAACTACAGGCCTCCCACGCCCGAGTTGCTGGCCTACCTTGACTTCAGCATCACCACAGCTGGCACCCTGATCGGGGTCAAAGTAAGTCAGGGTGGCTCAGGTCGCTATGTTGTGTGTTGTTGTACGTTGATATGTGTTGTTGTTTGTTGCTGTGTGTTGATATGTGTTGCTGTTTGTTGATTAGTTTTGTTGTTTGTTGCTGTGTGTTGATATGTGTTGTTGTTTGTTCCTGTGTGTTGATATGTTTTGTTGTTTGTTGCTGTGTGTTGATATGTGTTGTTTGCTGATGTGTGTTGTTGTTTGTTGCTGTGTTTTCATGTGTTATTGTACGTTGCTATGTGTTGTTGTTTGTTGCTGTGTGTTGATATGTGTTGTTTGTTGCTATGTGTTGTTGTTTGTTGCTATGTATTGATATGTGTTGTCGTTGGTTGCTGTGTGTTGATATGTGTAGTTTGTTGATATGTGTTGTTGTTTGTTGCTGTGCGTTGATATGTGTTGTTGTTTGTTGCTGTGTGTTGATAGAAGCTTTGGTAAAGAAGCGCTTGGCAAGCTGTGGATAAATGACTGTGCTCTCTCAGAACTTTCGCAAATCATCTCTTAATTCTTTTTTGTGCGAATGCGCATCGCAGTGACGTAAGGCAGAGATGTTTGTATCGGGGGTTATAATTTTGTCGTTCAGACATAACTGTTGCATAAATCTGCAATTTTAAGTCGTTACTTCCAATAGCTCGTCGTATGCGTCAGTCAGAGTGGTATGTGTCAGTGTTTGACGGACTAGTCTATGCTGACTCGAAACTCCACATCCTTCGCAGTTGCTGAACGGTTTGATTTAAATAGATTTGAATAAGAAAACTGATCGAGCGCGTTTAGGGCCGCACAAGTTTTTTTGCTTTAAATCTATAGCTGAGCGAATTTTGATTGTGCGAACACTGGGACTGCGGTCACGTGACTTCCGTTTTGACTTCGCGTTTCAAATTTTTCGTCACGTTTTCCGGACTCTGACGTGGAAGGCGGCAGCCCACTCTTCAGCTCAATTCTAAACTGCCTTTCGAACGCACCCGGTACCCTGTAATCGCCATGACCAACAGCACCCTCGGGTGCTGCTTTTAACTGACGTTACCTTTCCGGCAGATGTCGCACTCCGCTTCCAGCAACGTCTGCCGCTCGATGAAGATCCAGTGTGAGTTGTACCCGTCGCGAGGTGTCGCCCTGTGCCTCGACCCTTACAGCGGCCTCGGGCTTGCTCTGTGGTGCATGAGCAGGTGAGTTGTCATACAGTTGTTGACGTTGCAGATAACTCCTTGCAAGTGACATTTAGTGCGCTGTCTTGTATTTAGATCGCCTGCTTGGTGGTGGTGAAACTCTTGTCATGTTACCGACACGTCTTATCATGATCTCGACCGAAATCTGCTAACTTTGAACGTTTGGCGAATGGTTTGTTTTGCTTTCAGGGAAAATGTTTTGTTTTCAAAGTATAACGCCTGGAATTTACATTTTTCATTCAAATGGCAATAGTTACAAGCTCTTGGTTTTCTGTATGCTTTCGAGGAATCAGCCAACTGGGATCTGCTTTCAAACTTGCACACATCTATATTCAAGCAATTAGTCTCCACAAGGATGAAGCAGTTGAATCGATAAGCAAATATTTTAAATAGGAAATCGACTTCACGCTACTCACTGAAATCTGAAAATCTTCAAGCAACAGCGTTAGATGCTTTCACCGATTCAGTGAAAGCAGTTATTTGGGAAAAGACGTATATTCAAGTTCTTTGCTTGTCGTAGCTTGTGTTCTGATTTATTCATTTTTGTCTTGAGTTTATTTGTTTTGGTTTTGTTTGTTCCTGCTTCCGCCCCCCAACATCTCGCCCATAAGCGCTGCTTGCAGATACCAGGACTGTGGAGTTGCGTGAAATCGATTCCCTATTGTAAAGAAAGTTTGCAGATGGGTTCGACCCAGTCGCCTTAAGTTGAGACTGGTTACTCGTATGACAATCGTTAGTATTTTGCGCTAACCTTAGCAAAGAGTAGAAAAAAGAGCTTATTCGCGCTCCTTGAAAAGCTGTAATTCACATGAATTTCCCGCTTCCATTTTTATGCTGCAATGCTTTGCAAAATATTTTTTACCGGAAATGAGGTATCTCGGTCAATCGTTCGTCTCTTCTCTTGTTGCCCCCCCTGCAGTTCGTGATCCGATTCTGAATTAATACTCTCTTCTCGCGCAGCGTCTACTCGGGGCACCAGTCGATTCTACTCGCTCCAGCCGAACTCGAGTCCAACCCACACCTGTGGCTGCAGATAGTTCACCAGGTCAAAGTTCGCGATGTCTTCCTCTCGTACAGCGTCCTGGAGCTGTGTATGAAGGGGGTGGGGTCACAGGTCATGCAACTTCGGGTGAGTCTGGCGATGACGTGGTGACTTTGAATATTTTCAATTGGTTGTTATTTTTCGAACCGTCGATATTTTCCGCTGCACCAAATTAAAGTCTGCTCGGAAAGCTTTAATAAAAGTCGCTCTGCTTTTAATAACGTATGTATTTGATTGTA
>Ga0210059_1012702_pt1 | contig 12680 bp, 1 predicted proteins | sample Ectturendosymbi2_FD_188042 | JGI IMG/M metagenome (GOLD analysis project Ga0210059, IMG submission 188042) | Ecteinascidia turbinata endosymbiont from Florida, USA - Sample 2 (SPAdes) (version 2) | ecosystem: Host-associated > Tunicates > Ascidians > Unclassified | place: Key West, Florida...
TAAGTTCACTACAGTCCCATGCTCTCTGAACTTCGTAACCCAACTAACAATCGTTGATTTTGGTGGAAAGTTGCGACAATGGAAACGTTTTCGAAACTGAATCTGTACACTCTGGTATGATTTTGTTGCAAAATAGGTCTCCAGGGAGAATATCTTCTGCTGATTTGTCCAAGACATTTTTGGGGCAACTATAGCTGCAAACGATCATCCATAGATTCACCTATCACGTCCTGCAACAGAAAAAACATTCGTTAAAAAATGGGTTTTTTATCGAACAAAATATGGGTATGCATCTTTTTGGGTCACCCTGTAGTTTAACCACAGACAGGACATTATATTAAGACGTTCCTCAACTCCTGTTCCTCTGCTCCACTTGTTCTTTTTTAGTGCAAAAGAAGCAATCAAAATAAGGACACAATCACCACAAGAGCCATCATCGAACTTTTCGATCGAGGATGACCTGCAGAAAAAAATATGCTGATCGTGCGTTATACAATATCAGCAATACATGTACGAAAAATGACACATGGATGGTTGTTGAATGTTTGAATTTATTACATGCTACATCACCATATTTCACATTTTTGTGAAAATCTTAAGGTGTCTTCATTTGGCATAAATATCTTCACCACATTCCATAGCGAACATTTGTTCATAACATGGCTTTTGTTTTTGGCAGTGAATCCAAGTACAGCTGTTCTATGAATTATGTGCTCATGATCCTACACATTATTAGTAAATGGCGTGGCTCGAGTCAATGACGCAACTCCACCCGATTCAAGTCACGGTTTTTGGTGAATCGACTTAGGGACGTCGGGAGCAGCGGTAGGTCAGGGTGCAGTGAAAGAGTTGTGAGCAATAGAAACTTATAAAAAACAAGACAATGGTTAGTCTACCACTTTCTTTCAGCAACAACGTTGACCTTAAATTGGAAACAGAAATTACAGAAACCGTCATGAATTTTCTGGGTGCGCGTCTGCGCGAATAGCTGCAAAAAATTGTTTCAGGTCGATCTAGATAAACCATTAAAATACCCATGATTCTCTTGTGAAAAAGCACCTACGCCACTATTGCCCCCTTTTGAAAAGCAGGGAGGGCAATGCCACCGTAATGCTCCCGTTATCTGGCGTACCTGACTCGACTCCAGTCACGGTTTTTGGTGACTCGATTCGACTCGAGTCACGGTAAAAGAACGATGCTGTGATGACTCGAGACACATTTTTTACCGAATGAATCCACTCGACTCTAGATACAATAAATGACTCCCGACTCGAGCCAGAGTTAATTTTGCAGTCTCTGAACGTCGTGACAAACACAGTTTGTGTCTCCTTGTAAGGTTATGCTAATTGCTCAGAATCAGGTTCCTCCTGACACTGAGCTAAAGCTGAGACGTAGTGTAGTATTTACATATCGGAATCTTGCTGTCGACCTCGTAATTGCACTTTGAGTTTTTGTTATGCGAAGTGATGGCCAAGGAGGTATATCGTTCGCAGCATGGTTAGGCTAGACCAGTGTTTCTCAAAGTGGGCGGAATCGCCCCCTTGGGGGCGGTTTTGATGGGCAAGGGGGCGAAAAAAATACAGGGGGCGAATAAACACCATGGAGGCGAAAATGCTCAACCACTAATTGATGATTGAGTTAACTTCAGTATCCTATTATTATGACGTGTTAGTTCCTTGCAAATTTTAATTTACTATGATAATCTTTGGAGGTTGTTGCTAAAGCAATTTATCTGTTGAATATTTACTCCGGATCGTGTACATGCCCGGCAACAGTGTGGATTATTTCAGGGCTGCGAAGCCGTCGTAAAAATGTCACAGCTCCGCCTCCGCAGCTCTTCTTTTCATGAACATGGCTCCGGCTCCGGAGCTCTCCTTTTTCATGACTCAGGCTTCAGCTCCGTCTTCTATTTGTTTTCACACATTAATGTTTTAATTGTCGTGGTGTGCCTCAAGTTGAATGGAAGTTTTTTTTCTGTCTCAACTCACATTCATTTAAAAAATTAAAATCTCATTCATTTCAAATCTCAAATCTCATTCATTTAAAAAAACAAAAAAGGCAGTCCACTGTCCAGTCTATAGCATGCTGTGAAAAGAAAGAGGAAAACGGCGCTAGAGTCTGACCACTGTGGAAGCAGTGAAATGTATTGCGCAATAGAGATTTTTTTTAATTCTGAAAGAGCTACAATCTCCTTTCACGTACAACTCCAAATGAAGTCATGAACAGAAACAGTGTTGCGCGCATGAGGTGCCCAAATGAATCTGGCAACCTACATATGTAAAGGTGAACTAAAAAGAGAAAATTTATCACTAAGCAAAACTCTGAACCATAATCCAAGGAGCAAAATCTCCAGTTTGCGTGATATAGGCTACCCGTAAACCTGCTTGGCAACAATGCTCTATGACGCGTGACAGCCTCTCACCAACCAACGAACAAAACACTTTTGGATGTACTTTTGTCTTTTGTCCTCTAACTAACCAGCCTAATAATCCAGGATATTACTGTTTGTAAAAATTTATAAAAATGCACATTTGCTATAATTTATGTTAGTAAATTTACCCCTAGAAAGATGAAATTTACCCCTGGTGGTAAATTTATCCCAGGTGAAGAACCGCTGTTCCAGGCGGAAGATTGTCAAGGCGAGTTTCTCAAAGTTCTGCGGACTAGCTCCCCCACGGCTCACAATTAAAAGGCTAGCTGCCGCAACACAAGCTACCCACTGATGTGTGCACAATGTCACTGTCAAGAGCAAGATTTCTGTGAAATTGTGCGGAATGCGTCAACGTTAGCAAGACATTTCAGTAACGTCGTCAATAATCATATTCTCCTAACTTTCGATGTTGAATTACACAAAACGTTTTAGTTTGCAGCTGCATTGTCAAGACCTTTCATTTGTTAGAAAGGCTGATATAACACATGGCGATCGCCCCCTCTAAAACCTGCAAAAGAAACTTTATTCACCATGATTTTTTACAATTTGGAAAACACCATTCACGATATAAGGCAATTTTACCATCGATGGTTTTGTGACACCAATGTTGTGAAGTATACTGCATCTCTCTTGCAGTATTGAATTCACAATGAGACTTCACTAACTAGTAAATATTAGTCTACTGAAATCGCCCCCAAAACCGTGCTGGCTGAATCCGTACTATGGACTTCGTTTCCATTATAAAATTAAATTAAACACAAGTAGTCAATAATTTGTTCGTGGGCTTTTCGAATGAAGCATACTTTAGATCAACCTAACCTTTTTTGAGAATCTAAAATAATGCATGAAACTTTCGGAGGCGGTTTCAATTGTCCGGCTTCCCTCCCACCCTGGTCGCAGGCCTAATGTATCTTACACGTGCATTAAACCCTGTGTAAACGTTTTTGATCTTTTATTGCCGGAAATTCTGTTGAGGGTTGTATTGGACTCCAGCGCGAATCCAGCATTGATAAGGCGATAGATAAACCCGGAGCAATGCACTCACAAAGCTAAGTGCACTCTATGGGCGTATTTGCAGTCTATGTTTCATGTATATGTGCATAAACTGTAAAATGCATCTTTCCTATATCGCAACTGTTCAATGACTATTATTTTCAATTCATGTTGTTCTTTACAAAAGAGCATCCGACCAATTGACAACTTTTTTGTAAAAAAGAGATTTCATGGTATGGTTTTTCAAAATAAACCCTACGTAGATAAAACAACACCAAAAACGATTTTTAAAAGTGTAGTAAAAAGGAGCGGTAGCAAAACGATAGCTCGCTAATATTTTTATTCAGTTGCAGGAGCAGCAGCACCGCTAGTATTTAACTAATAGCGGTAGAAGGAGCGTCGCGGTTGGCCACCACTGCATAGCGTTTGGGGAAACCAGCAATTCAGCATGCCACGACAACCTTCCTCACCAGCAACCTCGACTGTGGCTGCACCAAACCTCTGCACATATTATCAAACAGTGAAATAATTTGAAGAAGCAGACAATTTCACCCACATCCTCAAATGGGAATTAGAGAGTAATCCGAATAAAACTTTTGAATTCAAGCAAAGCTCTTAACATCACTGTTTCCTCCTTATTGCAAAAAATGGGATGGTGAAAGGAGGTTTCAGACTCGTTTGCAACAACGGCTTAGTACTTTTTGATATAGCCATTTTCGCACATCTTTAGTATTACGTATTTGGTCTAGAAATGTTGCGAAACGTTAACTTCTTAAAGTGGTAAAAAGTAAAGTGAAAACAAACAAACAGTCCACAGGAAACACTCTTTTCTCCAACATGTAATTTTCCACTTACAACTGGGCGGTGCAGCAAACGAAAACAAGTAACTAGATTGTTTGTGATGGCAAACGCATAGGAATAAAACTTTCACACTACTGAAAAAGATGTCAACAATTGGAGTTGCGCTAACAGTAAATCGTACAGTAGATCTGAGCGATTGTAAACATAACTGCCTACGTACGTAATTGCTGGGAAAAAATCGAAACTAGTTTGATTAGACCAGTTGTTCTCAACCTGAGGATCACGGGAAGATTTCCATGGTACTTGAGTTTTTATGTAGGCCTATTGCTATTTTTAATATCCTATAACAGAGGAAAATGCATGACGATTGAAAACGCCGTGTAGATTTTTCCTGATCGTGCGTTGTTGTGATGCAAAAATGTGAAATCCACGGCTTTGCCAGCTAACCTGGGGGTTCGGGTTGATTGACTAGAATCTAGTGCAGGGGTCTTCAAACTAGGGCCCGCGTGCCAAATCCGGCCGGCGAAGCAGTTTTATCCGGCCCGTGAAGACATTTTGCCAATACTGCAAATATAATATAATTATGAAAAATTTGTTGATTTCGTAGAATCTCACATTTCCGAAACAATCACATTGTGGAAGATGTCCGGCCCTCGGACTGTGGAGTTCTAGTTTATGTGGCCCTCGAACAAAAAAGTTTGCAGACCCCTGCTCTAGTGCCTACAGTCTAGGCACTAGTGAAATCTCCACGTTTAAATTCATACCGCCATACTTCATTGTGAAAAGACAAAATGTTCTGACAAAATGCGATAAGTTGAGCATTACATAGAAATTATTGACAAAGCATAATGCCAAATAAACACAGAAGGTTAAAAGAATACGTATACGTAGGGATGGTGGGCACTTGGAGGGAAAGGTTAAAGGCAGGCTGCTAGAGAAAAAAGAGGCGCTACTTTTACAGGAATGTTAATTGGCTAGATTAACAAACTTAAAAGAGTCAGAAAAGTAATAGTTTATTTTACTACACCGTTTTTCTAACTATCCCGTTGTGGTTCTAAATTGACCCCTCTTTACCTTCACTTTACACAGACAGCAACAGAGACAGCACAGCAATTAACAATACCTGCATCTTGCAAGCATTGGGATCACTAATACAATTTAAACAGAGCTTATTGTATTCTTATTTTATCAACGGCAATACACATCAACAAACAATGGCGTTCACTATTCAAACTGCGCCATTATACAACACACTCAACTGCATTCATTATTCTCACTATGCAGTTGTCAAAATAAACATTTCAAACATTCTCATAGCCTTTTAAACTAACCTAAAACAAAACTAACAATTTATCAGCGTACATACTAATATATTAAATTCAGACCTTCTCTTCAGTCATTTGTTACACAACCTTTTAGTTTCGCAATCTCGAGTTCAAGCCTCGCCGACTGGTACAATTGCCCCAGCGTTTCCTGAATCAGGACAATCATCACGCTTTCCCTTTAATTTGCTTTTGCCCAAGGGAACCTGTTTCACCAGGCACCTCCCTTGCTAGTTATGATGAAATGTTTCCAACCGAGCCCTCCCTTATCACGAGATCAAAGGGCATGCCTCAGTACAACAAGCATCGTATCCATACGACAAGTTGTCCAAACGACTTCTGGGTCACCTTTGAAAGCTCATCAGATTATATAGGCGCAATTTCTTTATCTATTTCATTATGACGTTTTGATATATGCATTCATATCGCATCATATCATATGTATGCATGCATATATACACATCTTTGAATGAAAACAATTTATTTGTCATGGATTTTGATTTCGCTCATTTACATAGAACATTTGCACCAAAATGAGAACATTCACACATCGGCAACCAGTTATCGAGACGTAATACAATACATAATTATTTCAGAATAACACCAGTTTACTTTTATATCTCATTTAGTTAATAAATGACACATTATTTCGATGCATTGTTAGCTTCGAGAAAATGTATCGCGTCAGCTCGTTCAACACTGCTTTCTATTACTTTGACTGACAGCGTTTGATAAGTAATTGAGAAATCCCAGAAATGTAATGTTTTGTTAAGCAATTCTGATGCATCCCGTACATATTGAACATAAATAGCACTATTCCTCAACGTTAAACCAACTGCATATACTTTTTGTTCTTTAGGTTCAGACATACGTAGTTTAATTTGTTTTTCATTTTCTGCGTGATATGCTAACCAGTTTAGTACCAACGCCATTGCTTTTTCATCTGGCATATCGCCCAAAGGTTGTGTTATTTCTTCTTTGCTGTTGGCTCCGAAGATTCGTAATACCTTTCTGATACTGCGTTGCCTTTGCCAGCAATCTTTTAAATCATCTAGCGTTTCCATTTGCTTATACCTTTGATAATTCCTTCTGTAAAACACAACTTTAGGGAGTTATTCAGACTTCATTGCTGCTTATTAAACATTTCGTTTTAACGTTAAAAGTTCCTCGGTTATTTCGTAATTTTTGCGTTGAAACGTTTTTCCAAAAGTACTAAGTTCTTCTTAGATATTGGTTTGATCAGGCTTGACATGAAAGTGAAAATATACACACAAAAAATACATAAACACGCTTTTTAAGCATGATCAAAAATAGCACAATGAAACTGTAGCAGCACAAGGGATAACACAACATTGGCAAGAAAGTTTCTTTCCTACTTTCGCAATTTTTGTCACTGCCCCAGGATTATTTACATTACTATCTATCGTTAAATTTCTTTGCCTTTTTTATATTACTATGTTGATTTGCGAGCCAGTGCTACCTGTAAAACATCTTCTCTTAAACTGTTCACAGCATCTGCCCGTGTCACACCTTTTCAAACCGCTTCGTGTGTTAAAGTGCCGTAACTGCCTTCGTTAGCCCAGCAATGCAATGCATTTTCAATTAGTTCCGGTACTTCTCAAGTCTTGCTGACGAACATGGTTCCCTGCCGCATTGCTATTGTTTTTCGGCAAACCGTTTGTATTTTCAGGGACTGCCATGCATATTTCAATGTCTCGTCCGCTTTTAACGTCAGCCACTTCAATGTTATTTTCGTTTACTGTGGCTTTATTCTCTCAGCATCGTTACTGATTTCATACGTTTCGTTTAAATGTTCGACCACCACTTTGTAAACATTTTACTTGCATATTTCTCTTTCTGTAAAACATGAAATGGTGAATCATGCAAACTTTATAGTCTTGCCACCTTCTTGCACAAATATGACACTTCAAATGTCTCGTTCTGGCCTTCATATTAATTGCATCTCAGTCAATCTTTATTTTTGCCTCAGCAGTTACTTTCTTTTTGTAAATAAGGTCACTTAATTCAATTGTTTCTTTTAGCCAGTCGCTGGTTCTGCCTTCAGTGCCTGAGGACCTTTTGTTATTTCTTACGACAGAATCACGAAAATGGCTGTTTGGAAAAATACATTCGTGTCCGAGCATTTAAACACAGACCAGCCCCAAATGGCCAAGTGCTTTGCACTCGTATGCTTTGCCTGTTGCAGCATTGACGATTCCAGCTAACAGCATTGCTCGGGCAAACCATACAAAGAGGGCAAAACACACAGTCGACTCTCATGTTTTCTTTCAAACACGCACACATTTGCATTAAGACAAATGCGAAGATGTTCTCAAAAGCCCTTTGTTCAAAGAAATAGTGTGACTTCTAGCAAGAAATTCACATTTGATTTCTGCTGAAAACTTCTGACTTCTTATCTTTTGCACTCATAATAAAGCAGTGATGAATCGCAAAGTAAAGCACAAACGCGCCAAGGAGAAAATAAGACAGGTTACCGTGCTGAAAACATATTTTTTCCACAGATGAAAATTTCAAAAAAAGTTCATATTTGTTTGCACTGATCTTTATAGCCTCCTGATAATGTAGCCTACTGCTATGCAATGCAATACCAGTTCGCTACCAATTTGTATAACTTTCATGTTAGCCTATGCTACTGCTTGTAAACGTAATGTTTCCTAGTGAACTTTGCCAGTAATCTAGTAAAACGTGACAGTAAGCTTTGTCGTTTCTAATAAAAATTCCTACTTTACTATGGCGTATCGTGCATTTCACGGTTAAATCTGCAATGGTATAATATCTTTAATCATGGGCGTCCGCAGGGGGAGGGGCAAAACGGGCATTTGCTCCCCTGGAAATTGGAACTAAGAAGCAAAATTTCTAGAAAACGTGAAATTAGCATTTTAATTCTGATCTGTTGGGTTAATTCTTGCAATAACATTTTGTTTGATGATATGACACTCACACTATAAAAGAGTCAGGTTCACTGTTCTGGTAGCCTACCACGCAGTGATGAGCTTGCAGTTCACTAAATTCGCTTCTCTGCCTGCAGAGGCAAGTTGCGAAACGCGGGGTTCTGCTATTGGCCTTTGTTGCGTAACAATATCATGGCAACAAATCTTCGAAAGACGAAGATGTACTTCAAATTACAGTGGCACTGGTAGGCGGGCATTTTGCCGCATGTAACTATTGAACGCAGACTTGGCAGGTAATGCTGCGAGACAATGAATGGTGATGGCGGTAAGACAGTACGTTTATACCAATGGTGGGCGAACTGCGGGTCGCCGACATATTTTGTGTGGCTCTTCTAGATAAATAGCAATGTCTTAAATTGACTGGAGTTGTTACCTCATATTTAACGTTTGTTTTATTTATCGAAGTGTTTACACAAGTTCGTGAAGTTGCGCGCTTTTGATAACAACGACAGTGAACCTAAATCGCAAATTAGGCTACTTACGTTCCCAGAGGAAAATTAAAATTTTTCAAAGACACGTATTGTCAAAAGCGTTCTGTCATTCTTCCAATGTCAGAATGAGAACGAATGTTTTTCACGAAGAGGCAATTGCAGACCACAAAGTGGAAGAATACTAAAATAAATTTTAAGACTACTGGAGGAGTTCCAAGGCAGATTTGAGCATTCGCAAGATTGAAAACCATGCTTTGCCTTCCTTGTAAATCCACTCAATGTTAATGTAGTCGGTGATGGCTGTCCAGTTCACCAACCGTTTGTCACAAACTTGACTACTGCAGAAACTAAACTGGCCGAAATACACAAATATCTGGCTCTAAAAAAACGTTAGTCAATGAATCTCTACAGTTAATTTCTGGCAACAGGTCCCAGAAAGCAAATACTCAGAATATAAAAGACCAGTGTACAACTCATTTCTTTATACAGTACGACATATTGTTGCGAAGTTTTTCTGTAATGTTTCTCTGTAATGACGTTCGTAAAATCAAACCATTGTGCAACCCTGAAAAATGAACACTTGGGAGAACTAAATCGCACATCTAATATCATACTGTCCAGATTTTTGGAATCAAACAAAAACATAATATTGACAATCACTGTACATCATTTAATGTAAAACTTGCATTCTTTAAAGCATTTGTATTGACACTACAAACTGGTTTTGCGACTCGCTAGTCTTTTTGGTTTTCTGCAAATGACTCTTCCATCGAACAAGTTTGCCTACCCCTGGTTTGTACTATGTGTAAAGAAACCAGGACCGTTACGAGGGGCGCAGGGGGGAGAAGCCCTCATTGGAAAATTTTTCGCCTCCCCTGAAAAAATATGTTGGACAAAATTTAAAACTATTAGACGTAGTTAAAAAAAGTTTGGCCCCTATCAGAAAACTCTTTGCACCCCTTGGTGTCCTAAGCTGGTTACGTGCCTGAAAGAAGCATGTGTGAAAAAGAAGCATTGCAGCCAAAAAGCGCATTTTTGGAACCAATGCTCCCTCTAAACAGGGGCGCATTCAGGGGGGCGATCGCCCACCCTAAAATCTAAGAAAGTAACTTTATTCACCATGGTTTTGTACAATTCAGAAAATAACATAACAAAACCATTTCCGAATAAGACATTTGTCATGTTCGAATTGTCTTACTGTTCACAATATGAGGCAATTCTGTCGTTCAATGTTTTGTCACAGCAGTGTAGTGAACTATACATCATCTCTTCTTACAGTAGCGAAGCCGTTATGAAATAGACTACCACTGAAATATCCCACCCTAACGTTATTAGCTGGACCCGCCTCTGCCTCTTAAGTGCGAAACTGCGCAGTACCACCAGATCATTTGCACAGTGAAATCTCATTCTCGCCCACTTGCAACCTTACTAAACATTGGAAAAACACGAACGCAAGGAGAAGCAATTTGAATTAAATCTGCATTTTGTTCGTATTTTGATAAGATTTTGTGCTTATTCTGATTATTCATAAAGTTTGCAATTCATCTCGAACTCTGCTAACCTACTCTTAAAATATCCATTCACACTAAAACAAAATTTTCTTACAGGGAATACGCTGTAACTATTGCCGTACCATTGGACATTTTGCTTTTTGTGTACGTCCATTTGCGTTGCATCGCCAACAAACTGAAAAAGGTAAGAAAAATGTCGACTTTACCCCCCTTGGAAAAATTTCTGCGGACGCCCATATCTTTAATCGTACTCCCTACTAACAGTATGATTACACAGCTACAAAAGCTATGGATATTTTATTATATACCTATTCATTATAGCTCAGTTCTTTTTAGATCGCGACACTACTACAGACGCGGTTTGATAATCTGACTAGAAAGTAGGATGTTGTGGTATTTAATGTTTTTCTTACTTCTACAGCACTGGTTCTCAACCATTTCGCTGAAGGGAGCCAAATCTAAACCTACGAATTTTTAGAGAGCCGCACAAAAAATTTTACCACAAGACAATCGATACGTTTTGTTTTATTGCATTAACGAAGTCTGTTACACAAAATGTTAGAGGTATTACTGAAAGACACTGCCATCGAAAGGGATCCTTTATTCCTTTCCCAGAAAAGATTCAGGCACTAAGCTCTTACAGAGTATATAGTTTGCCTGAGAAGCAGGCATCATCAGCTCTTATTCAAAAAGAATCTGTTACAGAAGGATTGCTAAAGGCCGCACAAAGGATGGTTGGGAGCTGCATGCGGCTCTGAGAACAGTGTTTGAGAACCATTTTTCATGAAGTAACACCACGCCTGACAGCTACGATGTCACAGGTTTAGCGATGATTAAACCAAAGAAACATCAAAAGCTTGCAGATCCATTATTGCAGTCTGGTGTCGCAACTCATAACAATCGCCTTAGTGTGCCATAAAGAGGACATGTAAGTCTATTTGAGAAAACCGTTAGTATCTAGGAATAGGAAGGGACCCAGAGCCGGAGCTACTTCTCAAATAGCCATAGCTCCGGCTCCGGTCCTAAATTTTAAACTGAACTCCGGATCCGGCTCCTGATTTTTAATTTGAGCTCCAGCTCCAGGCAAAATGCCCAGCTCCGGCGCTCCGACTCCGTCTGCCTGGATTATTTTCACAAGAATTCTGAACGTAATTTTGACGTCGTAATACAATGGCTTAGTTCAGCTTGGCTTGGTTCAGCTTATTTAAAACTTTCTTTAAATAAAGTTCGTTAAAATACTACCCTGCTTTATCAGGCTTGGGTGTCGAAAACGATGTGTCGAGAGTGAAAAGGGGACGATGGAATAAAAAAGTTTGAGAAACACTGTGCTAGACTTTGGAATTGTCCGAGATTGAAGGTAAGAAATGAAAAGCTTGATATGTTTGAATATTGTGGTTTCCTAAGCAACATCTTGCAGAAATTAACATTTTTTCATTACTTTACAACATGTTGCCGGCTGATTGCCTTGGTCTTAGTGGTCTTAGTATGAAAGAGAGTTTACTAATGCAAACAGAATTGAAGTGAATTCACTGAAAAGCTTAGTGTTGCTAGGGGTATGCATTGCACCTACTGAAAGGAGTTGGATCAGTTATTTTATTTCAGATTAAGGTAGATAGTGGGCAGTCGAAATTAAATGCCAAAATAAAAGAAAGTAATGAAACATATCACTCATCGTGACATTAGTAGAGCATGATTACTCCTTATTAATGTTGGAGGTGGGTACATTTCACTATTGCATCATTTTAATTCAGTTAATCATTGCAATAGCAAATATAGTACTCCAACAAATTTTGCGATACATGACAAATTCCCCATATCTAGCACATTTTGCCTGCTTTACATGGTTGAGTGTTGTGCTATTCAACTCAGCTACACTTGAATATAGCAAGGAGATTAGATCATGCTTACACAAACGTATGCTTTATGCTCATATACAACTTAGCGTAGGCTATTGGTTGACAGGCTGAGAGAATACCATGTCTCCTCAGCAAATTGTCTACCAATTTGAAAATGTTGGTTGGCGGATTCGTGAAATTGTCGGGGACTGGTGGCCTTACCAGGGCGGGGAAGGCTTTGACGGATGTGTGGGGTAGGAGGATTGGCAATCGAGTCACGAATCCGCCATCGGTCAACATCTTCTTGACAACGCCGAATGTGCCTTTCATTACAATAAGGACAAATTCTCTGTCCTCGCTCGAGCTCGCACTTCATTTCATCTT
>Ga0210059_1012703_pt1 | contig 12680 bp, 14 predicted proteins | sample Ectturendosymbi2_FD_188042 | JGI IMG/M metagenome (GOLD analysis project Ga0210059, IMG submission 188042) | Ecteinascidia turbinata endosymbiont from Florida, USA - Sample 2 (SPAdes) (version 2) | ecosystem: Host-associated > Tunicates > Ascidians > Unclassified | place: Key West, Florida...
GCAGTAAGAGAGCTCTTTACATATAGGCCAACTCCACCAGCAAGTGTATGAGAGTCACGATGGTAGAAATCATAACCTTCGAGATTATGGTTAGACACCTGATTATTTGTATGATTAAGACGTGTTTGTGTCATGGCAACTTTGTCTGGGGTTGATTTTAGTTCTGATAGGTGTTGCTGCAAGTTTGGTATTTTTTTGCAAGCTCCTCACATTGCAATGTAGAAGAAATAAGTCCCTTTCCCTCTTATTTTCTATGAATTTAATAAAGCTACTTTGATCATAATACTTACAGATGTCAGGTTCGGTTGGGGTATCTTTGTTATTGTCAAAAGGAAGAGTCAAGGTATTTTGTTTCTCATTACATACATGGTTAAATAATTTTTGTGTTTCTTTATTTGTTAAGTTACTAAAAGGAATCTGATCTGTTATACAATTGTGACGGTACTATGGTTTAGGGCTAGACGCCAATGAATTAAAAGTAGACAGACACATATCAATACATTTAATATGCAGCCATCTTTCACACAAGTCACAAGCTATGGTTTTTTGGTCTTTCCTGCAGGGCTTTACACAAATCGCGGAAATTTTACAGGCATAGTGAATTGACTATATCTGCAACTTACGCACTACACAATAATGAAGTTTCACAGTTGCCATTACAAATTTTACTCAGCATGCAAATCTGAATTAATTAATTAAGGTAGTAAAGTAAGCCACGGGTTAAAGCAAAGTCAAGCCTTTCAGGACGGAATTATTTCATAACAATGCATCATCAGGCTGGAGTTAATTTTGAAAATTTCACTGAAGTGAAATTCAGGGACATTTTGCTAACCGGGACAGGACACGCGGACAGACATTTAAACCGGGGCAGTCCCGGCCAAACCGGGACGTATGGTAGGCCCAACCTTAACCAAAATCTAAAACCTAAACTTAATCTAACTTGAGGTTCATTATTCGTGAAAGACCGTTTGCTCTTCCTTCTTTTCACCAAAAGTTCCGCCCCCCGAAAAGTGCCACCCCGGGGCATTGCCCCCGACCCCTTGCCGGGGACCTGGCAACCACGAAGTGCACAGGGCTAATAAATCCCTGAAGCAACTTCGGTTTGCTTTTTTGTCTTACCTGTCAGTTTTTTGCAACTGCGGCAGGTCTTTTGCAGGTAACCCTTGCCTTCGTATTGAAGATTTTTTCTTTCTCTGACAAAGAGAAAGTATTAGGAGATGCTTTCGGCAGGCATTGTTGGGCTGCAGCATGCTGTAGCACACATGTGTCAAACTGGTGGCCAGCGGGCCATACGTGGCCCGCGAAGCTTAAATTCTAAGCCTCAGCCTACTTAGTTTTTTTGGAACCGTAGTGGTTTATACCTGTTTATAAAGGCGAATGATGGTCTTTGCCATGATATAACTTTGCTATTTTAGTCATCTTGCTGACCTGACATTTCTCTTTCTTTAAAAAAGTTATTCAGTTTTCAGGCTCCTTTCACTGCAACATAACAATTATTGCGTCGCAGACATGCTGATTACGCAATATCGTAGTTGATTGTGGAAGAAAACTTCAACCTAAGAAAACTTGATCGAAACAATTTGCATCCTTCTGTGCGCTAATGTTCATTCCAGGGGGGGCAAAGGGGCCAACTGCTCCCCCCCAAAATTTTTAGAAAATATAATCATTTTGTGCTTTGAGAGGCGTTTTTTCTAAGCAAAATAGTGTTATTCGCCTCAAATCAAATATTTTAGCTCCCCAATTTTTGGTCCCCCCAAACTTTTGGGCTGGCTACGCCACTGTTCCGCAAGAAACTTTTTGATGATTTCATGACAAAATATAGTTGCGACATTTCTACCCATCAGGTTTATTACAGAAAGCAAGATAGACACTTCAATCATTGTATGGGGTGCCGCCGGGCCGGCCTTAAGCCGATGCAACTGCATTGAGCTCCGCCATGGTGTTTGGGAAGGCCGTTCATTTTTTCAAGATACTCCTTGAGCTCGAAAATTCAGTAGCAACGGCTTATAAATATCATTGTTAGCAAACAATGATGTCATTTGAACGAACGGTGAATTTCCTCTACCGAACATTCGCGCTCCATTCTCATAGTATACAACGCGTTATATCCGCTATCCACCATACCCCACTCTTTATGGATGGAGCTTGGTTGTTACTATTGCCAGCTAAGACTGTACTAGACCTCCAGTCATTGCAAACAAAGTAGCTTATGTACAGTGGCGTAACTAGAGGTTTGAACCATGGGGCGCAAAGCGTAGCTGAAGGGGGCCCATCGGTCACCGTCCGGGGCCCACTAACCAAAACTCGGAAAAAAGTTAAGAAATGATAATTAATCTCTGGATATCGTGGATATTTTTATTAGCTGAAAAAAGAAAACACCCCGAAAAACGCAAAAAAACAACAACCTAAAGAATATTAAATATCAAAATGTCAAATAAAGGGGGCCCAGTTTTTACATTTAGTTTGTCAAGGGGAGGTCGCTCCCTCGTCCCCCTGTCAGTTACGCCACTGCTTATGTAGTGATTCAACTCGCAATGAAAAGGTCAAGACGAGTGTCTGTCGTATTAACTTTGGCGGCGGTTTTTCCAAGGTAACGTTCTTCAGTTCTCGAAAAATCCTCGAGAGTTTTTGGTTGGTTGCGGAAGAGTTGTAAGTTGGGCCGGACTTTTCGGGTCGGAATGGGTCCGGGATTAAGTTAGTCAAAATGTTTCGGGCCGATATCGGGCCTGCATACAACTTTTTTTTCAAGGACGGACACTTTTGTTACCAGTTACTATTGAACCAATCGAGTTGATTAAATCTTGACTAAAGTGATTATTTGTGAATGATTTAGTCATTTCTACGTTGCTACGCTACCGATGCCTCGCAGCTGCCCACATCTTGACATACTGGGTACATTTGGCTTGGCTGTCGGGCCTAAATCGGGCTTTAATCATAAATGTCAGGTTCGGGCTTATGATTTCGGGTTCAGGCTTTGAATTTAAGACCCATTTACAATTTAGGGTTGCGGGTCGTCTGCATTTCGACAAAGGTTTGCAGTTTTGTTTCATGGCAGAATGTTCCATTGATTCTCTATTTTAATATTTTGTCAAAATAAAATGAACTCTATGGCATTGAAGCAAATGACAAAAGATGAGACTGAACCAGTGGAAGCCAAAAATCTCATGCAAACCAGGGCAAAATTTTGTGAAGTGTTTGCACTTAAAATTTATTTCTTTACTTTCTCCAAAAAACTGTTCCGCGTTATTTGTTGGTAGTGCATGTAATTTTATCATTTGTCGCCCCACCAACTTTTATTATTTTGCCTATTTGCGAGCGTAAGTAGGGAGAAACTATACGTACTTCAAAGTCCAGGTTTATGAGCGTAAAGGACACTTAAAGCTGCCCTGCAGCGTAACTAGGCAAGGTAAAAATTGTGAATGTCATCCAGCACACTCGTTCCAGTTTATCGCAGTATTGGACGGCTGTAGGCTTCTATTTCATTAGTCAACTATGCGCATTATATATTGCGTGTGATAAGTGTTTCTACGTCTGTGACGTGGTAGTTATAAAATCTTTGTACATTACGTTTTCTAATTCATAAACAACAGTTTGCATTCCGAATCCAAGCATTTAAGAATACCTATAAATTGGAGCGCTTGTGTTTACCAAAAATGAGAACGGTAATCAGTTCATGTTAGCAGTTTTCAGTTGCTCTTGGAACGAAAAATGCCGTTCAACAAGAGCGAAGTAATTTCTTTGTAAGTTCGATTCGCTTGCTAGTTCGGTTTGATTGACATAACTTTGCACTTGCCCTCTCCGCTCGGATCTCCACTGCACAGTTTTCGGCTCAATTACGAGTGGTACTGGTATAGCGGCACACTGTCTGATGTCAACCACAGTTGCATACTGTTTATGGCCATTTTTGATATTCATATAATTATTCTGCCAAAAGAGTGGTTCTTAAATCGGTGGAAAATTTCCCACTGGTGGGATATTTGATCCAGGCAGTCGGACATGCTTTTAAGTTACACAGTTTCTAAGGAAGTGAATGTGATTGTTAGTCACAAAATTAATTTTTTTAAACCAGCACCTACTTGTCAACTAGTGCATTTTTTGGTACATTTTACGTTTTTAGCGTTGAACAATATTCAAAAAGTCATAATCGAATAACGACCGTAGTCGTTAGAGGCAGCCACCGTTGCTAAAGATAGGCAGATAGGTTAAGCCGTGGGAGCAATGATGTGTAAAAAAGCTGATTTCAGTTGTTTAAGGTAAAAAAAACTTAGAGTTCGGTGAAGATGATGTAACTTGATGTTGCAACAAGTTTGGTTAAAAAGGAACTAAGCAAAAATGACCTCGAACGTACAATGTTTCACGGCGAAATACGCTAGCCTACTTTTCAACGAATCATTGTTTTTTCCAGACATCCAATGTGCAAAAATGTCAATTGCGAAGGCTAATAGGCGAAAATGCAAGGAAGTCTACATCAAGTATGACTTTACTTGCCTCCAGATAGATGGAGGATATTCCGCGAGGGTGTCTTGTGCATGAAATCGCTGGCTAACAGCTATTTGAAGCCACACCAGCTCAAACAGCATTTAAACAATGCTCACAAGTACCAAGCTAGCCAGTTAAAATTTGAGTCAAATAAAGGTTGTCTCAAATCTGTCAGGCTGGATGCAAGAGGTGCATTTAACCATGCAAATTTTTCCATCGTTAAGGCATCGTATGTGGTTGCATTTCGCATTACTAAAGCGAAAAAATCTCATATTATTGCAGAAATACTGGTGTAAGGTGAAACCATGGTTCCTGGCTTCTTGGATTGCGCTAAAAATTGTAAATAGTTCTGTCATTTAAGGCCAAAGCATGCAACAAACTGGAATTGGAGGATTACTTACACTGCCCTTTCTACCACTAATCAACGCGTCGAGATGCTAACAAAGAAAAAGGAATAAAAAAATCGCAAAAAATGAGTAGGCCTATTTTACTATTTTTGATGTGATATGATGCAAATAAGTAAAATTCTTGAGTGAAAACCATGAGAGAAATTCTTTGAATTGTTGTTCTTTACTGTGCGAAACCTATACACCACAGCGCTGGTAGCTGCTACTGGCAAAATAACCTTCCGTAAAGCATCGTCACTACATATCAGGGGGAAAATCAAACTTGGTGATTGGCCTTAGTGGGAAACTAGACCGAAAAGGTTAAGAACCGCTGGCTACTTCATGAAAAGGTCGTGCCATGGTTGACTGAGCACAATGACATCATGGCACCACAGGATCCCCGCGCTTAGCCGTTGCATTGGGCCCGGCGCTTGCTAGGGCCGGCCCTGGGGTTCCATGAGCAACGTCAACGTTTGCCAAGGGATCCGCTGCAGCAAAAATGTTGAAAAACGCTGCCGTGGATCATCACAAGACGGATCACGCTGGAAACTCGTGACTGTGTCGCAACAGGTAGCGTCCATGTTTGAATCTAGCACGTCATGGAATTTTGTTGTATCTGCTTTGATTGAACGCTTCTTGAAAATGCAAAACTATTGTAAATTTTAATCTTCGTAGTCTTCACTTTTTCTCTTGAAGTAATCTTTTGATATTTTTCTTCCGTATGAGATGTTGGAATAAAAAGGTCTCCAACACCACTGCCAAAGCAGATGCACTGCGAGCTGTTATTGAAAAGACGAAGCACTAACCCAGTCTGTTAGTGTGCCAGAAGAGTCTGGAGATTCTGCAGCATGAATATTTTAAGACTGAGTTAGCAGAGTTTTAAATGGATTACACACTTTGTGAATGATTAGAATAAGTGTAAAATCTTATCAAAATGCCAACAAAGCACATTCAATTCAAATAGCTTCTTGCTATTCCAATATTTATAGACTTTTTCCAGGTTTAGCCTATTGCTGAATCTTGGCTGTGAGACAAGATTAGACGCGTTCTACTTCTGCTAAAAAAAGATAATGACTTTTGGTGGTACTGCGCAGTTGCGCATCTGAAAGGGAACATTGTTCACCGCTGCCTTTTTCATTAGTTTCATTGTGACTGTTTTTGCTCCGGATATCGAGGGAGTTCAGAATAAAGTAATATGTTTATGAATTGGAACAACTTGCTCAGTGCATGTAGCGAACACGTGCAGTACTAATTTGTATAATCGCGAATCTTTCAAAATCCCCCATTTCATAACAGCCCAGGGCCCGCAAATGATATACAGTATTAGTTGCAGGTTTGTTATTTTAGGGTATGTAGATTGCAAGTACCGCATTAGCAAGTACAGTATGAGGTGGTACATTTAGACAACTCAAGTTGCATTGCCTGACCCACTTTCGGAGATGTGTAAGTTGCCGTACGTAGTATAACGCTTTTTGGTTGATTTTGAAATGGTTGTTTTAAAAATGTACAGTACACCTTTGTCTTTTTGAAATGTGCAGTGGTGGGCCAAAAGTAGACGTGGTCTTGATTGCTTTTTTACAATTATGGCTGACATTTAGGACGGTATTGACAAATACTGGGTCGTTCCGGTAAGAAAATTATTCTACTTTCGTCACTTAATATAACGTAAACCTCACAACCAAAGAAACAACCCTTAGTCTTTCAGGTCACTGTCCTTTGGACACTAAAACCATATAGTCTTAAGGCAGTGGCTAAAGGTCCACCAGCGGACCTTCAGTTTTGAAAACATGTTTATCTGCCGCCTGTAACGTGACACTAACGCATGATGAGTGTGCGCTAGACCAGAGGCGCAGGCTACGCAGAAAATTTTCATGGGGGTTTGTTCAGTGGCATATGGTGGTCATTTATATTTGGTGTACGCTCTTTGGACGTCACAATTTGAGGTCATACTCATGTTTCCAAACCAACGTTTTGGCGAAGTTCGTTGATAACATATGCATATTCTTCTACTATCAGCCATGGGCGCAATTTGGTGGGGGACGCGGGGAACGTATGTCCCCCCACTTTTTCAGACGGGGGGGACATAATATGCAATGTCCCCCCACTTTTTTCTCTTTAGGTTTTGTATTTGGAGAGGTTTCAAAAATAAAAGTGATATTTGTCACGTTTTGTGTGAAGAGGTTTTCAACTTAGTCGGTAGGCCACGCATAGCCAAGTTGATGTTGAAACAGAGTTTGGTGTGGAATCATTGATTATGTTGGTGTGTAAATTTTAGCTTCGATAAAATAACGTTTAGCAATTTTCAAATTTCTAGAGACCGTGAAAGATATTTAACTGGTTCTGTCCGAGATTTTACCCTGTGTGGTATACTGTTAGAAAGGTTATTTTCTTGTAACAGTGAGATTATTAGAAAGGTTATTTTCTTGTTTTTTTTTTTACTGTTAGAAAGGTTATTTTCTTGTAACAGTGAGAGCATTACAGCCGCACATGTGAAAGACCTACAGCCATGATTTGTTCCGCGCAGAAATGTAACCGGCTTTGCTGTAACGTTGGTTGTTCTGTATTCAGAAACAGACAACACATAATTTAATGCTGCTAGTGTATGTTAGAAAGTTAGATTTTCAGGCAGATCTTTGCGAAGCTTTTGCCGAAGACAAAAAGCAGCACTGTTGTGGAGACTTAGTTTTGGGATGGGGAGCTTAGCAAAAGACTGTTTTCAACCATTAGTGAACAGGATTTCAATCAAAACGTTGGAGAAGTAGCCTGAAGTATTTACCTAGCTGTATATTGACCTATAGCTCAAAACGTAGGGACTTGACTCGGAATTAAGAATAAAATATACATTTATCCTGACTTCTTGTAATGTCGCGACAATGGTGACCAACAAACCCAAAGGATATTTTTTCCATGACTCTTAGACTTTGTGCTTGTGCTGAATGCATTGGTTCGTAAGTCATCTGATTCACTTTGATTTACATAATGCAGCAATGTTTTCATCCACGTGCGCAACATTCGCTTTACAGAGACATCGCATCTAGATTTGTTGGACATTCTTTTCGTGGTACTTTTTTTGCAAATTCACCGTTGTACATTTTGATTTAATCTCATATATATTTGTGTGTCGTTATGCAAGTTGAATTCTTAGAATAAAACTTTTGACATGGTGCAGAGTTATAAGTCTGGCCGGGTTAAAATTTGTCTAAATATTTCGGGCAAATTTCGGGCTTGCATACAAAACTTTTTTATAACATTAAGCAGAGTTTTTTAAGGTGTTTTAGGGACCCGATTCGGGACCCTAGAATTGAAAATCGGGTACCTAGAATCAGAGAGGATTATCATCGGGTCCCTAGAATCAAAGAAAATCGGGTCCCTAGAATCAGAGAAACCGGGTCCCTACAGATCCATACCGGGTACCTAACATTTTCCTTAAAAAAAACCTGCATTAAGAATAACATTTTTTTTCTTTCGTGACGTAGATTTGTTGTGCTCACCGCGGTAACTTCTGTGAGTGAAGTGATTGAGATTTTTCTTCAGCTAATTCTGTTTGCAAACACAGCTGCATTTTTTATTCACTTCTGGGATGAGTCTCCCACTGTTTTTGAGAAGGCAACAACGGCGATGAAATTAGCACGCGATGGCGTTGCGTCGAAAAGATCAATCACTCACTTGATTCTTGGCTTGTGTTCAGAAGCCTAGAAACCGGCTTTTCATATCCACAGAGCTATCCTAGAAAGTTTCTTTTATGCCTTATGCGCCATCGTAGATAGTTTCGTGATAGTTTCTTTTTTTCTCGAGAAACATTGTATTCCACACTCCGCAGTATTATCGTTGACTAACAGGCTACGTTTGTGCAAGATTATGCCAATATTTTGGTAAAGGTGGTTGCTATTTTCGGTGTGATAAACCGTGTACCTGCAACTACCCATGCACACAACGTTTTTTGTTACTCCGCAGTTGCGCATATCTTAACTCCCTCTGTAAATTTGGCTTTCAGACCTAAATCGGGGTTGAAAAATAAATGACATGTTCGAGCCGGGCTTGTGATTTCGGGTTCGGGCCGGGTTCAGGTTTGAAAATGAGGCCCTTTTGCAACTCTGTGTGTGCAGGGGCCAACAAGGAGAGATTGAAAGGGTACATCCTCCACCCACCAACAGTAAAAATAGATTGAAATCATTTTGTGAAGTAGACTATACGCTAATTTTAGACCAAATGTTTTTGCTGCTGGTAAGAGGATATCAATGGAGATTTTGTTAGGGGTGGGGCTGCATGCATGGTGCCCAGTAGCATTAAAAATATTTGTAGCTTTTTCAAAAGACGGAAATGTACAAAAAAATATTTATCATCTTTGTAAGGTTAAGCGGCTTGAACAAGACATCAAATCGCGTTGTAAACCCACACTTCTTATAAAATGCATGAAAACTGAATTGTTCCACTATAAGACTAAAAGTGATATGCATGTGCGATCAATACAATTCAGCATTTTGTGCAATCCAGCTAACAGCTCTGATAAAACCCAAATGATGTATTCTACTATATTGCTGTGCTTGTTTACATCCAAATACGATATTAATGGAAGCAGGCTGAACTGCAGTGCCGTGTCCAGAAACAAATTTAAGTATATTAATATGAAAATCATCTACAGTACAAGGACATGTGTTGCTCTCAAAACGCCTCTAGAAATAAGATTGGGAATCTGTATTTACAAAACGTCACTTCTGCATCGACCCGATGACTATATTGGTTTCACATCAAGATGTCCCCCCACATTTTACAACAAAATTGCGCCCATGCTGTCAGCGCTCCAAGTTGGGATATCGGAGGAAAATGCACTCAGCACCTCGACACAGCAGTTCATGACTGCAAAAATTTCAGGCTGCGCGTTAAAACGGAAGTAAAACGCACTGACACTACGTCAGAGGTATTCACCACTGCAAAATGAGGCTGCGCTAATGTCTCGTCGAATACGAGCAGTCGAGCAAAGGTGTGCGGCTGGACTGGCTGGCGCACACCACGGTTTACAAGATCAAATCTTGCTAAACTACACAAGAAATGAGATTGTGCATAAAATACGCAAGAAAACTGGCGTTTTTTGTTTTGTATAGAAGTGCAGCAAAATTTTATTTTTCCTTTTTTCCCTGCTGAGACATTATCAAATGCCTGAATACTTGCATGTTAACAACTGCTTTTTTGAGCTTGTGCAACAGTTCTATCATGCTACAGAAATTGGTAATGTAGCCAATGTGGTCAGCGCATGCGCTGATCAGCCATAGCAGACAAAGTAAAGACAACTGTGTAGGACAGTGTTTCTCAAACTTTTTTATTCCATCGCCCCCTTTTCACTGTCAACATGCCGTTTTCGCCCCCCCAAGCCTGATGAAGCAAACACAAGGTAGTACATTTAAAGAATCATATTTTAAAGAAAGTATTAGATAGCTGAACTAAGCCATCAAAAAGCTGAACTAAACAATTGTGTTACGACGCTAATATTACTTTCAGAATTCTTGTGAAAATAACCCCAGGCTGCGGAATCGCAACGCTGGAGATGGGCATTTTTTCCTGGATCCGGAGCTCAAATTAAAAATCAGGGGCCGGAGGTCAGTTTAAAATTTAGGACCGGAGCGATGGCCATTTGAGAGGGAGCTCCGGCTCCGGGTCCCTTCCTAGATACCAACAGTTTTGCCAAATAGACTTACGTGTGCTCTTTATAGCACACTGAACGCGATTTTTATGAGTTAAGGCACCAGACTGCAAGAATTGATCTGCACGCCTTTGATGTTTCTTTGGTTTAATAATCGCTGAAGCTGTGACATCGTATCTGGCAGGCGTGGTGTTACTTGATGCCAACATCGTAGGCGAAATATATACTCTGTAAGATGTTAAAGCGTCTGATTCTTTGCTGAGAAAGGATCTCTTTCCATAGCAAGTGTAGCTTTTGTAGCTGTGTAATCATGCTGTTAGGATGGAGTACGATTAAGATATGACACCATTGCAGATTTAAGCGTAAAATGCACGGCACGGCATTGTGAAGTAGGAATTTTTATTAGAAACCATTAGGCTTACTAGCAAGGTTTACTAGATTACTGGCAAAGTTCACTAGGAAATATTACGTTTACAAGCAGTATATAGCATGACATGAAAGTTATAAATGATTGGTAGCTAATTATAAATGAACTAGCATTGCTTTGCATAGCAGTACATTATCAGCAGGGTATAAAAATAAATGTGAACAAATGTGGGCTTTTCTTGAAGTTTTCATCTGTGGAAAATATCCATGTTTTCCGCGTTGTAGTCAGTCTTGTTTTCTCCTAAGCTTTGCAGGTTAAATTGCGCTTTACTTTGCGATTCATCACTGCTTATTATGAGTGCAAAAGATAAGAAATGACAGGTTTTCAGCTATTTTTAAAAAGTCAACGGCAAATTTTTGCTAGAAGTCATAGCCTACTATTTCTTTGAACTAAGGTCTTTTAAAGACATCTTAGTATTTGTGTCAATGCAAATTTGTGCATGTTTGAAAGAACACATGACAGACGTAATCGAATATGTGTTTTGCGGTCTTTGCACGGTTTGCCCAGGCAGCGCTGGTGGCTGGAATCGTCAAGACTGCGACAGCAAAGCATGCAACGAATGCAAAACACTTGGTCAATTGGGACTGGTCTGTGTTTAAATGCTCGGACACAAATGTAGTTTTCCAAACAGCCATTTTCTTGATTCTGGTCGTAAGAAATAACAAAAGGTCACCAGGCATTGAAGGCAAAACCAGAGATTGCCTTTCCAGAAATTGTATATACTGTATTAGGCTACCGTTATCTTGAGTTACGTTTCAGCTAGTAACTGTCTGAAACTGAGATTGTTGTTTTTTTCTGATTTCCTCATGTTAAGAGTGCTGCTTGGAAAAAGCTTCGAGATTAAATTATTCAAAAAATTTGGAATAGGCTGTGTTCTTGGTTTTGTGTGGGTATATAATCATTTTCCATTCAAGTTGAGGCACACCAAGACATTTAAAATCTTAATGTGTGAAAAGGTGCAGAAGCCGGAGACATGAAAAAGGAAAAGCTCTGGAGCCGGAGCCGGAGTCACACTCGTGAAAACCAAGAGCTCCGTAGCTGGAGTCATGAAAAGAACTCCTGAGCCAGAGCTGTGTCATTTTTGCGACCTGCTCCGCAGCCCTGAATGTGAAAGTTTCCCGATATTGATGGTGTGAAAATGGAATTAGATGTGCTTCTTTATTACAGTACTTATAGAAGCGAAATTGAATTTTTTGAAAATTTTCTTTGTGTCCATGAACATAGGCTTCGCAGCGGCCAAGCAAGATTTTTTTATACCTCCGGCCTATGGATTTCATTATTTTCTCTGTTCCAAATATAATTTTCGCTAACCTTTTTTTTACAGAGTTTAATTCGGAAAAACATACTTATGTGTTGCCTTTCTGCTGTGCCATCACTGTGTTCATTTTAAGTCACAATGTACTGTTGCTTAGCAGCGTGTGAGGCAACTCATGTATTGATCACTTCATTTCAGTTTTACACTGTTCGTGTACACTGAGAAGTGCAGAGGTAACAGAACTTTGCAAAATCTATTTTGCGATTGCAAAAAATACATGAAAATGTCGGAAAATACATTGATCCAAGGCAAATGCGTATCTCTTGAGGAGCGGCGCATATGCTTTGCACATGGTTATGATATTTTCAATAAGTTCCTCGGTGGAGGAGCTGTAGGTCGGGTTTTCTTAGGCAGAGCAAGACCGGAGAAAATCAAAGAAAACGAAAAACTGACTCTCGTTAGTTTAGACAATCAACCGCTCTTGGTAAGTGCTTC
>Ga0210059_1012704_pt1 | contig 12679 bp, 14 predicted proteins | sample Ectturendosymbi2_FD_188042 | JGI IMG/M metagenome (GOLD analysis project Ga0210059, IMG submission 188042) | Ecteinascidia turbinata endosymbiont from Florida, USA - Sample 2 (SPAdes) (version 2) | ecosystem: Host-associated > Tunicates > Ascidians > Unclassified | place: Key West, Florida...
AAGCTTTTAATTGGCAACAAACTTTTACATGGAAAGAAAACTGCTTTTTCAAAGTGTGCGAAATCTTGTGTTGAATGCGTCAGATTCCACAAGTTAAATTGCAAGGTCAACTTGTTTAAAGCAGTTCTTGTAGATGTTCATCCGTATAATAAAAGACAGATCAAAACCCGACAATGTGTTTTACCAAAAGCACGTTCAAACTCAGGCCTTGATTTGAACAATTAGGGAATACTGTACTATACAAGTATTACAAAGTATCGGATGAACGACTTCGAATTAGTAGTAACAATTTTATAGTATTTAGATCAAACTAACGGCACTAACTAACAAGGGTTTTGAGAAAAAAAGCTAAGTTCAAGAAAATGCTTATAAGACAAGCTTCTATAGGTAAGCATTGAGAGCGAGGCGAAAGCTACAATAAAGCAATCGAGTCACCCAGTGATCGAACGAAACTATTCGTTTTGCCTTTACTGCCGTTGTTTCCAGCTGTTTGATTTGCAAGATTTACCGAGAGCATGGGATTGTTTAAAAGTAATCGTAGTAGCGCCAAATGTTTCGCCGGTGGCAATCGAGCAAGCGGGATTATCTACTAAGAGGAAGAACTGTAGTAAGTGTGGCTGAAATCGGCTTTATCCTGTCACAAACAACCTCGGAAGCCGGACCAGAGAGCGTCCGGCGGAGGAAATGTGCTTCAATAAGTTGAGCAGGGTTTTTCGCATTTGTGCAACCCACCGCGATGAAAATCGTACTCTCTGCAGAAACAATACTGATCAAGCATGAACAAAAAACTTTGTGAGTGTCAAAAAAAATTAATGACATTCAGATTCCTTTGCAGCCAAACTTGCTCGTCGTAATCCTGTACTGCTTCCATTTCCGTTGGCAAAGCTCTTTTGAGTAAAATATATTGATGTGTTTCATATTTTTAGTAAAAGATGTTCTTGTATTTTCAAATTTGCTTTACTTTTTGATGATGGAACAAAACGATAGATCTGAAACTTATGACACCAATCATTTTGCAAACCTATGGATGACGTTTCTTGATTTTACATTCGAATAACTTGAGAGTTTGATAAAATAACCACGTAGCGTACATTTACGTCTATGCCACACATGAAACGTGTGGTATGCTTGTAGATTTGAAGATTGACGACTTTAAGGTTCTCTTAAGCAAGAAAAGTGGTTCGTTTTATCAAAAAGTTATGTTTCACGTGGCTCTGTTTATTTCCAGATGGCATGTTTCAATTATTAACGCGTTGCTAAATGTCACTGGCCCAAAGGTGGAACTGATGAGTTGAATTTGGTTAATAACTACCACATACTGACGAGTTTTTCCAGCTTGTCCGAAAGAATTGTGGTGAATAGAGGTCAGAGGGTCTCCATCAACAATCATGTCGGTTATTTGTTTTTTGCTCCATGCGGATTCATTCGAGTCAAACCCGCCGCGCCGGCTGGCAGAGATTTGACCAAATTAGCTCCTAATTGCACGTTTGAGGCGTGGGGCCCACACTTGAATTCAACATTTGCATTTTATGCAGGTGAAACATTACAGCAAAAGTTGTGAGTGAATAAGTCTGACCTTTACCTTTACAAAAGCGACAAATTGTTCGCTTTTCTCTCTTGTAAACTTGTTGATTTTTAAATAACTTTGACACGTCACAATAGTCGAGCCCGAAACGATGCAGATAAGTTGTTTGGTGCAGTAAGTAGACCGAGTGTGGTTTGGAAAAGCAGTTAAGCAGAGTAATAAAAGTAGAAATAAAAAAGTCAAGCAGAAACAAAAAATTGGTTTAACTTCGGGACATATTTTCAAGTTCGTGGACTGAAAAAAATAAAACAAACTACTTCTTCGCATTCGCTTTCTCCCCATGCGTAGTTTAAGGTGCTCTTCTTCACTGTCTCTAACATATTATTTAACAATTAGAGACGAAGTCGAAATCCTGCGCTGGATTGACTGCACTTGTGAAAAAATCAGTAGAAAGTCTCTTACGCACTCCTCCATTGGCGGACTTCGAGGCAAATCACGCTACACACTCAGAGCAAATTGAAAAAGCTGGTTTTAGATAAACACAGTGAACATGACCCATTACACAGTGATTTAAAGTAACAATTTTTAATTCATCAGCAACAATGATGGATGGTAATTTCGATCCCCTTGTTTCTGGCTACGGATCGTTAGCGACACCTAACGGTATCTTTAATTTGTTGACACTGTGTCTTGCGTATTGGATCTTGGACCAACTTTTACACAACCCATTGGGACTCGCAAACCCCAGGTTAGGTTTAGATTTAAACCATTTCGGCCAGTGGCTGCTGTAGAAAGCTTTCTGCGATTTTCCGTTGTGTATTAGTTGTACTTTACGGTATTCAGTCCAGCTTTTTGCAAATTCGCAATCTGTGCTGGATTCTTGGTGCCGTCATTTTGTTCGGTGAATCTTGAAGTTTCCAATGGTAATGCGGGGTGTTGCTTGGGCTCAGGCCACTGCTCCGCAGCTCTGGTTGTGATGTGCCAGCTAGCTAGAGGTTGCATGGACCCTGTTTAGGATTTTTTGGAAAAAATTAGGACATTTTTGAACTTATTTTTTACGTTAGATTGTCTTATTTGTGTCCAATTCACTTTGCGATTATGAAAAGTATTTGTGTGAAAAGTGGTTTGGCAAGATGTGTTGCCGAAGATATGCATTAGGCCTACTTGGGTCGTCGCAAAACAAAGGTCAAGAGGCATTGGTCTACTATCACAATAAAATAGGACCATCTCATTGTAGAGAAACAAGCTCAAGGCTCTCATTGATTCAGCGTTACGGAGAGTTGCATTGGATTTACATGCGGTTAAAGTTCGTTTAAGTTCATTTTTATGTATTTCTTTGCCACATCCTGAAGTCCGGCTCGTGGAAACAGTGCCTACCTTAAACCGGTCCGTATAGTAGTATTAAATAGGTTCCCGACCACTGAACTACATGCACATATTGCTCCATTTGTGTCTTTAAAAACATTTACACCGAAAAGTTGGATAAGCTTGATTAGTAAAACTGAATAAAAGCAATAACTTCAATGGATTTTCTACCGCATGTAAAACACTGACATACGAGTAACGTTTAGATTGGAAGCGATGGCATGTACACTATGAAATTTTCCCACGTCAGCATACATCAGCCCTGCACAACTCAAAACAGTAAAAGGGCACAACACGCAAATATTTTTCCCACGGGCCTCATGCCAGCATTGCCGCTTATAGATTTCACGAAACTGACAAAATGCAAATTTCTGCGATGAAGGACAAATCACCACGAAACACATTACATCGTTTGTTGGCAAGGAGCTCACTATAATCTGTATCGATGCTGGAACTTGATATTTTTAGAAAATTTTCCAAATGTTCGTTAGTAAAGTCAAACGTTGTTTGACTTTATTTAAACTTCATCAGTGAGAACATTTGGTCATATACAGAAGAGCTTCCAAACAAGCTGAACCTTTGTTTTTTCAAAATAAGGAAATTTTTCTAATTTTCTTAGTTCAAATATATGTAGATTTCTTGTAACTGCTTTTATTATGCTTTCTTTTATACAGACGAACCTTGAAGTCAATAACCTCCAAATCAGGTGCGGATTTACCATTAGGCTAAAAAGGCTTAAGACTAGGGCCCCCGATTTTAGGGGCCCTAAAATTTTGAGAGTAAGGACAATTGTCAGCATATTTGTAAGCAATTGTATTTGTATTTTTGTTTTGGTTCAACGCACTTTTTTTACCATGCCGCTAACAAAAAAGCTCTGTAGAATAGTGGTTCCTAAAGTGGGGGTAAATTACCCCCCGGGGGTAATATGCGATTCTTCGGGGGTAACGCGGAACCAAAACCACAATATTGTTATGTAATATTAGAGATCACTGCAAAAGAAATTACGCAGAATATTGAAGGTAATAAGACGTAATCGCTACCTTCTTTTGGGTAACGGCTCGAACACGTTTGGAGACCAACTGCTATGGAAGCATAAGCGCGAAGGTTGAAGTGAATGACGATGAGCACTCTCTTTTTATGGCGTTGAGAATTGGTAATTGTTACCTATGATGTGTGGAACAAAACGCCTGAATCCATTTTTCAGAATACACGAGGCCAGTGAAGTACTTTCGTTCAGCTCAGGTCTCTCTCTTGTTGCTTTTTATTGGTAAGATACGGGATAAAGGCAAGGCTAGCCTGCACTGCAGCCTAGGCTGCAGATATTGCATGGAGCAAAATACTAACACCGTCCGTGCTAAGCTGTGATATTCTTTGACATCAACTGTTTCGTAGTAATCTTGGGCCATTCCTTTCTACAGCTTTATGCATAGAAAAAGAATTTAACTACCGTTGAACTAGACACATAATTGATGTATTAGTAAGGGCAATTTGTATCTTGCGATTTTTAGCTCAATTAGCAAAGTGAGTTTCACGTATAACCTTTCTTTCAAAGTAATCAGGATAACGGTGGATCTACAGTACAGTAGGTTTACTTGCATTAACTTGAAAATGTCGAAACGTACTTGTTAGAGTGGTTCTAGCAAGCGAAAGAAAGCAACTTCCAAAGCAGATGCACTAATAGCTGTTATTGAAAAGACGAAACCAATAGCCCCGTTTTTAGTGTGCCAGAAGAATCTATACCAAAGGTGGCCACGGATCCGGAGTGCCGGAGTCGACTCCAGCAGGACCTCCGTTTTTCTTTCGGATCCGGCGCAGGAGCCGAATTCAAAAATTTGTGAAAAACTGCATCCGGAGACATTTTTCATTTTTAGCAGTAGCAGGAGGCACTTCTTAAGTAAAAAAATTACTGAATTTTGGTTACATCGATGGTTGCCAGAGTATGAATAGGAGTCGGATTCTCAAGTTTGAAAAGTTTTCGGACCCGTATCCGGATTCAAAAATTTTGGAACAGGAGCGGAGTTGGAGTTTGAAAATGTGGCTACGGCCACATCCACCTTCCAGAAGGGCCCCCAATTTAAAATAGCCTAGGGCCCCGAAAATGAAAATTCGCCTCTGCTTCAAATGTACATGTGGAGGTTCTTCTTCAGGATCTACTTAAAATCGATCTTCAATAAGTTTTAATTGCAGATCCTCTTCGCATGAACTAAAATGTCTATCAAATTCCTCAATGAAAATTTCAATTTGCCCAGCATATTTTATTCCTTAGGGGCATCGACTCGATAACCTACAGGTTCCATCATTGCCCTGGCGTCCTTGCACTAATTTGTGTTTTTTCTTTCTGAATATTAATTATCGCCAAATAAAATCAACTCAACTCCTACTACTACCGAAAGCCTTTGTTGTGTAATTTGCAGTGAGCATGTAGGAAAATGTACCATTACCCCTATCAAAAGTTGATATTTGAAAAGTTTGAACGTTTCTTGAACCCGTTTATCCTCGCGGGTCAAAATTAGCTTATCGAAATTATTAAACAATAGTAATTTATTACAAATGTCTATCAGTGGCATGCCTGTGGTCAAGGCTTCTCTGACACTATCGTTCTTTTATCAATACCTGTGTTAGTGGTAGCAAATCGGAGATTATCATCCATCCAGTCTGTCATTTGATTTCTGTATTTGGATTTGACTTCTTCATCGTAGAAGATGTACCGGTACGTACTTTCATACACGTATGTGTTTCCACGATCGAGTGCATTTTTACTGCGAAGTCTTTCAGTTTGGGAAACCTATTTTTTCTGACTAATTTCCAGAAGCTCTATGCAGTCTCTAATATCGTGAGTATATTGTACATTTTATTAAAAGATGTTATGCTTGTTCTAATTAAAATTACCTATTGCAGGGATGGGCAATTAATTTAACTCGGGGGCCACTTTGAGAAGGCCGCGTTTAGCGGATAGATAGACGGATTTATTTGGCGGGACTAACTGAGATCACTGCGCCAAATGTACTCTTCAAGACAACGAATGCCGGGGCACCAAAAAAACACAGAGGTTATCCAGTAAGGTGCTCCAGCAGAGGGTTAGCGGAGGGTCGTATCTTCTAATATGATCGTAAAATAAACGAATAAAACAAAAACAATAATGGAACACAGAAAAGGTATTTTTCATTGTTCTTGTGTAATGGAACACAGAAAAGGTATTTTTTCAAAGGTATTTTTCGTTATTCTTATTATTCATTGTTCTTGTGCAAATGCACTTTGTCCAGCGCAGTGGTTCTTAACCTGGGGTAATTTACCCCCAGGGGTAAATTTTACCTTCCGAGGGGGTAAATTTACTGAATCATAACTTATAATAAACGTGAGCTCTTATAAATTTACAAAATGTTATAAACTAGATTGTTAAGCTAGTTATTTGCAAGACAAAACACAAAAGTACACCCGACATTGTTTTGTTCGTAGATTGGTGAGAGACTCCATGTCAGGCGTCACAGAACATTGTTACATTGTTACGAAATAGATTTACGGATATATCATACAAACTGGAAATGTTGCACTTTGGCTTATGGCTCAGGGTTATGCATGCTTATGAATTTTCTGTTTTTGGTTCATCTTTACACATGTAGGCTACCAGCTTCAATTGATCAGCTCATGCGCGCAACAATGTTTATGTTCACAACTTCATTTGGACTTTGTACGTAACAGAAGATTGTAACTCTGTCAGTTTAGAAAAATCCTCTATTGTGCAACAAATTTCACTGATTTCAAAAACAATGGTCAGACTGTAGGGCCATTTTTTCTCTTTCTTTTCACAGTATAGAATACAGATAGTGGACAGCCAGCACAATGGAGGTCTTTTTAGTGAATGAGTTATTCATGAGTTAACAATTGTAGGTTTCAACATTCTCAGTTAATATGTCGAAGAAGATAACTTAACTAGAACCATACGTGGACTTCGGGTGGAATTCATCATAACAGATGATATTCAAAAACCTCAAGGTATCTTTTGCTTCAAAGCGTCTGGTGGTGGTTCCACGAAGCCGTCAATTTTGTAAGCTCATTTTGCTTCACACCATCCCACACATGTACATGAAACCACATGTCTTTACAGACCAACTGCTATCGATTTCGTGCTGTAGGAACTCTGCCTATATTCGGATTCGTTTCTGAAGACACGATAGGATTGGAAGCATCCTCATCTGTTGCTTTTACAATAAAAAAAGAAAAGAAACCGCATGCACATTGGGAATGACTTATCAAGCCGTACGCTATTAATACGGTGGAATTCGTTTGTGGAAAAGAACAAAAAAAGAAAATTTTGAAAGATTATTTAACAAACAGTATGTTGTCGTACAAGTGTTATGTCTTGTGATATTTTAGATCACGTAGCAGAGGAAATTTGAGGTAATAAAGCAAGAGGCCCCTTTCGCTAGGTGGGTCAACTGACGTGTCGAACTGCACGTATTTCTTGGTTTACCGTCGATACATACTGTACGTACAGTTGAGTTGAAAGATGAGTTCTTGATGTGCCTAAGTCTAGCGACGACTAGCGAAGTGACTGATGATCAGGCCCGTAACCACCTTTGGACAGAAGGGCGAAGAGTTTTGTGAGAGGGAGCCAAATTTTTTAAACTATGTCCAATAGATTTAAACAATGTCCAACACATTTTTCCAGTGGGGGGCAAAAAATTTTGCAGGCGGGGCTTCGCCCCCCTGCGCCCCCCTTGTTACGGGCCTGCTGATGATCAGGAAGGAACGAATAACTTCTATCAACGAAATAAACTCCTGCAATCACATTGTCTTTCTACACACGGACGGCGCTTCTCTGTGAAGTCAGGTTTTACAACTTTGGTGAATAAACGGGTATTGAAAATCTTTTCTACCCCTTCCGTTCTTCATCGACATGCACTGGCGAGTAAAGCCCTTCTAGAATATTTGAAAACAGTTTTGAAACATGCAATTGAACGTGTAAATGTTATCAGGGCACGGGCTTGCCTTTTCAAACTGCTTTTCAAAGATGAATTGATTGATCTTCAATGTTAAACAATGCTTTATTTCAAAGTAATCGCTTGTAACTGTGACTTTTCCAAATTTTTGTGTGGATTGGGCGAAGTGTTTCCTACGCTGTCGAAGCACGCATTTGAAATTATTATATCTTTTCAGGATACTTATCTGTGTGAGGCAGGGTTCTCCTCAAACACCGTAAAGCGAAACAGCAATCTCGATTGATTCCCAAAGATGACATGAGAGTATCACTTTTAACCACTGTTCCCGGAATGTCATATATTGTGCGTAGAAAATAAACACAAAAGTATCACTGAGTGACTGGCTGGTTAACACTGTTTGCCATTTTTCAACAGAAGAAAAATTAAACATGGGCTGGCTGTATATTCCTTATTCCTAATGTTTTGTCTCTTGACTCAATGATATGCCGGTTCGTATGAAACTGTTTTCAGGATTTCAACAACCTCAGCAAACCGCTTCTTAAAAGTATTCATGTTTGCTTGTAAGAGCATTTTATTAGAGTTTCATCTCAGATGCTGATAAAGTTTCGTACAAGTTTTACTTTAAAGTTGGGCATGACTTGACACACCAAATGTTGTTGAGGGTAAAATCATTTTTTTGATTTTGTTAAACGGTAAATGAGACCAAAAAGGTAAAGAATCACTGGTCCAGCGTAACCAATTCAACGAGACAAATGTAACCTCACACACTTTTCAACAAATTTCAGATATGAAGATTTTCCTGAATGCTTCCGCGGGCCACATGAAGCCCGCCGGCCTGCAGTTGGACCACATTGAAATACTAGACGGGCTACACATGAAGGAAATATACAAGTCTTTTATTCACGTCAACGTCTACGCACGTGCAAAATTTCAGTGGAAAATTGCGTGGACATTGTGGAATATTACATCATAAGGACAGAACTGGAATTACCTAGTTAAGCCTAGAGGTACATGTCAGAACACAGTTGCGGTGCGATTAAGCTGAATAATGGCCCAAACGGGCGGATAAAAACTAACGGATTTTCTCGGTCGGATTTCGGTCTACGGCCTCCGGAAACACATTCATGGCCCCTAAGGGCTTCACAGACGCCAGATTAAGAGCCCCTGTTTTATAGGTTGTTGTTATTTTTTTTCAAGGCCACAATGCTCTACTTCAGGGGTCGGGAACCTTTTTGGCTAAGGGAGCCATGAAACCTACATATTTTTAACTGTCTTTTCGTGAGAGACGTATAATATTTTTCAACACTTAATGCAACTAACTTACTGAACTAACGTGTGCGTTTTTAAGCAAAATCAACAATTTTAACCCTTTGTGAACATTTTCTACTGTAACTCGTCAGGCGATTGCGCTAGAGAGTTGGTCAAACCCTCAAAATATCCAGTTAGACATGTGCTTTAGATTTTAAAAATTTGGGGGTTAGCCTAGCGTTTTTTGGAGGCGACATCATTAATTGGCGTGAGTTAGCTTTTTTTGCTCAGGTTACCTGACCCAGGGCCCCAACCCCTTAGGGGTAATTCTTTGTTTGTTTTTTTAAATGAAACTAAGCTAAAATCAGCATTTTTTTAATCCTTGATGGCCCTGCTGGCGTTTGTGGCTGGCAAGTTATGCCAAATGTGCTAAAAATAGTTATATAATTCCCTAGAGATCTAAATTTCTTTGTTCTTTTAAAACCATGGCCTCCTGACCACAAACGCTAGAAAGGCAATCAAGGGCTCCAAAGATGCGGATTTCAGCCTAGTTTAAAAACAAACAAACAAAACATTGGGCCTTGACGTTAGGGCCCAGGGCCCGATAAGAGAGTGCAAAAAGGCCTAAAACTATCCCCCTTTTGACGTCATCCACAAAAACCCGAAGTCCAAAACTATTCAAATTAAAAAAAAAATAATTTATATGACTTTCCGCACCTTTAGATGGTTTGACCGCCTTTCTAGCGCAATCGGCTAGCGAGTTATTGCTGACCATAGATCATCGGTATAATACCGGTACACCCAGCTTAGCGTTTGTGGGAGTAGAATTTTTTACAAATTTTTGGTTTTTGAGCCATAATGTTTGATCCAGGTATGCTAGAAAACCAATCAGGGGCTCTAAAGACTCGGACTCTAGCCTAGTTTCCAACGCAAATTAGAGACTAAAATTTGGCCCATAGGGTCGGGGCCTAGGACCCGATAAGTAGGGCCTACAAAAACTTAACACTGCCCTCCTTATGACGTCACCCACAAAAAAGCAAAATCCGAAACCGAGAATTTTTTTGATCGAATCTACTAGGCTAGCTGCATCTATAGAGGGTTTGAACAGCTCTCTAGATCAATCGCCTGGCGAGCTATGGCTTGCCGAACTTGGCCAAAATTCGGGATTCATTAAACAATGGTAAATGTCTGAATTTTCTCTTTAATAACATGCTTCTTACTGTTAATGCGACTTCTGGCGCTGCATGGTGTTGCTGATGGCTTTGTAGGAAAATTACAGAAAAATTTCATCAGTAACAATCGTGTTAAGAAAGTATCAAGCGAGCCAGATGCCGTCATCAAAAGAGACACATCTGGCTCGCGAGCCATAGGTTCCCGACCCCTGCTCTACTTCATAATGCTCTAACTATTCGCTTCAACTTCGCCTTTAACGAAGTTGTGCGTGACAAGGAGATTTCAGCGAACAAGAGAGGCTTCGTTTGCAAAATTTGTTGGAGCTTCATTAGTGGCTGTGGTGATCCTCTGTAAATTGTAATAAAGCAGGCTGGTACGCGTTGTACAGGACCTTAAAGTCGTCTGAATACAACATTTTGTCTGATTACATTTCCCTTGCAGAATTTAATTAAAAGATGGAATTTATTGTATAACGTCTTCACGCGCACACGCAGTGGAGTAGACTAAGCACACATTGGCTGTAACAAGGGACACAAAGATACATGAAAGAACACAAATATAAGCATGCGACTCTAATAGAAAAGTGTACATGTAGATGTCGCTAACACGGTTAGTTTGAATGAACACATGCATAGTTGTGTGGAACTAGCAAAGAGCACACACATAGATGATGACAACACGGTTCCCATGATGTTTAGCACCGCTGCATAGTGCTGCAATAAATTCCAAGTAGTCCAATTCATAAAATGTATGGAGTTGGAGGCTGCGAAGGAGCAGGTGTCATTTGGGGTGCAGACTTCCCGGATGGGCTTAAAACAACAAAAGAAATTAATTAATCCCCTGGGGATTTTAATTAATTTATTATCGATTATTTGTCTTAACTGTCCAACAACAAACACCAGAAGGCCAATCAAGTGCTCTAAAGATGCGGATTTTTGCCTAGTTGCATTTAAAAAAATAAACAAGAAATTGCCCTTGAGAGTTGGAGCCCAGGGTCAGGTAACCTGAGCCAAACAAGCCTGAACCTATACCCACACTTATTAGGTCACCTCCAGAAAAACAAATCCAAAGCTTAACCAATTTTTTAAATCGAACGTACAAATCTTTCTGCATCTATAGAGAGTTTCAACAGCCCTCTAGCTCAACCGGCTGGCGAGTTATAGTTGAAAGTGTTGGGTACAATCCTTGCGCCAAATTTTGGCACTTCCGGGACTTAAAGATATAGAAATGCCGAATGAGATGCTGCTGTGCTTCCAAAACGCTTTGTTTGAATAAAAAAAACATTGTCAATCACGGTTTATTTTTTGTTTCTAAAGGAGACTGTGACCAGATTTCTATTGCCCTGTACTTAATTTTCTTATCTGAGCTTGAAGGTGCTTTCGATAATGCCAATTGCGGAATTTTAGTTGGTCTCGTATGATGCGAATGAACATCTGTGATAAGCTTGAAATTATCGTTAAATGTAGCCAATAGCTAAGATCTGTTTTATTTATCCATATATTTGCCGACTTCAAGACTGTAAATATCTTTTTGTTGCAGAATTTTGTGCGTTTTATAAATGATATTAACTTCACGTGTCGCAATTTCAGATGTGTTCGAACATCTGATCGCACGATATTGAACAACCGATATTGGTTGTAGATGATATGAAGCTGCTCTTCCCCAGGCAATAATTCCGTATTGTGCTCGTGAATTTATTAGGCTATGATACAGCATGCGAGGTGCTAGGTAACTCAGATAATGTTTAACTTTGTACACTGCACCATGGTATTTGGATATAGTATAACATAGCCGTTTACAGTTTCTTTTCAATGTCAGTTTTTCGTCTACAATTACACCAAGCTCTTTCAATACGATTGCCGTTTACATTTTTTTAAAGAATATGTGGTAACATGTTCATTTGTGATTATCATACTCGTATAGTTTGTGTCAGAAAATATTTAGTGAGAGCTTGCTTGCAGTTAGCCAATGAATCACTTCAGCCATTTGATGGGTTACGTAGTTTTGTAATTTTTGCAAATTGTTGTCACTCCGAGCTAAAACCGTATATCACCGGCAAAAGTATGGTTTTAACAACATTTTCATTGGGTAACGGCCATCCCGACGTTCCCACACCCCAGCCTACATTATGGTGACTGCAATTGCCAACATGCCAACTAGAGTTACAGCAAAACATCCCCTGACGGTGAGAGCCTGGACTCCGGGGCAACAGCCAACAACCTCTGAAGGCTGTACGACCCAATGGGAGTGTAGCAGCGCAAAATTAATGCGCGCTACAACTTAATGAACAAATGTCAAAGCCACACAGAGCTACGTTCTAATATTCAGAAAACAAAAATTTAACCAGCTCAAGAGGAGAACCTCGACGCACCGAAGCATGAAAGAACGTCAAGATACAAACATGGAAGGACAAGAGACACTTTATATC
>Ga0210059_1012705_pt1 | contig 12678 bp, 5 predicted proteins | sample Ectturendosymbi2_FD_188042 | JGI IMG/M metagenome (GOLD analysis project Ga0210059, IMG submission 188042) | Ecteinascidia turbinata endosymbiont from Florida, USA - Sample 2 (SPAdes) (version 2) | ecosystem: Host-associated > Tunicates > Ascidians > Unclassified | place: Key West, Florida...
CCACACTTTAGAATCTGCAAAGTCTCGGTTAAATCCTGAAAGTCATTGGTTGGTTAATGGTTCATTTTTGCTAACAGAAAGTTTTTGTAAAAATTATCTGTTTAGTGTGACAAGTTTGTGATGCACCTTTGTGAACCCTTTCTTAGTGGTGCACCCAAGGGTGCACCGTGCACACGGTTGAAGAGCGCTGATCTAGTCTACAACAACCCTGCAATACAACCTCCAGTAGTCATATGAAAAGAAAAGGTGACAAGAGCAAACACACAAATGATATTTACAGATGAGTGCATGCTTATGTCCACAGTTATCACGAGATATTTAGGTTTACAGGTGTGGACAGAACAAAACACTGAAATTAATCTACATTTAAATGATCTACACTTAGAATGCAATGATAATAAGAGACAAAAAACAAGTTGGAAAAAATATCAAATGACAGAGAGCTGACGAAAACTAACTATATTTGAAAGAGAAAATTTACAGTGCCTATTAAGTATAAAATACGTAGAAAAACATAATGGAAAAAATTACACGGTAGGAAAGCACAAAGAACGAACAACACAAGATATTTTATTACTACAGATTTATTTTAAAAAAAGAATCGGTCATTAAACCGGAAACTCAGTTATTACGAGGGTTGCGGAATCGAAGGTTTTTGGATAGAGTCGGTTTCCTAACAACACTAGGAGTCGGATTTATTTATCTGACTCCGGAACTCCAGTTGAATCATTTTTTACATCGCCCTCTTCCTAACTCGTGCCTGTTGAAAAACGGTACAATTTCATTTGAAACTTTTATGGAAACAGAGAATTCTTGCTGTGTACCACGATTTCCATTGATTGCTAGTTGCTACAGAATTGTTGACAGCCAAACTTCATTCACGTTTCTTCAGAGTCGGGAGTCGGAAATTTTGGAAAGGTCGGTGTCGGGCATTTTACCTCCCACTCCGCAACCTTGGTTATTACCTCGGATTTCATATTATTTTAAGCGGTTGAACTGGACAAAATCTTTACAAGAAGTTTCATTTTTCTTTGACAATATCGTGCTCAATTTGTGTTAGAAATTCTAGATGGAAGTGATAATCAACATAAAACTTACAATATTTAATTCACCCAAGGATAAGATACAACGTAATAAACACAACATTGGGAATTTGGTTTCTATTAATCTGTCATTCTAAGAACCACCAATGCCACTGTAGTACTTTTGAGCCAATTTCGGCCATAACTCGGGGACGGATCGCGCTTGAGAGCTGCTTTTTTTCGTTGAGACATTTCGGTCATTTTTTGCTGAGACAGTTTGGTCACTCGAAATATCGCAGTCATTTGTCTCACAGTTGTACCAAAACTCACCCTAACAGTGTTTTTTAGCCTATAATCTCAGACATTCTGACCGAATACTTTTAGGTCATTTCAAAAACATTTCGGTCTATGACCGAAAAAAACAGCTTGAGAGCCAATCAACTGCTCGCAAGATGTGGATTTTCGTGTACTTTCTATAAAAAATGGGAAATCGGCACTTGGGATTTTTTCACAGGTCCCCATAATGTCACAGAGTCGACCTCGGGACGTCACACTGCCCCAAAAAGTTTTAAGTGACAATTTACCCAATATTTCTAAAGAAGTGACCGATCGCATTAGAGAGTCTTCATTGACTCTCTAGCGCAGTGGTTCCCAAAGTGGGCGGTATTCGTCCCCTGGGGGCGGTGAGAAACTCTAGGGGGCGATAGGAGACCCAGTTAATAATTACATTTCTGTTGTTTTACTAACTTTAAGTGACCAAATGTCATAAAAAACAGTATGATTAACAAACATGTATGCATGTAATTTGTAAACAAAAACTTTAGCTTTCTGGAAACAAAACAGAGGTGAAATGCTAGGAGATATATTGATGAACTGCAGTTTCCATCACTAAAGGTAAGCTGCACAGTAAAACTGTCCTCCTCTATAATTTAATGATTATGATTGGAATTTTCCTCAGCTGTACTTCTTGGCATGGGTAAACTGCTACTTAACAATGGCGGTTTCGTTACAGTGACTATCACCGGTCAGGTTTGTGAATGCACGCTTGCACTTAGACTCAACCTGTAACCAAAAGCGTGAGCTAATTTTGGATGAAGTAGTTTAATGATCACAAATATAATAATAACCTTGTACGAGTTCAATTCGAAAGTAGAAAGGCAGTTTATATTTTTTTACAGATAGTGTTAGGTGTCAACAAGAATAAGTTACCTATAAGGAATCGAAAAGATTCTGGAAAACAGAAGTGTGTTTCAGAACGTACTTTAGCTTGAGCAGCGCCAAGGAAATCCAGGTAGAGAGAGATGGTAGAGCCAGTGGACGACTGCAAGTGTCACGGTTAAGTTCAAAAACTTTTAAAATATGCAGATTAAATTCAATCCTGCATTGCTCCGAACCCAAAATTTACTAAAAATGTGGCAGAGTATTAATGGATTGATTGATCAAAGACACCAAAGGGTTTAGAAGTATTCTGCTAAGTTTAGGCAATGTGGTGCACTCGGATAATGATGAAGAGAGTTCGTACGCCTGTTGCTGCACACAGAAGGTGACTGTCAAAGGGTGTCATAGATACAATATCTTGGCTGTCACAGTCCACAGATATCTTCACAAAGTTCAATGAAGTTCATTTGCAATTGCAGGGGAATGGTGTTAACCTCATTAAAGCTAAATCAGCAATCTTCACCTTCTTGTCCAAGTTTAATGCTGTTCAAATGAAATCGAACCCTTCATGAACTCTAACAGTTTCCAAATCATTAACTCTAACAGTTTCCAGCTGCTAAATGAGTTAATTTACTAAATTAAGTTTTATAGTGAAATGCATCTTTGGGCTCATTCTTGTTTTAATCATTTTCAAACATCCCAAACATAGAATACGAAAAAATTAAGTTGATATGCGTACGAGGCATGGTAGGGGGGCGATAGAAATTTGTTTGTCAGAAAAGGGGGCGCTAACCAAAAAAGATTGGGAAACACTGCTCTAGCGCGATCAGTCGCTGAGTATTGAACAAAATTATCTTATTGCCATGACAAAGGCTGTCGCGGTCCTTTCGTCCTGTATTTGTCGTATAATTTTTTGAGTTGACACGACATGGAAAACAAGTAAGCACAAAATGAGTCAAACAATGTGGTTTGAAAAATGCTAAAAGTACGATACTTCAGTTTAGTTAATGTATTGTGTAATTATTAGAAAAATGAAGATCCACACCACAGAAGGTCACCTTGAGGCCTCCTTGTTGCGTATCAGATAAATCATTTACGGGTGTGACTTGAAAAAACATTCAACTAAAGGTCCTTATGTACCCAAAGTTGAGGTGCACTGTTGATAAGGTATCACTGTTCGTGTGGTATCTTCCTTCTGTTCCATCCGCTGTTATGTCAACCTACAATATAACTTGGCTGCGAAAATATCAGTCTGTTACTTATCCTTTCCCCAAAGTGTTACAGAGTAGTGGCAGCTGTTCGCCCCTTCTCACTGAGCTATACACTAAATAAGAAAGGGGGAGAACTTCTCAGAAACGCTAACCTGCTATAAACTTGTGTTTGTAACTTGTGAGCTTCACGTGTCTCCAAAACTTCTTTTTTCAACGAACCTTAAAAAAAGAATTCCGTTTTTGTTCGACTAGCAAACTTTTGCAATTTATCTTTTTCAAGTGCTTGTGTTAAACTGAACTACATGGATAAGTTAAGCTGCAGAGTGTTGCAAAAATGATAGTCACGTAACAAGACCTTCGCTGATGAAATGTTGCTGGAAATTGATCTTGGGCTCAGAGGCATACTGTACCTCACAATGTATAGATAGACAAACATGCGAGTCTTGCGCAATTAGACTTTGCACACAACGAAACCAAGATTTCTTTAAATAAGCCTAATATATTTCTGCAACCCCTTTGATGCATTCAATTTGTTCTTTGTTTCTTCACACCATGTATTGGCAATCTAGAACTCCACAAATAAGCATTACATTTCAAGAAACTGATACTACTCAGAAGACCATGATTATTGCTAGTCAAATACCACTTGGACTATAGGCTGACATTACCAGCATAGTTTAGCTGTCTGCAAACCTACTTGTGCTATCAGGCCATCAGGGTGCACACTTGTGCCTGCGGTTGTAACGTTCCTGACAATCCTGTGCTTGGGCTCGTTGCAGTAGCAATGTTTTCCAAGGATCATTTTGCAAATATCATTGCTGTCAAAGCTGTTTTGAGCATTTCGCTTGCAGTGTTTTTACGTTTCTGCACTGCGCTTTTCTGTTAAGGCACATCTCGCGTTTTTATTAAAGCAAATCCTACGTGAATAGGTCTTGTTTGGTGCTCATGCTCTTACAACGTACTTTACTGTACAAAGATAGATAAATATTTGAGACAGCAAGTGTTCTCCGTTGAAGCGAATTCTGCTGATGCTGCAAAAGCGTGGCAACAATGGCAGTATATTAAAGCTAAGCAGAATCGCTAACATCAATCAGGGTTCCTACCTCAGATATTTTTTTCGCTGAGATATTGCGGTCATTTATCACGTGATACTTTTTAAAACTCGCTGTAACAGTATTCAATAGCTTACCTTTTCAGACATTATGACTAAATTGAATGACCGAACCGACTTAATTTTGTTCGGTCATTGACAAAAAAATTCGGTCTATGACTGAAAAAATGAAATGTTCCTATGCACTTTTGCATATAAGTTTCCAGACTTTTTCTAGACCTAATTTTCCGAATGACCTACACAGGTCAAATGCAGGCACTATAATATTTAACACGATATAAGTAAAATTATATCAGTCTTGAAAAAAATATTATGAAAATGTCAAAACATCAAGTCTGGAAAAGTATTTTCTTTTTACATACTAACAAACCACAAAAAATTTTTGCAGACTTTTCCAGGCTGGAAAATGACCAATTTTTTCCATACTTTTCCAGACGTAGGAACCCTGATCAATTCTGCGGATAAACTGGACCTTCTCATCAATCTGTGTCTTCCGTGTTTATGTATGCGTACATTTTCAACAATGGGCCTTCTACGATGAAAAGATTCTGCTTGGAAAAAGTCTACGTTAAGCCTGTCAATTACGTGTACACTGGACACTGGCTGGACACGTGTCACTAGCACGATAATCAGATGAAATGATTATATCACGGGCGCGTTTTTTTATGCAGCATAAAATTATCTTCGTCAATACAATCACAAAACAGACCAAAGCTGCTTGAGATTATTTTTTACGTTGATATCGACGAGTAGTGTGTTGTGATCACAGATCAAATCGTGAGCTCTCTACAACGTTACACGTTGCTGTACATTGCCTTTTCAGTGGGGCTGCCTCCACTTGCAATCTGCAGTGGCGTAGCAGGGGGGGGGGCTGGGCGCACCTTCTGGGGGGTGGCACTTTGTTGATAAAAATTAAATTTTGAAAGGAGTTTAAAATTTCTAACTCTTCTTTATTACTTTTAAATGAAGTTTTACACGGTCTAACTTTTTTCAGTTTTTGTGTTTAGAAACTCTAGACTGGTAGGCTAGCCTAAAAAAACACACCTGGCTGTGGAGTGCGCAAATTGATGAAATTTTTACTAAAAATCTGGTCCAAATCCACTGTGCCAAAGTACCCCAGTTTGACTTGAAATCAGTTTTTTTTTGATACACTTACCTGGGGAACAATTGCACCCCAGTCCGTACATCTTCCTCTCCAGACAAAGCCATTTCCCCCATCCCAGTGCAAAGTCCTTAGAACAAAGAAAAGAGATGACATTCGACCGCAAATTAGCAAACATTACTGATCCGGTACTAGTATTATGAGGTTTATATTGACCCTCCTCTGAATATCTGATGAAAAAGACCCTGCATGAAATCACTGCAAATAGTCAAGGATAGTTTAATCCTGTTTCTTCTATCATTGGCTCCTTAATAACGCCCCAACGGCACTTCATAACCTCACCTGACACCTAGGCATTGGCGACGAACATTTCGTTGGGGCGGAAACGGCTAGCCGCCTCTCAATCGGAGAGTTGGGTGCTCGATCCAAGGCCACTGAGTGAATCGCCCTAGCGCTCTTTGGGAAGTGTTCACCTCAACCTCCCAATCAAGAAACATAGTTCAGGCGTTGGCTTACCGCTGCTTGCCGTCAGTTTCACCAAAATAAAAAAACGTATCTTGGCACATCTCATACTATATTTTAATGTTCAGCAAGATACTTTCAGTAAGTTCCATAAGCTGTAGCCTAGTCATTAGGTGGGGTTATCAACATCATATTTTGACGGTTGAAGTAAAGAACTCTGCAAAAGTAACATTGCTCTATTTCAATGCAACTGCTGTTTTTCCACATGACGTAATGATGTCGGAAAATGACGGTCTTAAAGCAGGTAGTGCACTTGATGTGTTTGCATGGCTAACTTAGAGCTCAATTTGTAAGTTTGAACTGCAAGTACAGTGAATCATAGCCAACCGGTAGCCAGTGCGAGTTTCGTAGTAGCGCCCTTTGTCCAAAGATATACAAACATTTGCAGTCATAGAAAATGTCATTTCAACAAGAAAAGCTTGGAAAAGGTATTGCTCTCAATTTGATGATGAATTTGGCATGGTTTCGTGATATACTTTTTGAAATAGATGTCTGTTGATAACCAGTTCCGTCGCCACAGGGGGATTGGTGGGCTTCGCCCCCATCAAACAAATTTCCAAGCCCCCCAAATTGAACTATGAAACACTATAAATCAGTGGATTTGTTGTCAATATTTAAAACGGTAAGACCCCCTACACAAATGTAAAGCCTCCCTATTTAAGACCTTCCAGCAATGGTTCTGTTGGTAACTAACGAAGGCAAGGAATAACACTGTGCACGTGTAACTGGAAGAAGCCCAGGGGCGTAGTGCTAAAACAGAGTGTGGGAACAGCGTTCCTACACCAAATAATTCGAATAAAGTTAGCATTCGCCTGAAAGAATTTCCACACTGGATCTTCCTGTTCCACTGTAGACTCTTCTTTAGCAATGCGAATCCGCTTGTCACTACCGCATGTATGAGATCGTAACCATGTTTTAATGTAGTGCAATAAGGTGTGGGAACGCCGTTCCAACCCCACCCCTGAAAAAGCCCAACAGCTAGACCAAGTGTGCACGTCACGATGAAGGTTGTAAATCAGCATTTCTCACCCAGAGCCAGTTTTAAGCTTATTTGAACTATTATACCAAAATGGGTCCCGCACCTATAGAGGGTCTCGCTCAAGTGCCTACAGAGTTAACGTTTTAAGTGTTTTTATATATTCTACGAGAATCAAATCACTACTGAAATGGGAAGTGAATAATGAAACGACCTTTACATTGCTGAAATCATTTTTTGAAAGTAATATTACAGCCTGCTATATGCAGTATATATACTTTTTTAGTTTTAAACAGGGATACTACACGGAATAACATACTTAAATGTTTACATCTGCAAAGTAGGTATGCCGCCAACATATCCCATAACTTCTTCGTTTGGTCCCCTGGAATGAGTAAAGTATTAAAAAGCCAAACAGTGAGCTTACCGGAGACTAAAAACCAACAAGGAAGAACATTTAACGAAACATGTTGGGTCCATATATGCATATGTAAAGAAAGCAAAAAAATAGGAAAAGTAATAATGAGGAAGGTGGTGACAAGCAAAAAAAGGAAGACTCAAAATCGACAATGAAAAACAAGACCAATTTCAGTTTGTGAGTGTTTGATTCTGATCTTCAAAATGCTTTACTAATCCTTGTATCTTTAAAGAAGCACGAAACATGATCTTCTTTCATTTTAAATTCTTGTATGGAAATTTGAGGGGTGGAAAGGATGGCACTTTTATGGGGGCCTCGGGCGGTATTTAGATTCGCTACACCACTGGCAACCTTTATAAACTTTTGTCTTTTTTGTGGTAATAATCTTCTCCGCTTCATCAAGAGTAGTTGTGCTGTTACTCTCCAAACTATTTATTTTATAAGAAAATAACAACTTTGCAGTACATTTTACGGTTGCAGTCAGTTATTTGGAGTAGTGATAAGCGTAAAAAGTTGCGTTCAATCCGTCGAAAGACAAGATGCAGAGTTGAACAATAATAACAATATTTACTTGCCAGAAAAGTGTTACTTTACTAACATTCAATTATTTGTCTTTTTTGAAATTACAGCTAGTTCAGACTTGGTAGCCTAAACACGAAACCATTGCAGCATACGAAGGTAAAAAACATAGGGCCTTTTTATAATTGTGCAGGAGTAACGTCACGGGTTATCTTGTGAAATACTTGCTTGTAAATCACTTATATTACAAGCAGAAGTTGTTATATACAAGTAAGGCAAGCAACCGACTTCACTTGTCTTTTCTAAAAATGCCATAAAAGCAATGCGAGCATTTTTTAAAATTATGATTTGTGAACTTTTGCAAAGAAAACATACGGCCATGAAAGTAATAATGTTCATCGCTCTTAATACTTAACAGAAGTGTAAAGATGTTTAACTCAACAAACTTATCAGTTTTAAGGGGTTCAAAGGACTTTTGTAGTGATAATTAACACTATCCTTGAATGAATGAACACACACTATCCACCATCCTTGCAATATCAAGCATCAACAAAATGATCGTTAATCTAGGACAAAAAATGAGAACGTGTACATCGAGTTGCAGCTTCAAAGCAAAAAATTTATTTTTTCAAAAACTATTTTTGGTTTTGATGAAACTATTTTTAGTTTTGAAAAAACTGAGATGCTATACGTTTTGTGTAAATGCAAAAAAAAGACTGGAGATTACACTTTATTTAGATGTGTGGCATGATGATCTATGAAATTAAAAATATTTTGCCGCATATGGCTATGCTTAGAGTGATTCATTGCAAGACTGAGTCAACAGATGTACACCCAGGCCCATAACCAGCTTGGGACACCAGGTGGGGTGAAGAGTTTTCTGAGAGGGACAAACTTTTTAAATAATGTCCAGTAGTTTTAAGCTATGTCCAACACATTTTTCCAGGGGATGAAGAATTTTGCAGGGGAGGATTTTCCCCTCTGGTTATGAGCCTGCGTACCCATGTTCCAAGATTGGTCACTTGGTAAAATCTTCACTAAAAACGACCGCTTCCAAACAAGACTTTTGGTGTCTGATACTTTGTTTAGAGAGGTCATGCTTCCATATGCAATATAGCATCAAAACCATTCTGAAAAAATGGGTGCTCAAAAACCATTTATATAATCAACCCTACACATTTTTCTACATATAGCATTGCGTCTAAGCCCGTAGCCAGGGTTTAAGGTTTAGGACAGCAAAATACATTTTAGGGGGGCAGGAATTTTGTTTTTATTACACGTTTAAAACAAATTTTTCTAGGCAACAAAATTTGGGGGAGCACCAAAAATTTGGGGACCACTGCCCCCAAATGCCCCTGTGGCTATGGGCCTGATTACGCCTAAATGGAGGGAAGATTTCTGTCTTCCTTTCTTTATTCCTTCATTTAACGCTATATTGCATATGGAAGCATGAAAGGTTTGGTTTGCTTTTCTTTTCTTTTTCACTGCATTTAATGCTAAGCTTGAACAGAAGAAAGGTTTTCACCTTTGCTTACAACTTTCCTTTATTGCTGTACATGAACGCAGGGAAGGCTTTTGCCGTCATATCTTTTTTTCCAGGCTACATTTAATGTTGACACTAAAAGTAGGGAAATATGTGTGCAGGTGGATTTCATTTTTTCTATATTTTGGGATGTAGTAAACCTGTATGATTTGGATGTGGTGAAGCTGAAGTGAAGCTGTTGGTGTAAACACCAAATGGTTATTTACTTTTAAACAAATTAATTACTTTTTGGAAGTAGATATTTCCACATTTACATACTTTCATTTATCTCTAAGATTAGCGTTGCTACCTGTGGATTACCAATTAATTGCTTGAGTCACAAATGCAAATTTAGTTAGTGAGTAGAAAAAGAGAGAAATTGACTTGCAAAACATTTTGCATCTTAATTTACAAAACTGCAAGCATTTCAAAATAAAATACCACACCTTGGAGCTAACCAAATAACAGCAAAAGAGTAACAATATTGAATAACAAAGTTACCCTACATCAAATTCAACTGCACCATATTTACCAACTACAAAATACCCAGACTGTAAATATTAGTCATACTAACCTATCAAGATTTTTTGTATTTAATTTATTTGTTTATAGCAGACACGAAGTCCATAGTATGAACACACACACTCTGCAGAACGCAGGTTGATAAAAACAGACAATACAGAACGTAGTACAAGACATTGAAGCCAGCGAAATCACAGGTGTATGTATTTATTACTAAATAAGTTGCACACAAATACAAACTATGTGGACTAAAAGATTAAGATTCAGTACAAAGCTTACTGCAGCACAAGGTACAACAACTAAGCAAATGAATAAAACTTATCAATTAAAAAAACAAAAAACACATTGCTGGCCAACCAGTTTCAACTTTCAATTATGAAATAGATATACCAATCACTGTAACTGCTTTGCTCTTTTCATTCTTTGCAAAAAACTGAGTCAAATCACCAAAGGATGTTAGGAGCTAGTCCACCTTTATGCTACAGCAATTGATAATCTGTTTTATAAACAATGATTCCTACTTTAACAATGTGCCCAAAAAAACTTTGAACTAGGATCCTTCTTAACTAATAACTGAACTGCAATTATAAAAACAATCCTTAACAAAAAATTATATCAAGATGAATAGCTTACAATAACTTACTACACATATTTATAGTATGAAGTTATATCGTATCTACATCAGCACAAAATGAACTTAATTATCATTTGTTAATGTCGCTAAACAACTTAATTTTAATGATATCTTGATAATATGAAAGTAGTGTTTATTTTGCCAGGAGTGCCAAAATCTCTGCTGGATATATTTTGCTGTTCAAACCCATTCATAAATGCATCCACTTTTCTCCAGATATAATAATGTTGAGTTTGTCACACTAGCAGCATGTTGAACGCAGTCATGGGGATGTGTCTATGGCTGCTGTGCGAGTGCTCATTGGTTCAGCTCTCACCTTTGCTGTTATCCTACTGAATGTTGCACTTTTGATTGGAGCACTTTTTATTTACTTTTTTTAAGTTTCTAACTTTTGCGGTTGGGGTTTACGGCTTAGGTATAAGGTGTGGGTTTAGGGTTTACATTTAGGTTTTATGTTTCAGTTTGAGTTTAGGTTTAGGGTTATGTTCAGGCAGGGGTGGGTAAACTATGTACCGTGGGCCACATCCAGCCGGCCGACCAGTTTAACAGGCCCACCAAATAGTAACACCTTGCACATTTTTTTCAAGCACTACATTTACGACTATGGATAGCAGTGCAACCGTTGTTGCCACTCTGTTATGAAGAAAAACCCCAGAATCTACCTTGAAAAAAAAAAAAGAAAATAATAAAAAACCCCAGACATACAAAATGTTTAAAAAAAGTCCAAACCAAACTTGAAAAGCATGCTAGCAGTACTTGGACATAAAAATTAAGGTAAGATGCATCATTTGCATCATATGTTTAATAAGCTCAAGTCTATTGACATCACAATTTACAAGTAGGCTAGCAGCAAATCAAATGTATGAAGTAACATAAAAAAAGCTACCTAGATCTTTTCTGAAATAACATTTAATGTTTTCTTTTACTTTCACCAAAATGCACAAATTGAAACAAGTGATACATTGAAGGTCTTACAGTTTTCCTTTCACTCTAACCATTGCATTCATTGCAATATTTGGCTACTAATACAACATTTAAAATTTTACATTCATATCACAACTAGTATGCCCGTAAATCAATGAAGAAGAGATTCTTAATCAAAATTTCTTAATAAAAAAAAAGATTCCAAATTCATGCACAAACAAGCAGCAGCCCTTGACATATCAACGATAGATTAGAGTGCTGACCTAGGCCTAGTTAGTGCTTAATCTGTAAACCATTATTCAAATAATTTGGGTGAACCACCTAGGTAAAGTGAGCCTGACTTTTCCAGCCACGCTTTTCTAGCCCACCTAGGTGGAGCCCAACTTTTCCAGCCAACCTAGGTGGTTAAACCTAGCCCTACTACTCACATCTGCACTGGCTACTGACTCTGCACATATTACGCCTGTGAAACTACTATATTCTTGAATGGAAAATACAGTATTATGACATACATTTACAAGAATTTGACCAGAGTCAAAAAACCCAGATTTTCATTACAAAACCCAGATTTTCATTAAAAAAAACAGAACCCCAGATAAAACAGAAAAAAAACAGATCTAGTGAAAAATCCCTAGCATAGCAGTGGAAAAACTGAGTGCAACAGAAAAACTGAGTGCAACCCATTGGCTGTTGCTTGTCTCTTGTTGATTTCACACTGTATTCAACTCTCCAATGGCCAAGCAGTCATGAATTCCGCTGTCGGGTCACAAAGTTTGGCTACCCCTCAACCTTGCTGCTGCCTTTGGGGTTTAGGTTTGGGTTTTACATTAGGAAGCCCTAATTTCACCGGAAAACGGCTCCGCAAGCATGATTTTCACACTTCGGTAACCGGAAAATCTGCCATATAAGGACATAATTTCCGGCTACGCAACGTTGAAAATGCAACTACGGTAACCGGAAAAATACATCCCGAAATCCACGCACCACTGTGCAGTTTTTTTTCCGGTTACCGTAGTTGCATTCTCAACGTTGCGTAG
>Ga0210059_1012706_pt1 | contig 12678 bp, 4 predicted proteins | sample Ectturendosymbi2_FD_188042 | JGI IMG/M metagenome (GOLD analysis project Ga0210059, IMG submission 188042) | Ecteinascidia turbinata endosymbiont from Florida, USA - Sample 2 (SPAdes) (version 2) | ecosystem: Host-associated > Tunicates > Ascidians > Unclassified | place: Key West, Florida...
CATGGGTGGCCAACTTGTCTTCGACTGGGATCGACTAAAAAATTTTTCGCTAAGTGGCGATCGACCGGTCGGTAATAAAGTCACAAGTACAAAATGCCAAAATTGAGTATCACACGTGCAAAGACAGTGCACCATCGCCTTAGTGATGCACAGATAGAAGGCAAAGTGTCTGTTACGCTTAAATCAAGATTGGCACGCAATAATAAGAAAACATATTACTTCGCGGCATCTGCCGTGCTAGCCTGTGGTCAGCCATCGCAAGAGGCACCAAAGAATACCAACCAGTTGATGGATAATTTTTATGCACTTTCCCGAACATTGATTGAAAAGTGTTCTTTTCACGTGTCTCGTGAATTCAGTGCAAAATTAGGCGCGATCGACCAACTGGGATTCGGCTATCGACCGGTCGATCGCGATCGACTTGTTGGCCACCTCTGGGATAGGTGAACAGCCGATTGAACAGCAGAAAAAATATTCTTCAACGAAAGCTTCCAAACAACTTCACTAGGCCTGGATACGCTTAGATCAGGGGTGGGCAATTAGCGGCCCGCGGACCACATGTGGCCCGCCACAGCGTTTTCAGTGGCCCGCGGAAGCATTCAGGAAAAACCATCAAGTCTGAAATTTCCACGAGCTTACCACAGTAAATTTTAGTGTTCAGGCTAACTTGAACCGATACTTGCTTTTATTTCTACTAGAACAGCATTTCTCAACCTGAGGTCGCGAAGTTTTTCAGTTTGCGCAAAGATTTCAGTGTAACAATATGTTTACTTTGTCGTTTTTGTCTTAACACAAATCGCAAAAGTCTGGCCATCGCGGTGAATTTGCTTCTCGGAGCAGCTTGTTTGTTGCGTACACCATAATTTACTAGTGAAATGTGAAGCATCGGATTTGCCAGTTCAAATATCACAATATGTTGCAAAATATGATTGGCAGTGTATGCATCCGAAGTCGCAACCAGAAGAGGAGATGCATCTTTCCGTCGTCAGACCACCGCTGCACAGTCCAATCTGTTAGTTTTATTATCAAACAATCTTGCATGTCTGTTGTCGAAATCCGAGGGAAAGTGAGCCACCAGCGGTATATTGTTTGTGTCAACTGACGCATTTGGTCGTTCTTGTTTTAAAACAGTTGTAGAGTTTGATACCAGCAGCTTATTACCGTGAAGTTGTAGCCAGCAGTCGGGTAGAAAGATATTCTAACTGCAACCGTATTTTGATACTTTCATTTTTATTGTTACCGTGGACACGAAACCTTCGAAGTTCATATAGCATTTACAGCCAAAGCCTTCCAACACGTCACAAAAAATTTATTCTAGTTTTTAAGTTCTTGACTAAGTCAGAGGCGGATCCAGAAGGGGGCGATCGCCTTACAGTAGCGAAGCCAAATATCAGACATGATTACCAAATATAACTGAAATCGCCCTCCCTCCTAACCTTACTGGCTGGATACGACCCTGGTCTAAGACAGTCTACCAACAGTTTATTGTTGTGAAGTTGCAGTCAACGTTCAGGAAGAAACGTATTGCAGTTGCATAAGGGCTGTCAGTGCTAGGTATATGAAACCTTCGCTGTTGATACGGCATTTAGAGACAAAGCACCCCAATCACCCCAGAAAAAAGTTTCGAGTTCTTCCAACGCCATGAAGCGAGTTTGAAACGTCGTTTCAAACGTGGCTACGGGCCCGGCTGTGCGTGAATTATACCCACAACTGTCTAAACTGGCTTTCCGAATTTTGCTTCCGTTGCCACAATATCTCTGCGAGAGAGGTTTTTCAGTACTAGCTCACATCAAACCGGAGACACGAAATCAAAGTAAAGTCGAACATGAAATAAGATTAGCACCGTCAAACACTCAACCACGAATTTCGAAGTTGGCCTTACGGTTGCAAAGTCTACTGTCGCATTAAAAATATTTGCGAAATACAATTGCCGTTAGAAGTTAAGCGTTTATGAAATGCATTTGTGTTGCAAAAATGTTGTGGTAGTTGGTTGCATTTTACTAGAAATGCATTATGTTGTCATCATTGTGGTTATAATCATAAGAACTGAAAAAAGAGTTGGAAGGGGTCACCGGGTGTGTAAAAATAACAAGAGTCACAAACCGAAAAATGTTGAGAAACACTGCATTAGAAATAGAAGGTACGGCCCTCCGCTAAAGGCGGCCTTCGCAAAATGGCCCCCGGGCCAAATTAATTGCTCACCCCTGGATTAGATCAAGGTGCTAATATATTGAACTGCATATATATATAACAGCTTTTATCTACTTGGAAGTACTTTTGGTCAAAACACAGAAGGGAGACCAAAAAGCAATGGTCTTTTTCCCTAAAAAAACAAGACCAAAGTTTTTTTGCCCGCAAGGCTTCCGACTTGGTGTGAACACATGCATGCGTTGATTCACTTTGCATCCTTACCGATAGCTACGTGCTGAATGATAGAATGTGATAAACGCACATGTTACTCCTTGACATAAGAACACTCTCAAGTCTTTAGAATAACTGCCTGTTATCCTCACATTGCGGCTAAAGCAATTGCAAATTTTTCTTAATGAAGTTGAAACAGAAATGTTTGGCAAAATTAGTTGGCAATTGCCAGATTAATGGCAGATAGTACTTATCCAATATCGGTGATAAAAAGTCCTCGATGCCAGCTGCCTTATATAGGAACGCTTTTTGAATATATAGGTCCTCATGATTGCACGTATGCAGACGGCTTTTAAATTAACAGGTTGAAGCTGTCAGAGACAAACCGTTCATGAGATAACGTTTTGTAAATCTGTACAAGTAACTGACTTAGAAAAAAAGAAAATAAATACAAAAGTTTGGAGAATGGCAATAAAAATATTGTCCACAGTGAAAACGGACAAGATTTACCAGGACGACGCTGTTGTCAATTCTAGAAGAACGAGAACAGTGCAATTTACATTTCAATATAGACAGCTGTACTTATAAGAGCTGCCAGTCTTTCATTTGCCTGCAGAAACCACTCACCTTGACAACATTGGTACCATCTGCTGCCGATACAAAGTACTGAGGCAAACCGTGCTTCTTACCAAATGCAAAACTGCGTTGTGTGACGCCAAGATCAACTGCAACAGAGGGCTGAGAGTATTGTATAAATTAATGATCCACAAGCGGCAAAATTTCAGACAAAACGATACTTAACATAATCCGCCTCAGCAGAAACAACCGGAGCTCCAGACAAGGTAAGCAGCAATATTTGAAGCTGTCGTTAATTCGAGAGAGCTGCTGACCTTTTTATATGCATTTAGAAGGTATTTTCCTCATTTCAGCATACGTTGGACAATAACGAACACGAATTACACACTTTTGTTGAATAGGCAGACGCGCATGATGAATTAATAATTATTGGTCAACAAAATTGTTTGGCTCACAAGATACGTGTTTTAGGGGTAAATTCAGGTCGCTGAATCCGAAAATGGCATTAGTTTTTTTAAGTGGCCCTGTCAGTTTTCGTCGTTTGCACGTACCGCTACGTTCTGCATCCCGTTGCACAGTGGTTCTCAAACTTTCATGAGCCGTGGACCCCTTCTCAGTTCAACTGGCGAAGACTTAACATATTGTGACACTTGGGTTATGCAATATCAAGTCAAAGCTACCTAGTGAAGGCCTCTGCTCATGGCCCCCAGAGGACTGCTCGGTGGCCCCCATGGGGGCTGAGAGCCCTGTTTCAGAAACCCTGCTCTTGCAGATCAATGTATTCTAGGTGAAAACAACTTCTACTTGCTTAGCATTACTTTTAGCAAGAGGAATGATTTGATACGATTTGTATCAGTTCTCAGAATGATTGTATACATGTCATCTGTTCAGAGCTTAGTGTCTAATTAGTGGCTGTGAAAGAATTCCTTTTGATAGACAGTTCTGAGAATACAGTATTTTCAAAATGAATAGCATTGCAGCTGTGCAAAGCAAAGATATTGGACGTAATCCAATACATCCACATGTTGTATACCAGTCAACGTTTAATTTAGAAGAGTTACACCAGCTACGAAAACGCAGTAAGGTATGCCGAAGACGTTTACACTGTTGTAAATGCAACGAAATAATTTACATTGTACCCACCATAATTTCTAAGGTCAATTTAGTCCATCACATACAAACTTCTCTTATATATGATTTACGCTTGTGACTTTCCTGGGACCAGTGATGCATTAAAGGGTCTAGCAGAAGCTGACAGCGTGTGAAGGTCACATCGACCAAATTTCTCTTTTCTGTTGTCTTCATATGTTGGTGAAACCTTTCGCCTTGTTTCTCACTTGGCTCATCAAAGTTTTCTGGTAAGCAATTTGAGTGGCTCAGTAAGTAGTGGACTTTTATGCTCGCTCTGGCTACAAGAACTTGAAAGTTTTAGAGCACCAATTCCAGATCCTGGTAGTTGTCTACCTTTGTTTTGCCCAATAACTCCTCACTACAGACACATACGTAGTTGTCTACCTTTGTTTTGTTTGGTAGTTGTCTACCTTTGTTTTGCCCAATAACTCCTCACTACAGACACATACGAACACCAGGCAGAAGACTTAACTGCAGTCATATATGAGACAAGGGCTTGACCTTTAATCAATTTGCGAATGTGTGGTCTGCCAAAATTCTGTTTATCTTTCTCATCACTCAAACCAGGAAATGTATTCCAGATGTATTCGAACCATGAACCGTTCTTATCTCATGCCTTGACGAATTGCTTCATCAAGCTTGCATCAGGTTTTATGTGCAATGGTGAGAGGATGATGCTGTCAGGCACTTGGCTTAACCACTCCAAGCAAACAGTTGACTATTTTTAAGTCAATACATATCACCCATTTGTGTTCGTTGCTGCATAGGACCACCTTCCCAGTTTGGTGCTTTTCAAAAGCACTGAATGACTAACTGGGACACAGGCAAACTTGTTGCTATTACGCAGTAGTACACACTTCAAACTTCGTTTACAGATGTCGATGAACAACTGTTACTCATCCGGCTTCCAGTGAGATGCATCCTTGCAAGAACATAATGCTGTTGTAAAACACGAAGTTACCTTCTTCACTAAAGTAACAATAAAGCACTTTATCTCTACGACAGTAAAATGCCACATGGCTTTGGAATCAAGCATCCTATGTTCACTGAGACAACAAGACAAAATTTCAGCTGCCTCTTTTGACAATGTTAGGTCCTTTACTAAGTCGCTGATCTGGTCCTGACTGAAAGAATTCACACTAGTTTATGTAAACTTGTGGCAGCAACATGTACACGCAGGATACACAGAACCACTGTAAATACTGCAGTCACTGTCTATTTCTTCCCTTGCTTCGAACAAACCACCAAATGAAACTATAGTCTGGCAGCAAAGAGCAAAACAGAGACAAGACTTTCCCTGTAATGTGGCAATGGCCATCTAGCAGACGCTATATCAGACATGTTGCTGCCACAAGTTTACATAAACTAGTGTGAATTCTTTCAGTCAGGACCAGATCAGCGACTTAGTAAAGGACCTAACAAATAGCATGATTTCTTGTTGTGACAATTCCATCCTGCCATGTCCACCATGCAAAAGTAGCAATCGTCGTGTTTCTGCGGCTCTCACCAAACCATACACATCTACTTGAACTTTTCCTTTGGTCCATATGCAAAACGTTTTGATACTATTCTTACATACCTTGTTGGGTGCCTATGGCTTATCTTGATCCCCCAGTTTCATGCCTATTCACCACAAATGTAACAGAATACATCTGGATAGATGTGACAACACCTATGTTTAGAACGCATAGCTTTGTTTTAACACTATCACCTACCTATTAATGCCAAGCACAAGCTGAACAGGTCCCAAGCACTGTTTTTCAAGTTTGAGATGTGACCCCATTTGGGAATCAAATTCTGCCTGCAAGCTTCATTTGTGCATGCTCAATTCTCTGCACCACTCGACTGGTGTTCAGCATTTAATTCATACCTAACAAAGATTTGTGCTTGGAACACTGGAACATAATATGCAGCTCGATTTGCATTTTACTGAATATTGTGCATGCATGAATAATTCATGCAATTTTCTCTAAAAAACACAATCATGCTTCAGACATAAGTTGGAATTTTGAAACAGTTTAGCCTTTGTTTAAACAACTTCAAATATATAAGACAGGGACAAGTAGCTAGGGAAGACACACCACAATTAACATACCATCTATTTTATTTGCAACAAGGAAACAGGGAATGTTTGGCCGATACTGACGTAGTTCTTGATACCAGTTGTTTAGGTTCTTGTAGGTAACTTTTCTAGTAGCATCAAAAACAAGTATGCATGCATGTGCATCATGATAGTATGATGGATGCATTGAACTAAAACGTTCTTGACCTGCAGTATCCCAGAAGTCTGGAAAACAATAGGAACAAATCATTGAAGGTTTCGTAAACATGTATCTGTATCAAAATGCAAGGATAAATTTTGCACATCAAAATCAAAAAACATTTCAAAAATTACATTTCAGCCAACTTTTGTTTAAATTGTTTGGGCACAAGTAGATGACATGAAATATACATTAATACTTACCAACTGATAATATGTTCCCATTGATTTTGGTTTCATAATTAAACAAAGTAAGTGCGTAAGTTGACAACTGCTGTGGTTTGCTACAGGAATCAAGGTTTAGGAAAATAAAAAAATGTGTAAGGAGCATATTCAATTGGTTACAGTACATAACTTCTCAAGACTAATTTCAGCAATAAGCATGAAATTGCACAATATCCAGATATCCATTATGAAAAGCACTCCTTCAAAGCAAAATACATGTGACATACTATATATACCACATTTCACTATAGTGCTGAATTTTTCATAACACTATTGTGTAAATCTTCAATGCTAAAAAGTCAGTTTATTTGTTGATCATCCTCTTCACACATTTCCTGGTTTAAGGTTTTAAATTCATTTTATAGGCATTATTTAGAAATCAGTAACAAACACCAAAAGAGTGTCACAAGACAAGACAACATTCACAACAGTTTCAATCAAATTTTGATGTCACAATATCAAAACACAAACACATCCTCACAAGGCACAAAAATATTTTTAAAGTGTAGTGATGCTTTCAAATATCTATGAATCAAAATTCAGACAGTAAACAGTACATACAACATGACTGCATATAAGGATACTATCCATCCATCAGAAATCTTTCCACCAATCTGTGAAAAACAAAACAAATGAACTTTCAAAAATTTAATTGAAAAGCAACTGGAGATACATGCAAAGATAAAATTACTTTGATTTGCCAACAGCACTGTCACCAAGACATATGATCTTCAATGCTTCCTTGATATCATTTTTGGGAGGCTTCTTTGCCATTCTTTGATTGCTTATTGCGAAGGTGGCAGTGGTCTGGTTGCAAAAAAAACTATATTTATATGAATCTAATGCACAAGAGTGGCTTCGGATCCAGAAATATTTTACAACAAAGCAGTTGTTTGCAAACAAACTATTAGCGCTGAAAATAATTAAATTGAGGTAAAACATCACATGGTTCCAAACTGTTCAAACAGATTAAATATTACAGTCCTTTAGTTTCTCCAAAGAGCATAATCACAGAAAAACATGGAACTTGTCATTGCAGCACTGAAAAACGAAAACCAATAAACTAGGCAATAGATACATGTAGTTCGAGCTGTTAGGCAGGTTAGTTTTGACGTATGCAGGCAGACCTGCAAGCACAAAATGCTTTGAAAGTAACTGTATACCTTTGCTTTTCAATATTTCAGATCAAGTTTTTGTTTCAGACAGATTGCAGTAGTTTTTCAAAATTTAGCAGCACATTTGCCTGCATATATTTTCAAACAATTTTTCAGCTTGGAAAACTTGCGAGTAGTTCAACCAAGGAAAAAAACAAACAAAATCACTTATTGGAATGTTTGAGAGGAATGTAGATTTTTATCTGGAGTCACTACAGTGACACATCACCAACGTCTTGGTCATAATTCACAAATTATTTATGGTAGACAGAAAACCAAGACATTTTTGAACAAGGATTTTGATTCACTTTTTATGAAAACAAAAATACATACAATATTTATGTGTAACTTTGCATGTGAAATTCGATAAAAATTGGTTTATTTTGCACTGTGTTTGATAAAAATTGGTTTATTTTGCACTGTGTTTGTGGATTTTTGCCAGAAGATTAAAAAAGATCTCATCAACTTTTCTCCTGTTGATAGTTTTACTTCAAACTTAGGTGGAAGGCATAAGCTGCAAGTACAAACCTTCGTTGGCAATTTCAGATGGTTGCTGTTTGCCAAATGATAAAAACAGAACCTCAAAGACAATCAATGATAAAACGTCCGAATTTATGTTTGCTCCCCTAAACTACAAAAAAAGAATGAAGCTAAAAAGTGCTTTTGCAAAGGTGACAACATTAGTGACATTTATCAAATTGACAAACATTTTTTCCAACTTAAGTACTTTTTGCTGCACAACCCTTTCAAAAACATTACTACAGTTATTGCAAAGATAGAAAATCAGGCTTTCTACTATAGTACATCATAGTGGCATCACACATGTGCACCAATGGTGTAATAAGATGTCTGAAACACTAGTGATGTGGGAACATTCCACCCCTGTTTGTTTAAGAAAATTTGATGCAGTGGTCATATCACAATATTTCTTTCATTCAACGCAATGTGTTTTTCATTTTAGGCAAAATGGTGTGCTTCAACATACAAGCACAAATTGCAAAAATCTTGTTCGAAGAGTTGATACAAATTTCTTAAATTAAAAAAAGCTTAAAGCACTGTTGACTGCTACTGAGCAAAAGAACTTGAAATAACATTGATTGACAAAGTAGCATGTCAATGAGAGACAGGCATTTGGAATTCAAACTTGCATATGTTATCTGAGTGCATCTAGTGTTGGGTAACAGTTGTACACAGTAAAAGCATCACCAAACAAAGATGTTCAAGTAATCCAACTAAAAAATTTATACAAAACATACAAACTTGCGAACTAGAACACATATATGTAATTCTTGATACAAACTGTTAGGATTTTGTTTAACTAATTGACTGCCAGTCCACAGTGTATTTGTGGCTGCTGTCTGATGCTAGAATGCCAGTATGGTTTTCGCACTGGCGCTTGAGTAGGCAAGGCGTTGTTTTAAAAAGGCTCTGGATGGAAAACCTTGCATGATAGAAACCCAAATTCTGCACAAAAACGTTAGTCATATTGTGTAGTTTATGAAAATCAAAATCAAATAATTTTTCCACTTCTTTTGGAGAGAAAAAGCACCCTGAAACAAGGGTGGATTGTCTGTTTCTTTACTTTGAAAATTTATTGCGCCAATTCCAACAATGGGAAAAATGTAAAAATCACAGAAATGGTTGCTATAGCTGTTACAAAGCATCCGGCCAAGTTTGGAATTAAAAACTTGTATAGAAGAAAAGTTATAACAGTTTTTATACTACCTGGTCCTAGACAGCATTTCTGGTTTTCGACTCGGTCCGAAAACATACATGCTTTCAGCTGTGCTTTGCCAATTGCTAAATAACTCAGTTTGGTTTCGATTTGACTAAACGTACAGCACTTTTGTTTCGATACTTAAAACTTTCATAGATGTTTTCGTTGCACTAACTGAACTACGAAAAAAAATTATTACACACATTATACAACAAAAAAACACGCATAATTTTTTTTTTCGCATAAAAAAGTCACACAAAATTTTCTTTGCACAAAAAAACAACGCAAAATTTTAGTTGCACATGGGCTGAGCATTCAACAATTATCAATTCTTGGATGCTAAAATGTAACACTTCTGCTGTTGTTGTTGCAGAAAAAATGTGGATATCACAGAACATGTTGTGATTACCTTGTAGCAGCCGCATTTCAAGATGGTAGTGCATGAAACGAGAGGAAAACTACAACATTTTTATCAGCTGGTCATAAATATGGTTTGAGATTTGTGAAAAAGTTATGCACGCACGTTCAGGTGCTTGGCGTTGTTGCGATGGGAAAGGATGAGTGGCAAGGGTGCAATGCGAGCTATTTTTGGCAGCAACCTTTATTGTTCTCTGTTGAACTCTAAATCTCCATTGATATGTATTGTTGGGAAGCAGCGAAAGGATTACAAGTCACAATCACTGAATTACTGCTTTTTCGCAAATCAACGGGTGTTATTCTTCGCGATGCCTTTCCTGCCTCACAAAGGCTTTGTGCTAACGGACCGTTTGAAGACTGCCAAGTGCAAATGTTTGTGAAGCAGGGCTAATTGCCAAGTGCGAATGTTTTTGAAGCAGCCGAACAGACGGCTTTAGCAGTTACTTGCTGTTGAAAATAAAACAATTTCGCAGCAGCCAAAACAGTCAACTTTTTACATAATTTTCCACCTCACACTAATTTTTTATCCACATCACACTGGCATGCGTTCACAAATGCTTTACACCAACAGGTCATTTAAAATCTGCCAAAAATGAATGTTTGTGAAGCAACGTCAAACACACGGCTGAAGCACTTACTTGCTGTCGAAACAAATATTTATGCTCAAGCAAAAATAATCAAATCTCTACACGATATGTTTTAACTCAGTAAAAAAGTTTTTGAGTAATTATTTATGCACTCTGCATTGGCATGCATTCACAAATGCTTTACATAAATGGGTCATTTGAAATCTGCCAAGAGCAAATGTTTGTGAAGCAGCGTCAAACACACAGCTGAAGCACTTAGTTGCTGTCAAAAAAAATATTTATGCTCAAGCAAAAATAATCAAATCTCTACAAAACTGAGTGATTGTTTATCCACATTACATTAGAAACCGCTCCCAATGAAATGCAATGTGACGAGACAATCGGCCACATGGTTACAGCAGGCCGATCTTATTTCCACACTCTGCGAAACGCCTGCGTGACTACAGGCAAAATATACCATGGTTGCTTTAACATTTTCTCCTGACCACACCGTACGTCAGCGAACATTATAAATAGATGTTTCTGGTTGCTAGAGACTTGTACAAAATGTTAATACTTTATAGAGGAAAACATACGACCCGACGCTCAACGGTTGGCATTTGAAGTGAAGTACGAGTATATCGTACGCCAGCCACGAATATACTGTGGGCCGGCGGCCTGTACTTAGGCAAGTTTCCAGACAACCGGCACTTGATGTGTTAAATTATAATATGTATATTCATGACTCTTACACCTATTTTAAATAATTCTAAAACAAATGTTTTTTAGGTAAATTTGCATTATACCTGCTACACTGACCAGCATTACTAGTCTGCATTCAGTACTAGCTGTTGACAAAATATTATGCTTTACATGATAACTTTCAACATGTGATGTGACAAGTCAAGTATGATCATTTTTCAATGCAAAAAAGCTGGTGTGTGACATTTAGGCTGACAAGTGCATAGTGGCAAACTAACAAAAGCTTTTAGAATCACAGCATCAGAAGTTTTATAGAAATGAGTGAAAATAGATTGGGACAACGAGCATCCAAGGAGTCTGTTTTACTGTCATAACAAGCCTCTTTGCGCTGTAGGTACTCAGCATTAGCACCAATCAAATATTGAATGCTATCACCACACGTATCTAATGTGGGTGGTTTGGAACAGACAATAGCATTTCCCTTCTAATGTCATATAGGATTATTATGAAATAACCAAATTGCTGCCTTGTTGAAATTGAGCCTGCACAATAATCTGAACCACTAATTTCAAACTTGTTTTGATCAACAATCTCATTGATACATGAGTATGTGCGTTGAATACATGCGTTCAAGAACCTACCACTGCCAAACACATGTTGAGTTATTTTGTGATATTTCTCTTTGAACATGCTGTTAAGGCACAGTCACATATCATGATCATTTTGTTTTGCAGTTTAAATCAAGATCATTCTGTTTTGCAGTTTAGGCCTAAGTTTTACCTGCTGTTTTCACTTGCTAGGTTATAATAGGATGAAATAAAGTTGAGGGCAAATTCAAGGTCACGTCAAGTAATGTGGAGTTCATTTCCATTGAAGCTATATTTTTACGATGAATATCTCATACTGAAAGGCATGACAACTACTTGAGAAATTATTGTCACATTATCTGAACAAAATACTAGTCAAATGTTGCATTTCAAAAATATCTTAGTGGAATGTACAGTTGACGGCCTTGTTTGCTGTGCAAATGGTCTTATACTACTCTCTTGTAATCCATTTTTAGATCATGATGCAAAACCATCGGATAAATTCACTCAAGCATTCTTTTCTACAGTGATTTTGCAAGTATATTTTAACAACCTCATAAGAGATTTAGAGCTTTAAAGAGTGCACTGAGATATATAAAAGGTGTCAGTAACGAGATGGTAAATAAAGAACGTTTTGGAATATAGCAATGTTAAACATACACATATAAGAGAGATTCTATTTGAATAAGTTTCAGAAATATTGTAGACTTATTATAATGTAGATTTTAGCTAAAGCTACTTGTCTGAAAGGCCGCTGGGGCATCCAGGATGAATAAATGTGGAGGGTGTCAGGACACTGTCTCCAAAAAACAGGAGGCCCTGCAGTGTGATGGAGAGTGCACAAAATGGTACCACTGCATTTGTGTTGGAATGTCGAGTGAACAATATAAGACATTTTGTGATGACTATAATGATGGATATAACGAGTTGCAATGGCTATGTGATAGCTGCAAGGGGCAGAATACGGAAACCACCCAAAGTG
>Ga0210059_1012707_pt1 | contig 12678 bp, 9 predicted proteins | sample Ectturendosymbi2_FD_188042 | JGI IMG/M metagenome (GOLD analysis project Ga0210059, IMG submission 188042) | Ecteinascidia turbinata endosymbiont from Florida, USA - Sample 2 (SPAdes) (version 2) | ecosystem: Host-associated > Tunicates > Ascidians > Unclassified | place: Key West, Florida...
GGCAATTGCCCCCGTTGCCCCCCCCTTAATCCGGCCCTGCGTTTAGTAGAACGAAATGCGTCATAATGTCATTCGTTATCATCATCGAAGCGGAAGGCCATTTTCTTTAACTCAAGATCCTGCTAGCAGCACCCCCAAGATTAAGGTCACGGGCTCCCACTGTTAGCAACGCAGACGTTTCACAACAGTGGTGACGAAAAAATTAATCTCTGAATTGTGAGTCCTTGACATTAAGGTAAATGGGCACAACTTTGTTTTACCTCTCCATAACTTACGTATCAAGCTTTGAAACCAGTATGTCAAAGTTTAGCCGCACCAGTGTAAGTTAATTTTGCCAACTCATCAAATTAATCGTTTTGAAACACTAAGGTGACTCGGCCATTGAAACTTGAAATTAGCTTGACTTCGATTTTGTCTTGCACTGCAAATTGAAAGTCATTGCACTATGTTTCAATACATTTGCTTTTTCACCAAGATGCGTGGAATACTTTATACACAGAGCACTAACATCCTCTGTCCCAAAAGCACAGCTGCATTTTGCCCCAACCGAAAGATCAAACGCACACCGTACCCATTAAACTTGTGATCAGGAAAACGATTTTCCAAGCGGAGGCAAAAACATTTAATGAATGTTAAGAGCGGGGAAGTTTCGAGCGAAACATCACTTTCACAACTTTCTGCAAGCACATGTTCCACTTCCTTACTCCATAGAACATATACCCACTTTACACTGCACTGTTGTCGGATTCGCGTTCGATTGGGAATCCCACAAATCACTCAGGCACGACCGTGAGTGTCTCACCGAGCTGCTTGAGCGCGCATTTTTTCAACCATATGCGACTCAGCAAATCCAACTAGCAGAGGTGTAGATTTGGAATCCGATAATACCAGGGATTCGAGCGAAAAAGAGGTTGGGTGATTTGTATTAAGTCTTGCACAACCTTTTCTGTACCTGTTTGATGGCAAAACCACTACCGTGGAACAGATTAGCGTATTCAAGCTAATCTGTAGCAAAAACGACGGATTAATTTATTTAATAGTTCTTCCTGTAGGCTAACTACACCTAGTTAGGGAAACAATTAGCAAAATTGAATCGGTTAAGCAAACTGAAAGATTATTCGGTAGGTTACAAGACATCAGATATTGGACTGTAGTACTATTACTCCAATACTGATTAACAGGTTTTCATTACACCTTGGAATAGTAGAATGATTAAACCTCCGTGCAAAATATGTCACATTGGAAGTGAATGACTTCAATATAGGCTACACTTTGAACTTTGTACCCCAGTTATGTGGCTATGATTTCCTCAGTTTAATGGAACGCATGGAGTAGCATAAAATGTGTCATAAAAGTTTGTGAAATAGGTTATAATTACAATTTGGTGAATTGCAGTACCTACTGTTCACTGATTACGATTTACAAATTGCTGTGAACCCTCATATTTTACACTCTTGTATTGTACTGCAGAGAACAGACTGGTTAATGATCTTGACTGAAATCAACAAAGTGGCTTTGCAATGTAAAAACAAGCTGCCTTTTCCTGCCCTTTAGAAGCTTTTCAAATTCTGTTAAAGTCACTTGAAGAGTGCAGTTACGATGCGACGGGTTTCATGACCTCATCACCCAGCAGTTCTCTACGATTTTCTCTGCTGGCTGTTGTTTTTCGGACTACACTAAATAAAATCACGTCTCGGCGATTCCAACTACACCTATGAAAAGCACCTTTCTGTAGTGGAATCAGTTTTCACCTTTTCATTTTCACCCAATCCCAGCTTCCCCCAATACAATAGGTGAATCGCACGAAGCAAATCTTCGAATACCTTGCAGTGTAAAAACGCCCCAATATCGAGTTCGCAAGTGCGTTCACGAAGGTAAGCCAAGGGCAACGAATCGCTCACGCGTCAATCCGATAACAGTGCAGTGTAAAGTTGTCTCCATTATACTGCTTCCTTATCTTGCTAATCGTTCCCCCTGCAAAACAATAGGCATCGACAAGTCTACAGGGCCACCCCTTCGAAGAGTTTCAAACATTGCTGCCAGGTCTTCAAACACGTCATTCATAAACTACAGTGCTATAACCTGTTTTCAATATTTACTACCTTTACACAACAATATTTTGCAATAGGATCGTTTAATTTACGCTCATTAAAGTAAAATAGAAATGAATCTTATTTCTTCAAGACTGTTTACAACGCAAAGTGTCTGGAAAGCCCCTTACTTTATTGAAAATCCCAGCGCTTCGTTTTCTGATGCTTCCGCAATGACTCTGAATTTTGATTTGTTGCACCAAAAACGAAAAAATGAGTGCAAACAGTCCTTATCAAACTTCGACGTCTCTTATCAGCTGGTTTCCTTTCCATGCATCATAAATTCCCAGACCACAGTGCTGTTGCACGAATACCAAGCGTGGTGTGCCGCGCTTCATTCCAACTGCGACACCATTCATCCGACCAAGCATCAGTGACGTTCCATCAGACGTGAACATCGCCGGTTTTTGAAGATCCAGGATAATTCTACTTGAAAACGCTTTACAGCTGACACAACTGTACCGGCGTCAAATGCTTTCAATGCAAGTAATATTACTAGTGACACTTTATGCACTGAAAAGAGTTTTTTAGCCGGAATTTGAAATACAAAACCAAGCGCTTGTCGGCTTATATGTTTGTCGATTCGTCAACAGTCATGAAAATGTTATTTCTTCAATCATTTGCTTTTGGACAACAGCGTTTATGGCCTCTAGAAATTGCAAAGCATCGTTCTTTCTTCGTCAGCTGGTAGGAATGGCAACTTATTCCTTCATATGTTCATTTATACACTGGAAAGAAAGCAATGATGCATTCGTTTTGACGCCCAGCAAAACATTGCTGATCTGAACCTTCATTTTCTCTAGGTCCAACCAGGGTCGCCAATTTGGCTCTTCTGAAGCCAGATTTTGAAAGTCTGGCTTTGTTTAATGCACCTGGCTTATTTAGAAATCGAAATAAGCCAGGAAAAATCATTTTTTTCTGGCTTTTTTACAGTCGGAAAGACTTGGCTCTGGCAAAACATTGTCTGAGCTGCATATTTATTACAAATCGCTTCTGACGAGAGTCTATGACCATGCAAGATGCAAAGAATTTGCAATGATTTTACTGTTGCCCTAAAAATGCTCGATGAATTTAATAGGAAGCAGATGTACGACAGTATAATTACGGGGAAAGAAAATGCTTCTAAAGAGTGGAGTTGTATTATATCGATGTTTCTGGCGAGTTTTAATGTCTATTTTGTGTTTGGTTATGCATGTTTTATGTGTATATGTGTTAAAAACTGCTATCTGTTTTTTTGTGGCTTTTTTTGAGACAAGGTCTGTTGTTTTTGGTGGAAAGACGTTGGCAACCCTGGGTCCTACCGCCTCCGTTTTCGGTCGTCGTCCATCACGAAGCGTACGAAGTAAGCCTGTAACTGGCGAAAAAGGATTTTTTCTCCGCTGTTTCTGCACGCTGTCTTTGTGTGCTTTGCTTTTCGAATGGCATATCAAAAATATATTTTCTAGACGTCAAACCATCTCTTTCCGCTTGCAAAGTCAGCTGGAGATTTTTCATCTCGGCAATGCAAGCAAACGACGCGAACTTCTGGCTCGTACTCAAATACACCACCAGCTTGATATTCCTGGCCTCGGTATCATTTGCGGTTTCAATGTTTACTTCTTCGTCTAATCCAGGAGATGATTGCGGTTTTTTCGAGTAGTTGGTGCGGCTATCCAACCATTTCTCACTTGAAAACGTGTTTGTTTGGGTTGCTAGTTTTTCCATTTTTGTTACATTGCATATTCAGGTCTATAGTGCAGAATCTTCCGCCCCCAAAACCACCAGTGAATTAAATGCTATAAACAAGATTTTCAATATTTTGTTTATGCCTACTTTTTAGATTACAGCCTAACTGATAACAAGTTAACTAATTGTGTAGTAATTTAGATACATTGACGAATTTTAGTAGTTTTCGAAATGTAGAAAATAATCTATGGAAAAACTGCATTTGTTTAAAATTTCAAAGTCAGTATTTGCATCTTAAAAGCAAAATACGTTGAAGCAGTTTTAACCACCCAAAATCTTTAAGTATTGCAATGACATGTAAAATGTTGTTTCGATTATTTTCTTGAAATAAAGCAAATAACCTCACTAAATCCAAACGTTTTTGCTTGTTCAACGTAAGTGTTCAACATTTCCATTTATTTTTTCTGTTTATGCATCATCATGGAAAAACAACCCTTTTTATGCCAAGTGCAACTCAACAGAGTGCTATTTTGGTAAAGTATCCAAACAATCGCGGATGAATTTGAGTTATAAATTGTCAGTAACAGAGGTACAATGATAAATTTTTAGTAAAGGTTCTGTGATTCAAAAGCCACGTTTTTTTGGAACCAATTCAAATTGATTCCAAGTCAGAAAATGAAAATTGCGTCAGTTTTTTAAACAGGATTTTCAAACTAAAAAAAAGTTGATATGCAACAGCTACAACATTTGTGTGGCGACAACAAAACGCTATCTTGCAAAAACACTCAGCCCTAAATTGCACTGGAAAACAGCTGTAAATGAGACGTTAAGGAATCAAAGATATCGTGGTTATAAGCGTTGCAATGGTACATATTTATATATATTTCCCTGCAGGCGATTTGAATCAGTGCTACGCGTACACTATGGTTATATGGGACTTAACAAAAATCCGTAAATGGAAATAGTTGCGCTTCACAAACAACTCACAGAGCGTCCCTAACAATCTGACTTTCGTCAGCTGTCCTTGTGTTACATTAACGTTTAAATAGTTGATGAAACAAGATGTGAGATGTGAAGGATATAATGTATTTGTCGTCACAATAGAATTCCTTTCCATCCTCTTTCAATTACTTTTATTTACACCAATTCTTTTCACTAACAGAGCTGATCGTTGTGTTATTGATCCTCTGTAGCAGTGAGACTCGGAAATCTGACTCTCTGGGCGCGGTAGAGCAAAGCCCTTTGACATCTGGGGCCATAGTGATTACAGTATCTGTTAAGGTACGTCTACGTTTACAGACAGAGAGGCTGTCCAGTTGCAATTCCGTGGTTAATTGTGACGCTTTACTTAAATAAATTAATTTGAGTGCTTTAGTGCTTAAGCATTGTAACTAGCGAGTGCGATAAAATTGATCTAGGTATTCAAATGAAGCTTTTTCGCAATGTTTTCAAGCAATTTGTTTATAACAAAAATTCTTAATTTAACTATTGAAGCGATTCCGATTCTGCAGGGGTAGATGCCAAATTCTGGTTTTAATTGGACTTTCCACTTTCGGCTTCTTCATCCAACAGTTCTTTGAGTTCCACACTATTCAAAACGTTTTGCAAATTTTTCAGTTGGAACAGATTTAGATCAAGAGCGAATAAGGAACAATGACAGAATAAAAAGGGCTTCGTGATTTTTTAAGTCTGCTTCATTTTTACTTTCGTAGAATTGAGTAAGCTGCAGTGAAACAGAAGTTGATTTTCGGAGCAGTCGATTGCCTCGCTGATATTAAACATCCATTGCTAGTTGTTTTCGTCTCATCAATGGTATGCAACGAATTTCCTGTAGAAAGTTTTCCTTACCCTACCAACGACATCTGTAATTTCCTCTTCTTTGTTGACTATTAGGATATACTTGCAGAACGTTTGCCAATGTTGGATTGCGAAGCAGTGCAAAGCAAAGAGAAGTCGAATAAAGGAAAAAAATAAAACTGAAAATGTATAGGGGCAGTTATGCCTCTTTTTGATTTTATCCAACTAATGATGATAGTAATTTATAAGTGAAGCGTCTCCGTCTACCCTTTAGTTCTAAAATAATTATTTTAGCCTTTATGTGCGATACCAAACTAGAGTATGTCTTATATATTGGATGCATAGCAGCTGTACAGACGTTGTGTGAATGCCATTAATAGTTAGGCAACAGCAAATGTGTTCACAAAATTTCTCAAGCGGAACGTTCCAGTCACTGATTTGCTACCACACTTTTGTGTTTTCATTGTTATTGTTGCAACCTCTCCGGTGGTGTTGCGTTTATTGTGTGATTCACCACGAACGGGATGTGCGTGAAGAACAACACCATACATATATGTGGCGCGAACAAGCAATAAAAGAGTGATCGTGGCGTGCAAGCTCTGCCGATATTAACGTGTGAACGATTGAACATGATGACTAGCGTAGGCGGAGAGTGATCATGGCATGTGAACTCTATTGTCGCTTGCTGCCACAGTGCGAAGCTTTGCGCATATGCCGCTCGGGATTTCAGATCGCAACATTATCAAGGCCTTTCCCGTCGAGAGTGGCGTTGGGAGCGACGCCGTCCGCAGTTATTAATGCAGCTTTGTGAGAATTTTTAAATTCGAATTGGAGCAGCAGCATGCCATAATTATCGCTATTGCATGCAATCGACTGCCACTCGGCCGTGAAATGTGAACTGTAGCAAGCTCACTGCAGCTCGCATTTCATTCACCATACTAGTGCAGTGTTTACAAAAACGTCAACGCTTTGACTTCCTCTGCTTTGGCTGTTGCTTTTTATCGAAAACGGGCCAGCATTGGTAACTTAGCTTGCTACTATTTACCGACTGGTTGAGCTTCGCTTTGTAAAGCTGAAACCAGTGAAAAATCCATGCCTAACGTTTGGGGGTGGGACGGTGAAAAAATGGTGATAAAAACCTATTTTTTGGAGCGTTCTCAGGAATCAAAAAGAAAAGTCAACCACATATGAAGTGGCCAAGTTACACAAAAAGCTAGGAGACGCCAAGGTTGTTTTCCGGATTGCATTTGCGCAAATTGCCTCTTAGGGATAGCCAAAGTCACTGTAGCGTTTCAGTAACTATTGCTGAAAGATCAGTAAAATCGTACGTAGCAGATGCAACCGATTTGCTCTTATTTTTAGTATTCAACAACCGCCCTCGCATTGCCTGGTTGACACTGTTAACTACATGAAGTATGATTTGCTAGATCTTATTTTGTCGATCACAACAAAGTACAAACTTTGCCTTTTCAGATTTTGGCAGATTAAACTAGGTTTGTCATAAAAATATCTTTAAATATGTGGAACTTCATCAGCGACATCACCGGGCAAATATCTCGCTACAGCACAATCTTCGGTCAAGCCTGGTATCTCTGCGTTTTCTTCTTTCGTCTCATTGTCGTGGCGACGATAGGTGGCGCTGTTTACAGTGACGAACAGTCCGCGTTTCGCTGCAGCACAAAAGTGCACGGTTGTGAAAATGTCTGCTACGACCGCTTCGCGAAGATCTCACACATCCGTTTCTGGTCATTCCAGCTGTTGACCTTGGCTGCGCCGGTCATTGTATTCCACTTTTACACGTTATATGTTCAGGTGAGCTCGGTTTGCGACGTTTGATTTAAATTACCAAACATCTCTTTGAATGTACGGAAACATGCAGCTTAAACATCACCTATAAGGATGTGGTACAAATTTTAGTTCTATGTTTGGAAAAATAATATGCGCAAGATAGATTGACAGCTCAAAGACAATGCCATTGGTTGTTACTTCTGTATATTTCAAAAATTACAACACTGTATTTTGAAACTTTAAAGTCCAGCAGAGTTATATTAGAAACAACAACGAATAATCAAATGGCCAGCAGTCAATTGTATTGAAACTTTCGAAAACAACTCTGTTCGTTATATCAGCCGGATTAAATGAATTTAATTTCACCAGCTGTCGCTGACAATAAAAAATAAGCGTTGTTGCGTGACACCTCGAGCCTCTCGCAGACCAACATGGTTGATTCCGACCCAAAAAATTAGGATTGGGACAAAACTAGGTGGGACTGGTACTATAAGTTGCCCGAAGTCGGCAAAGTCGATTGATCAGCAGTTTTTCGATGACTTGGGCAAGAAAACGATTGCAGTTGAATAATCATACTGGTGACAGACATTGCATATTATAATGTATGTGTATCAATGTGATCCGTTTATATTTAATATCAACACATCATTTACATGAAAGCTGTATTCGCATACTGTATGTACACTGTGCAGGCTTTCTTTGGCTTGGATGCACTTTCTTGTCGGAAATAACTCAATAAATGTTCAGTGCAATTCATGAGTGCTCGCGTAACCCTTGCAGATGCACAAACAACTAGTTTTTCAATCTCAGTGTTCGAGAACATTCTGCGCTCACGTCGATGTCCTGCTTATGGCAAGGGAAGGCAGCCCAATTGCGAGAAACAATAACGCAACATCGCTTCACTCGGATGTTAAAAATCCCGGATGTCGCTTAAATGAGGTCACTTTTTCAAAATTGCAATGAATCGCGACGACGCGGCGTGAATAGTTCTCGAATTTCGGCTTGAAGTTAAAGCGTGGTGTTGAACCCTAGAGAGACTCACTAAGTGACCTTTGGGTGTCGCAATGGGATGAAATTCAAAGGGCAAACATACGAAATGCTATTTGTCTAAGGTGCAAGTATTATCTTGTAAGGAAATCAAAATTATTGCACACTGAAATTAGCTGGGACTGGGGGAGTCTTAAACAACATATTGAGAGTTATCAATTTCACAAGAACCTTGCACCCGGAACTCTCTTCACATTTCAGTCAAGCACCAAATTACTAATTCAAAAGCGCATTGTGTGTCAGAACAACGTACTGTAATAACAGAGAAATGTTTGGCATGCCTTCCAATATCAAAATGATTAATTGGAAATTGGTTAATTGGATTTTTTCATATGTCATATTTCACGGACGATACAGTATATTCGCAGATAATCGAAAATCTTGAAAAAAACAAACTAAACATTAGCAGAACATGTCCTGTATTGTAAATATAAATAATAAACAATAATTAGCAGTGAAAAGTCGTTAATGTGAGTTTCAACCTACTGCTAGCGGCCTAAGACTTGTTGCTAAAACATTGTCAGGTTGTCTGAAATAAGAGGTAACCGCAAAGGCATATTTGTTTTAGTGCTTACTGGCCTACGTAGAACTATATCGAAGTGGGATTTCACAACTTTCATGAGCTTATTTTCCGTGATCAGCAGTTACTTTTCTCTCTATGTCGACGTTTTTCCTTCAGCTGCATTTCAATACATTTTTCTGTTTTACAGGGAAACATTGAAAAACTGAAGGAACAGGACAAAAAACGAGAAGAGCTGAAGTCTGAGGAAGAAGAGAAAAAAAGTGGTTGGGCGTTGGTGCGCGAAAGAGTAGAAAGAAATAACTATAAGACGAAAAAACGTGTTGGGAAAATATCCCAAAAGCGAAAATATGATAAAAACGCTCTTGTCGAAGTGGAGTTTACACGTGGCATACACTTGGCTTACTTCTTGGCTGTGATTGGTCGAATTATAGTTGAACTTGTCTTTCTTATTCTTGCTTACGACCTTTTCCGTTTCGGTGAATACCCCAACGAACCGGATGACGGACGTATAGTGTCCGACGGACGCGTGGTAGGAAACTTTTTCGATTTATTTTGGATTCGCGTACCGCAGCTTTATCGCTGCAATGGCAGAAAGGTGAGTTGGGCTTGCGGCCAGCACTTGTTGCCAGGCAACGACGCCGCTTATGTCCCGTGCTGGGTGTCGAGACCCTGGGAAAAAACTATCTTTCTGCGTTACATGAATAGTTTCAGTCTGCTTTGCTTGATCTTGTCTATTATAGAAATGATCCTACTCCTGGTGCGTCTTTGCAAGGTATATCGTAGGAAGCAGAAAAAATTTAAGAGAGCTTTTTCGCCAGAAAAAAGCATACCACCAGCGGAACCCAATCAGTACATGTCACCACCGGATGTTCCTGTTTCGAATGAACCCGCACTTGAACAGCAAGTTACCAAGCCACTTCCACAGCAGCCGTCCGATGGAACCAAAGCAATTTCTTCTGAGCCTCTGCAAGTTGCACTGACAAGCAAGAAAAGGAACGTGTTTGATGACATTGCTACTGGAAAGATCTCTGTTGAACAACTTCGATACAACCTGAGACAGGAAAACGAAAAAGATCAGCCTAAGAAGAGACGATCATCACGTCAGACACGTTTCGTCATTCCTACCGGGACGCAGTCGCTCAATCGACCAAAGAAAATGCTCAAAACTCAATACCAGCCTTTGTTCAAAATGGGAAAAATATCCTTCTCCGAATCCGAGGGTGAAAACGACGACGGTGGTGGTTCTTCGTCTTCTGGGGAAACGCAGTTGAGCTCTGTGTCTCAGCAATCCGTGGGAGAAGTTTGAAAGAGCAACAAGAAATGAGTCTCATTAATGAAAGACAAAAGCGATACGAAGTTCACTCACTGAGACGCTTGTTTTTTAATCCGGTTCCAATCAGACCCGTAACCAGGGGGCGCAGGGGGGCGAACCCCCCTCTAGAAAAATGTGTTGGACATAGTTTGTAAGTATTGGACATAGTTTAAAAAATGTGGGCCACTCTCAGAAAACTCTTCGCCCTCCTGGTGTCCTAAGCTGGTTACTGGCCTGAGAATGAGTGCAGTGAAACTAATGAAACCAAAATAACGTCAAAGTCTAGTTACCAAATCAGTGTAGCTGTAACTGAAAGCGATGCCAATGTTGACGTTTCACAACATCCAACAACGTTGAATCATTTGTCGTTGATGAGTATTGAGAGCGAACTATTACGGAAACAAAACTTTGACAAGCTGATGCATGAATTTGCTTGCAAAAAAGCACGCAAAATATTATTATAGTTTGAGTGTCTAACAATGATGGGAAAAACTGAGAACTTTTTCGCATTCTTGAGTTTATGATAGGACAAACGTTTTCATTTTCGCATTGCTGATCTATCCTTTTCATCTGATGTTGTAGAATGTGTTATTTCGCGATGAACAAGAGTATTATTGTGACAACTTGCGACATTGTTTTTTTTTATTAAAGATGTTTTTTTACGAAAAATTGTCGCTCAGGGGCCCTGAACGCCTCATCTGGTACTAGGGCCATGGCACCCCCAAATTTTCAAGATATGTAGTTCTTTTTGGGCTTTTAAAAGCGGTATTCTAAACAAAACACTGTTGCTTGCCTAAAATCAGCATTTTGCCTTCCCAAATTTTTTGCCCCACCCCGAAATTTTGCGATGGCCACGCCACTGAGATGTGTATGGAGTGTTTTTGCAAGCATTAAAGCGATACAAACAAATCTCTAGTACAACAATTGATGAATATCAGGGTTTTGCGGTTTTAGTCTGCCGTGTAGCAGGAACCTACACTTAATTTCACAATCTTTTCGGGAAAGAAAAAACATTTTATCGGAAAAACGAGCTTTCAACAAAATTGCAAGAAAGCAACATATGGCAATTTTCCTATGGTGAAACAAAAACCATGTATCTTCTAGGCCATGGTGTAGACCCATGCAATCAAAATCACTGGGTAGAAAGGTGAGTCGCGTTTAACGTAAATTATTGCCAGTAGCTTCAAAACAAGGAAAATGGATGTTTGTTCAAATTTTGATTTTTGAAGACCATCACAGATTTACTGGTGCGAAAACATTTGGCGTTTTTATAAAATTGTGCTTGAATGAGAATTTTGATAAATGAAGGTAAGTGATGGTATTGAGCTTTTTTATGTAGTATTGAAAAAGTATCAGCATGGGAAATTATTTTTAAAAACGTGTGGCAACCGTGAGCCTCACAACAAAAAGTTTAACCATTGACTGCTTTCAACAACTATTTTTCAAAAACTTGCTTCAAATGTGTCGATTCTTGCAAGTATAGTGTTTCCCTGCGTAGGAACCAATATAGAGGTTTGGGGTGTTGCCCAGCATAGAGGTTGCTTGCAAGGAATGCTGTCGTTGCATACAGAGACGCTGGTTTCCCAAAACGCTATCAACGAGGCAGCCTAGTCATTGTATGAGTATTGTTCTAACTCCCGACTAAAACAGACTGACATTTTTAGTTACCAAGCCGAAGCAACGCGTTTGCCTTTCACCTCTTTGCAGTTCGTTTTCGCAGATTCCCTGGTGCAAATCTTTATTTACAAAAGGCTTCTGATTAGCAGCAGCAGCAGAAATAGCTTTGACGAAGGCGCGACAGCAGAAACAGCCAACGTGGTCCGTGCGCTAGCGATACCAGAAACTCGACTCACAAAAACGTGGTGTCCACGCCGATGGCAGAGATGAGCGGACTGTGAAATTTTTCAGTCCGAGTCCAGTCCTGATCTGTAAAATTTTTGAAAATCGCCTGTCCAATCCAGTCCTGATCCGCCAATGTAAAATCACCTACTTTAATTTAGCCTCATGAGGCAAAATAACTACTGAAGCTATTTTGCCTTTAGTCAAATACGATTGGTTGAAGGCAAAATAGTTCCAGCAATGCTTTTGCCTCATGAGGCAAAATAGACACAGCCTTTTGGCAAGGACATGTCTATTTGGCATCAGAGGAAAAAGCACTTCTGGAGTTATTTTGCCATTAGGAGAATCCGATTGCTTGCATTGGTCGAGTGAAAAGAACGATACACTTGGATTACCAAAAGATCCTTGTTACATGACCTGGAACCCTAAACCAAAAACCTAAACCTGAAACCTTAACCTAAACCCAAAACCAAAACCTAAAACCTAAACCCAAAATTTACTACCAAAACCTAAACCCAAAACCTAAACCCAAAACCTAAACCCAAAACCTAAACCCAAAACCTAAACCCAAAACCTAAACCCAAAACCTAAACCCAAAACCTAAACCCAAAACCTAA
>Ga0210059_1012708_pt1 | contig 12678 bp, 7 predicted proteins | sample Ectturendosymbi2_FD_188042 | JGI IMG/M metagenome (GOLD analysis project Ga0210059, IMG submission 188042) | Ecteinascidia turbinata endosymbiont from Florida, USA - Sample 2 (SPAdes) (version 2) | ecosystem: Host-associated > Tunicates > Ascidians > Unclassified | place: Key West, Florida...
ATAACTTTTGAACCAGAAACGCTAGAAAGTCGATCAAAGGCTCAAAAGACTCGGACTCGAGCCTAGTTTCCAATGAAAACTTCAGCGAAACACTTTGGCCTACAGGTTGGGCCCTAGGCCAGGCAACATGAGTCAAAATGACCGCAAAACTACTTCACTTATGACGTCAGTCACAAAAAATCTGCTCCCCCCAACCAAAAAAATTTTTTTCGAGTGCAATCTACTAGACTGGCCGATCCATTTGAGCCCTTGAACAGCTCTCTAGCGCAATCGGCGGAGGAGCTAGGGCATTGGTGAGGCAACCGAAAACTGCTGTTTTTTAGGCCGAAATCGAAGTACGAATGTATCGTACGCCGATTCTCAAAGTGTTAGGAGGGCCATTTAAAGTCATAAAATTCATATTTTTTTCTGTGCTTCAGGAAGGTACGAAACGAATTTTAAAACAAAAATCACACTCTTACGAAGGCTAACATGTCATATTTTCCATGTTAAGTCATAAAGCCATATTTTGTGTATTTTCAGCTTGAAACCAAAGGCTTGAAACAATCTGAAAATATCAGGTGAAACTACTATATCGCTAGGTCTAAGCTGCATCCTGTAAATTGAACCCACTTGGGCACAGTACAAATGTTGGCAAAGACGTAGGTGAATTAAGTTAATTGGACAAAATATAATGCACTGACTAAAATGCATGTTCTTGCTGGCTCAAAGAAATAAGCCAATGTGCATGCATGTTTTCAATTTGCTTCAAATCAAATTATATGTTTCGCTGATGTTTTGAGCTTTTTGTTTTAGTGGGGCTCCAACAAACCATGCAGGGCTACCATCTCTTATGCCTATTTTTGCTTGTCGTGCTTCTCTGCACAGTAGTTGTATGTTCTAGCTCAGTCAGTTTTGTTTCATCATTTAAAGTCATATTTTGTGAAAGATAAAGTCATATTATCAAATTTTTTTAGGTCAGAAAAAATGGCTCTAGTTATTAGATGCTATTTTTGGTTGTTTTTATTTCGACTCAGTAGCCTACATGTGCAACCGTTGTCGCATTGGAGAAGCTGCGTAGTCGGTGGTGGGCCATGGACCCTCGGTTTGTTTATTAAGTGGGCCACATGCTTGAAAACGTTGAGAATCCCTGGTCTAGCGGTTGGACCCTAAGCCAGGTAACATGAGCCAAAATGGCCAAAAAAACTACCTCACCTATGTCGTCACTCACAAAAATCCAAAGCCAAAAAAATCTTTTCATTGCAGACTCCAAGTCTTGTCACGTCTTTTGAGGGTTTGAACAGCTCTCTACCGCAATCTGCTGAGGAGCTATACAGTTGGTAAGACAACCAAATTTTTCCAAGTATGATATATTCATACGCTGGCAATGAACGTGTTGAAAACAAAATTTTTAAGGAAAATGCCATAGTCAGACAAATATCTTCCAAATTTACTGCCTTTGTCCGCATGATTGCTACCTGGCACTGCTGGAATATTTAAGTTTGACACTTAACACAGAGATTTCTAGAACTGGAGGATATAAAATTGCTTCTAGAACTTCTAGAAATCCCTGGCATATGAATACTACTATTTTTGTGGTTGTTGCTAAACACAGATTGGTCTACACCACAATATTTATTGGTAAGGACTCAGCATGTTTAAATATTGCGTAATTGAGAACGTGCAACAATAAAAATGAGGTGATTTAAATCACAAAAATGTACATTATTATTTATTTTCAAAGCAGCATTTAATTGATTGTTTGAGGTGTTTGAGCATGCTGTGAAGCATGCATTTTTCTACTTAAAAAAATGGGTTCATGTTCATCCCTTAACCGATGTTGTATCAAGTGTTGCACCTTTTTATTTATGGATGGAAGCTCAGCGACTGCTTTTGACACCATCTGCGCAATGCACTTAGCACTTTAAGTGACATTAATCTAGTACTATCTGGTTTAAATGCATTTAAATGTTATTTAATTAACCACGCTGTATGAATGGTTTTGGTTTGGTATTTGAGATTCCTATTCGAGAAAGTGGTTCATGTGTTTAACTGATACGCAATTATCTGGACTCATCTTTTCCACAGAAGTCTATTGAGCTGTTTATGTAAAAATCAGTGTTTCCCACTCTGACTGCATCAGATTAACCTTTCACCTCTGCAGATGCCAGCCCTTTGTCTCAAATAGAGTCAACATCATCTAATACATCTTCACTCCAATCAGTAATTTCTCTCACCATCTTCACTAAGCATAACCAGAGAAAATTGCCACATCTTGAAAGGATGTGTGAAAGTATTCATTGCAAGTGACTTTTGTTACAAGATATTTGTTTCATCACAGATATGGTTAAGGCCAGTGGCGCATCTAGCCTGGCAAAAGGGGATCTGTCGTGACAGCCAAGCAGCCCCCATGGATGTGCCCCTGGTTAAGGGATATGTTACTGAATGAACCAGCTTAACCGAGAACAGCAGAGGTGTAGAGAGGAAATCCGGCAGGAGAAGTAAAAGTAGTTTTAGTGAAGTGAATTGCATACATTTTGATGTATCTGCAACAATGTAGAACAATCAAACTTAAGAGCATATAGATATAGATATTGTTACGGAACCAGGTGAGTACTACCTGACTCCCTTGTGTTCTCAAGTTGGTAAAGGGCGCAGTATAGCAATATACTGCTTCACTTCTTTCATAACACAGATTTGGAAGGTAAACTTACAATTGTTGTGACTGATGGTACAGCTTCTATGACCAGCAGGTACAACGGATGTATTAGAAGAGCTACTAAACTAGACACTCCAGTGTGATCTGCATGCTGCACACCAATCAGCTTCACTCGATCAAATGTGTTCTTAAAGCTGGATGGGACAAAGTAAAGTTTTTGACAGCTTTTCTGGGCCCATTGGAAAGGAGCTGGATGGCCAAGTGTAAAAATGTTCTGCAATTTCATGTAAAAATATCCCAAAACCCAGCTTTACAGAATTTTTTCTAGCTGAATATTAATTACCGCCAAATAAAATCAACTCAACTCATCCAAGATGTGGTCTACAGCTTAAAACACTGACCAGTAGTATGTGCACAGGGTCTGTATGGCATGGCTGTTATCTTGGCTGTGGTAGTGTAAGCTAGCAGTTTTTGGACAAATACCCCATTGGGTATACATTCAAGACGGTTGACACTAGCATCCATTTACTCCTATACTACGTATCAGTTTAAAAAAACGTCACAGAATCTGCTACTCTTAGCAAAATTTTGCATAAATATTTACTGTCTATCCTGGTTCAACATAAAAGTAAATGTAAGATTATATTATTGATGGAACAAAAATTTTATTTTGTCTTATGCAAAGAGTTGTGAAGTTTCCAGAGAAAAATGTAGTGGATGTTACACTTCAAGTTCTTCAAAGGAATGAATTTTTTGCACAGTGTTATACTGGCAATACTTATTGGTGAGGTTGAGAATACCATATATGAATAGTTGTAAACAAAGTACCATTTTTTCAAGGAAAACTTTTTAAAATGTCTGGTACTGTGGGACTGGTGATGGGATTAATTTATTCTCTTACCACATCGATACAACGATGTCTGTCTTGACAAGGGATGGGATCTCGTGAGTTTCTGGCTGGCAGGCTGTGTTAATGAATGGATATTATTAGCAGGGTGTGCATGTTGAAGCTGAAGGTGAAGTTGATAAACTGTTACATGGGTTTCCCCCAAACTAACTACCACACAGTGACCCGTGGTAGCAGAGGAAACTATTGTAACCAGGTGAAGGCTTGAAGCTGATGAATATACGATTCTTCAGGGTTATTTATTACTGTATATGTGTCGGATACAACATAAAAAAGTATTCAGCAATCTGGCATGAATAACGCTTAGTCCAGTAGGAGATGCCGAGAACATCCAGGCAATATTGTCTGATCTCCGCAACCAGCTTATATTCCACAACCAGTTCTTTCTGTGAGATCGCAGTTTTGAATAATTTATCAGACTTTCACAACATTACTGTTTAGGTTTGTTTTTCAAGTATCCCATAGTGGAAGCACATTGCGCTGTCCCCGTTTACTACATGTGCTAAACGGATCCACTGCATGGTGAGGCTTACATATAAGTACTGTATATGGGTGGTGATGGAGACTGGCATGCATTTTTCGAACGGCCCACTTCGCCTAAAGTTTGCACTAGGTCCGACTTTTCAATTTTTCACTTGCATTTCATGATTGAGTTCAGTTCAGTTTATTTTAGCACCCCGACCACGTAGAGAATATGTCTTCAGAAATGCAAGGGTAGGAAGTGATGACCGCAGCTGTTATTGGTGGAGATCAACCGATATTTGGGTTTTACCGATGTATCGGCCTCAGTAGGTGTTAACAAAACGCTGTTATATTGCCCGCGCATCCAGACAACTTGCGCAAGAAAGCACAACGAAGCAAGTCAAGATAGTTATCTTACATCAACGCTAGCAGGTGCGGTTTCATAAACAAGCAGACCAGATCAACCACGGAGCATGCGTCGGCCGTCACAACCGAAACAAAAGCATCATCGGGAAGTTTCGTAATGCTTGAAGCCACCACGTGCAGATGTTGTGTACGAATAAACTCCCACTTCCGGAAGTTTTCGCAGCGCGAAAACTTTGACTGGTAGTCAAGGTGCAGAAGTCCAATCGATGCCTAGTTTAGCGCAGATTAATTAAAAAAAGCTTGCATGAAAAATGAATTGCGTTATGTTAAGCAATATTTATGGCGTTGTGAATTTCTGTGATTTCAAATGCAATCGTTACACATTGGTGACGACACCTTTCGCTATGAAGCAGTTGCAAGTAACATCTTAAAAGGATTCTACTTTTCTTAGCTTGATGTATTAGGCTATAAGCGCGCTGGTTTATACTGTGCGCAAGCTAAAACATCGTGTTCGTGGGTTAACTTAATCCACATTTTCCACGAGGCATGATAATGATAATTGTGATCTCACAATCCAAGCTGTTGCAAACGTGAAACCAGCGTTTGTGGATGTGGAACACAAGCTACGGGAGCGCTACTCCAAAACATTTCACAAATACGTTTAAGCGATGATTTGTCATTCGGTCCGACAGCAGCGCGATAGTCAGTGTTCATTGTTGCATCACAATTGCTGTTTTCCGTTAAACACGATCAGCAAAAGCAGTGTTTGCAACAACGCAAGTTAAAAGCGCAGTGTTTGTGTTTGGATCAGAACTACCGCGGCATTATTGCACAATCATCGGATGCGTAATGCGCACATATGCATCTTAGCTATTGTTATGGCGACTTGTTCTTATGGAATTTACTTCTGGCGGAGGGGCGGTAATCGGTTATAGCCTAGCGCTGCTTTTGTTTAAGCTAGGTTGTAGATGACCGGCTAACTCACTGTAGGCTACATGGTGAAATTGCAGATAAACTTTGCTTTCTGCATGACAATCTTAAACTGTTGATGTGGAACTACTGAGAATTGACAAATCAGTTGAGGTATTTCATTTCATACCAATGCCAGTACTTAGTTGCAGTAGTTTTTCTTTTTTAAGGACATGTAGTTATTTAATGTTACATTACATCAAAATTCCAAATTTGGTTCTTTGCGACTTGGATTGACTTTTCAAATTGAAAACCCACTGAGTTGCAGAAGAGTCTGAAAGGTTGATTTGTGAAATATATACAAAAACAAAGTTTTAGATTTATGTGGTACAGTAACTGTTAACAAACATACTATCAAAGACCAAAAAAGTTACTGCTGTTTTGGAAATAATTTCATTTTTGGCAATGGCTAATTGAATACAGTTTTGTACTAATTTTAACCTCCTCAACTTGATGCTCCATTTTGTGCTTCCTTTTCATTGTTCAGCATCTTTCAACTTTCAAGCACTGTTTTGCTTTTTCCTGTTTAAACACCGTCGGCAGTTGTCTTACTTTCAGTGTTCTGTTCTTATTGCTTTGTTATTTTAACATTCTTTTTTTATTCATGGCACTGTGTTTATTCATTGTAAACAGTGTATACTATGCTAACAAGTTAGGTTACTCAAGTAATACTCAATACTTGAAGTATTGAAATTGCTGCAATTTCAAAAATTCTAGCTTATAAATCCTGATTTTTAAGGTTTTGAAAAAAAGTTAAGACATAAAATAACATCATATTTTTGATAATGAAGCAGAAAACAAGATTTAAAAATTTTGGAAATATCGGTATCGGCCGATAGATCAGCCCATGAATTGCCGATATATCGGTATCGGCCTCAAAAATGCCATATCGGTCGATCTCTAGTTATTGGGTCACTACCCCTGCAAGTTCATGCAAAATGCAAATGATACACCATAGTGAAAAACAAAGAAATGCAAATAAACATAAAGACGTTGCAGTAACGCAACAATGCCACGCAATGAATGAATTAAACAATCCACTCGGAATTCGATCAATTAAATATCCAGGTTGCAATTGCTACATTCTGCACCCCTCAGCTTACATATCAACCACCTCCACAACAGGTCAAGGCCACCTGGGCAAAAATGACAACAGCAGCTTAGAGCCAATCACGTTGCCACACAACAAATCTTTGACATAGTAAAGATGCTAAAATTCCATTTACCGCTAAAAGTCCATTCCACCTGTGTTTGGAAACACTGGTACCACTCATGCAAAGCCTTCACAACATAGAACTTACGTCTAGCCTATCCATACCGGTAACCCACAGTCAATAAATAAACAAATAAGTTAACCCGAGATATATGTCAAACAAGCTTCAGTGTACCTAAAATCAGTCCAAACTTAACGTCACAGTTCATATAAACAAAATGTGAATGTTAAAGCCAACCAGAACCGACAATAAGTTCAAAATTCAAAAATCCACTATAAACACCACTTCAAAAATCCAACCGGCTTTTGGTTATGGCAAAAACAAATGTGCGTGATATGGAAGACGACTTGTTCGTGACAAATTACACGTCCATTAAAAACATTTACATAGGTGTACCGTGAAAATACCACCACAGTAAGCTTTATCTAGCAATGACATATCTTTTGGTTATATCCCGCTCTTGCATGTTTAGAGCATTTATCGACTTCGCATTCCACAGAATCTGCGTTCGACATCGCAGTGAGAGACTTAGGCCGCAGAACATCCAGTCCCGTCGCCACGGGCGGGCTTTGGTGGGCTTAGCCTCCCCAAACAAAGCTCCAAGCCCCCAAATTGAAACATGAAACACATAAATAAGTGAAATTTTTGTCAAATTTGAATATCAAGCCCCCCCCTGCACAAACGTAAAGCCCCCCTATCAGCGACTTTCTGGCGACGGTTCTGAGAACATCACTTAAGCGGTTTTAACTAACTTTTCTTTTATTGGTGGAAGAAAATAAAGCACATTTAACATTTACTTGGCGCCGTCGTTATTTTTGCTGATACAGTGACGTATGGCGGTCGCCAAAAGTCTTGTTTCTTTCTGGCATGGGCCGAAAAAAATAGTCCGTGAAGGTCGACCGCGACACTGTCTTTTCAGAGAAGGCGCTGACATAAACCTACGAACAGGCTGTGTTCACATGAAAATAATTACTGTGTTCACATGAAAAATAATTGCAACAGGAGTCATCTTGATTTTCTCATAACACGTTACAGTTCGGTGCTTTTTATCAGAGGGCCTCAGCAGCATCTTTCCTGGTTGGTTGGGTATTGTCGTATGATGACAACACGGCACGGAACTAGACGGAAAATTTCCTCAGAACAGCAGCCAGTAACTTCTTTCCAACATTTTGTAACAGCTTCGGGACCAGTAAGGTTGATCGCGAATCGTTTTTTTTTTTTTGTTTTCCAGTCCACAAAGGAACAAGCATTACAGCACAGATTGTTATTGGAACCCCAGGGACGACCTTGGATTGGATGAGAAACAATGTAATCGGATTCTACAAAGCTTATTGCTTAAGTTTATTTGGGTATCTTGTTGAAGAGCTTCATGCTTGAGACATTCGACCAAGTGCACTGTTGTTAATCATAAGTTTTCTCATTTCGAAATACAGAATGTGGTACTTGGTACTGAAGTATTGTCCAATGCATACTTTCATGCATAAAGATACTTTCATGCATGAAGATACTGCAGTTTGAGAATTTTTTCTTTTATTTTGCTAATGACTGTAAATTTGTGGCGATGTTGCTCTTTTACAAATTGCATTCTTACGATTTTTCTTAAGAAAAGCTTAGCGTTGATTTTCACCAAGCACGACATTCCGTGAAAATCAAATCAAACCACGCCGCAATCTTAACTTGCTTTTGCATGCGTGAAGTCGCGGGTTTGCATTCGATTTTTTCTCGATTGGAAGAAAAACGCATCGCTAAGATTTAAATGTAATGTAATGATATACAAACGAGCGGTACTTTCGAGAATTGCTCGAAGCAAAGACAATTCGCATTCAACCAACTTCAAATGCAGAACACGTGCTTTCTGTTGTTGATGCGTTGAACAGAGTTAATTGACGATTGCAGAAATAGTACCTTTCGAACATTTGGCCCTATGCCATCGTCAGCCACCAATTAGCTTCAAGCCGTTTTTCTTCCATCCCAGGCGTTCGACCTCCAGAAGATTGTCGTCTTTGTCTTGGACGAGGCTGATGTGATGATTGACACTCAGGGCTTCAAGGACCAGTCGATCCGGATCCATCGCCGACTTTCCGGCAAATGTCAGCTTCTCTTGTTCAGCGCCACGTACGACGAGCCAGTGATGAAGTTCGCTCAGCGCATTGTCCGCGAACCCAACCTCATACGAGTGCGTAGTTCGTCGTGACGCATGTGATGGCGTAGTTCGTCGTGACACATGTGACTGCGTAGCTGTGTTTGTTTATTTCTTATCTCCGATCTTTGACATATATGGTTAGGCGTGTTAAACTTCAATAAATTTTAATGTTTTGTTCCAGCTCCAAAAACTGTTGTCGACAGCTTCGGTCCACCATTCAAGAAAAAGCGGGACTTGATTTATTTACTTCAACTATTTTTTCCCAACAGCTTCGCAGAGACGAGGAGACTCTGACCAACATCAAGCAATATCTTGTGCGTTGTCCTAGCAATGACAAAAAATACGAAGCTTTGATAAACCTGTACGGAGTGCTGTCTGTGGGGCAGGCAATCTTCTTTTGCCACACGCGAAAGACTGCTCTGTGGCTCGCCAGGAAGATGAATGAAGATAAATTTCCTGTCGCTCTCCTCACTGGTGAGCTGGACGTCGGGCAGAGAGCTTCCATTCTGAAAAGGTCACTGACTTTATTTCTCAACATGGCGCCTGTTTAGCAATGCTTACTTGCTCTGGTGGCAACGTAGGTTGGAACTTGGGGTTCGGAATGCGTCTCTTGTTATTGAACCCTGTGTGGATCGATAGAATAACCTGCTCCAGGAATCATAAGTTTTTGACTTCGGCTCCAATCATCCAAAATTGTTTGGGCTCCGTCTCCACAGCCATGGTTTAATCCTCTGCCGCTGCTAAACCAGAACCTCAATACTTAAAGTATTGGTTATTAATGAAACACTGTTCATAATGCCGTGACAAGATGGCCGCAAGGCCTGATGTGTAGTAAAGCTGCACAGGGTACTCGTCATTCTGTGCCTCAGAAGCTTCCACTGAACCTGGGCGAGGCTCCAATGTCTCCGCAACCAAAGCCTTAAACAATCGCAGTTGGCCATAAGTATCGTTACGTTCCTGTTGTGTTTTCAAACGCTTATGCCGAGTGAAGAACATTGAATTTGTTTATTGCTTTCTTGAACGGAAGTTGCTCGGCTTAATGATTTGGGAAAACAAACTATTCACCAAATGAAATTTTCAAAAATAGAGTTCAAAAGTAAGAAAACATCATCAGCTCCCCATAAACACATTTTTTGCTTAGGTTTGTTGCGGCCTCGTCGCAGGACTGTGGAGCTGCAAGTTCCGACTCCGACCTTCAGCTGTATTAGTTACTTAAAGTGATTAGTCTTATCAGATGAATTCATAAACCCTACTTGCACTTTTTAAGAATACAGAAACTGGTTTTAAAACGATGTACATACTCGTACATCTCTCACTTTTGCAAAATATGATCAAGCAGTGTTTCATCTCTTAATTTTGCAAAAAAAATACTCATCTAAAGTAGCCACAATTCAAATGATTAGAAAACGCTGATAATTGCATAAAGCAGATAGCTTGTAAAAATGCATGCATCCCACCGGTGTGCATGTGCACATATTGCGAGTGTGCATGTGCACATATTTCGCGTGTGCATGTGCACGTATTGCGCGTGTGCATGTGCACGTATTGCGCGACGCGATCGAAAAACTCGCCCGGGGTTTAATGATTATCATCAAAAATGATTTCATTGACACAACTTTTTATGGTCGAACGCTGTCAAGCTTCAGCTCTGTTGAACTCACATATTTCGCTATATTTTTCCTTCGATGGCCAACTGAAACTTGCAAGGTTTAAGAATCAGTAAATATACATTTTCTAATACAAAAAAGTTGCCATTCTTGTGAGCACAGTAAGCACTAACACTGCTTACACATTTTTTATCGAAATCATCCTTATTAATTACGCATTGACACTCAAAGTGCTTGTTGTCAGTGGTAACAGTAAGATGTTCAAAAACAGTTGAGTCGGAATTTCTCGGCACGATGCAAAAATCACTAAAGTATATAATCGCATAAGACGTGCGTGAAATTGCTTTCAGGGGCTTAACGAGGGGGGCAAAAGGGCGCAATTCCGCGGGCGCCGAATCACTGTGGGGTGCGCCGAAATATCCCAACAATGTCACTTTTTCAATTCTGTTACTGTCGGTCCTCACCAAGTTCTTCTCATCCACTGTACAGGAGATGAAACCTACTTAAGTAAAGCACAGAAATTCAAAGCACACTAGGAAGTTGCTGCAAAAAGATACATTACAAGTTTTCATCGTCTTCATTCTCCTGTCTCTTGTTACAAAAATGAAAGTCTTTTTAAAAATGATTGGTGTTATTTATACACGATCCTTTGTAATTAAGCAATCTTCCGTTTGTGGTGGCTGTCCAACATGACTACACGTTGCTTAGATTGGAACTTCTTCAGCAATGATTGATGAAATTATTTCGTTCTTGCAGATTTAAAGAAGCAAAAGAGAGAGCCCTAGTCACGACAAACGTTTGCTCCCGAGGTATTGACGTTGAACAGGTGACCCTGGTCGTCAACTTTGACCTTCCGGTGGACTACTCCGGACAAACAGACAGCGAGACTTACCTCCACAGGATCGGACGCACTGGTCGATTTGGGAAGTCTGGTGTCGCCATCAACTTCGTTTCAAGTGACCGTGACATGAAGATTTTGGATGAAATTGAAAAACACTTCGGTATAAAGATTGAAAAGCTTGACACCGACAATTACCTTGAAATGCAGGAAAAAATAGGTGATGAGTGAGTGTGTCACGTGACCGAGTCACGTGCACCCGGGTTTTCGTTAAAGGGTCAAGTTTCGTTCAACAACGCCTCGCGCTGTTCTTAGCAACGAAACGGGAAAGTGAAATACGTTCGGCGGGCGTATGCATGGCTGGTGATAAAAAGAGGAAGAACTCGAAAAACCGCGAGTTGGAATCTTATTAAAGCAGTAAATTTTGCAGGAAAGCGGTTGCACTGTTTGCGTTGTACATAAGCTGTTCCAAGTTTATTGTTATATGTGTACTTCTTTCGTGAACTGCCCGTTGCTGCTAATGTCGAGTCGAATTAAGTTGCTGGGATCCAGTGAATGTTAAAACACAAGTGCAAACCGCACGAAAATGGAATACATGTTCAGACAACATCCAGCCGTGTATTGATCGATGAGTGGAGGAAGGCAGATAAAGACGAATCCATATTTGTATTATCACCCAGGGTAACAAATCGCAAATGAAAGAAATTTCTTAATTCTCTGCAGTAAACCTCGGTTAATTCGGGTTCGATTTGACCGACGATTTTATCCGGTTTAGACGAAGATCCGGATTATCAGAAGATGGTTGTTTCTAGCCTGTTGTCATCTAAGTATTGAGATATCGGTGAAAATCAGTTAAGTTGAACGCATTTACAACCAAACAGCAGAGACTTTCGCAGAAGCAAAACGAATTTATTGATGTATTTACAATGATAGTAATTGCAGGGCCGAATTCATCTGATGCCAGCCCCCCTCTCCCATTGTTGCGGCAGAAAAATGGAAAAGCGTTAATCTATTTGCGAAAATGACGATATTGACGCTCTAAAAGAGGGTTGGGGAACCTGCGGGCAGCGTGAACATGTAATATGGCCCACATCAATATTTTCGTTGACCAAATTAAGAACACAACATCGCTTCAAAACGAAACTCCATGACAAGCAGACAGTATGCAAGAGATGCCCTTATTTTCCTTCGGATTTTAAGATAAAGTCAATTACATTTTGCGGCCCGCCCACCCGCGACATTCCACAAATTATGCGACCCGTGGTAGTAAATAGGTCCCCATCCCTGCTCTGAAAAGTACGGTCAATAAAAAATTCTAAATAATTACTGGAGTGCCCACGATCACTGCGCTTGTTGCCTTCGACGCAAAAGCGTTAAATTGCACGGAATTGTTGGAATCCTACTTGGCTGGCGGGAACAGGATTATTAACTGCCACAGGCAAACCAACCGAAATCGGCACGGTAAAAATATTTCACAAAACACATGGCCTGCGTTTTTTTTTATAAGTTTAACGTTTTTTTTCTTACCTGTGCT
>Ga0210059_1012709_pt1 | contig 12677 bp, 9 predicted proteins | sample Ectturendosymbi2_FD_188042 | JGI IMG/M metagenome (GOLD analysis project Ga0210059, IMG submission 188042) | Ecteinascidia turbinata endosymbiont from Florida, USA - Sample 2 (SPAdes) (version 2) | ecosystem: Host-associated > Tunicates > Ascidians > Unclassified | place: Key West, Florida...
TGTTGCCCATCTTTAAATCCAGATAAGTCAGTATAGCACAAAGTTTTAGACAGAGTGGGGGTTAGCTGACACAATTACACAATTACCACACTAGAAACAAAACCCTACAAACCTTATTCAAATAGATTGCAACAGGAATTACCAACTTTGGAGTATGATGTAAAAATGATCCAGTTGGACATCCGGAGTCTGAGTCGAACAAAAAAAATCCAACTCCGACTCCTAGTGTTGTTAGGAATCCGACTCCGAATCCACCCAAAAACCTCCAACTCCTTACGACTCCGCAACCTAGTTTTGGCAAACCGAAAAAAACGGTTTGCGGTTTTGCAGCTGGCAATTCGTCCTTCGCTAATCCGTTTCTACATTTGTTTCGGATGATTTGTAACATCACCGCATTTCACCGGTCATGTTTTGTTTTTGCAGCAGAAGTGATCACAGAGTAGGATTTCCGGGGCGCACTGGACTCCAGCGGAGTTGCTTTTTGTGCCGGAACAGAGGCCGGAGTCACAATTTTAATCTAACCAAACTTTTTGCAGGGATTTCATCTGAAGTTTCTCTATTGATTTTTTTGTGGCCAAACAGAACGGAATTGACTGAAGCGAATTTTCTGAAAAAAAGCATTGGTGCGGATGGGAGCGGGAGGCTCGACCTTCCCTGACCGCTCGTGTTTGGCCGAGAGAACTGAGCGACGAGCTAATCTCCCTCAGTCGGTCTACTGGGAACTCATCACGGAACTATGCAGCGGTGCTAAACATCATAACAACCGTGTTGGCGCCATCCATGCGTATGCTCTTTGCTTGTGCCAAAAAAATTTTGTTAGCGCCATTAAGTGTTCGTCTTTCTATTGCCGCCACATATGTTTTCTCAGTGTTTTCTCATGTATCTGTGTGGTCCTTGTTACTGTCATATACCGGTATGTTTAAACCTACTGCGTTGCGTGTGGGATGGTTTCTTGAATAAACACAACTCCAAACAAGCTCGAAAGGCGCTAAGCACGAAATATGCCGAAGCACAGCCGAATGGCGTTTATGGAATCGATGGTGTGTTGAGATCATGAAATGCAGAAATAAGTGCAAAAGCGCCCGAAGAACGCAGGACATGTGGAGTCAAACAATGCTGAATTCTTATGACTCGTCCAAATGGAACCGCCCAAGTTTTGAGTTGTTCTCAGATCGACGTAAAACTTCGTACCTTGGGCAGGGTACGTCAGCATATGTCAAACTTGTGCATATCAACGAGAGTTTTGTTCATATTTTCCGAACCAGCAAACAGTTTGCGACATAACAAAAGCTTTTCTGTTTGTCTCGTGTGATAAAATCAGTTGGCAATTTTCACTTTTGCTTAATAAGCACGCGATCAGCGGCATTAAGTCACTTGTTTGAAGCGTATACTTCCGAGGCGCACAAGGGAAAGAACGCAGGTTGGTATAGCGGCTGATCGGGGGAAGAGAATGAAGGATGCATTCAAAAAACGCAGAACGTAAACGATCGAACAGGAACAGAGTGGCGCAGTTTCGAGAAAGAAAACGGATTGGATCATTTGCATTCAACGTCTTGCTGGAAATGGACGGTGCGAAAATGTAGACTTTTCCTTCAGGATTTTACGAAAACGTATCGGACTTTTGCTTTCGACTACAGCCCTGCAAATACCCCCTCGCACCCCCATGGCAGCTAGAGATAGAGCCGCGAGATCTGCTGTGAAGTTATCCGAAATCTCCTGTACCTGCGACGCAGACGAAATTGACTCCGGCACGAGTGTTGAAATTCATAAAACATCGCGCCTTCGCTCGTTCTAAAGTTTCGTTTGTTCCTTCACCAGGAACAGGTTCCTCACGGTTTACAATCTGCCTTACAGTTGCAGATACTGCAGTTTTAAGAGGCTAAATTCTTTTTCTTTATATAGTTTGTTCACCTCATGGTTTTAGTCTCCCGTAAGGCTTTGAATTTTTTTTTGCATCTTTTTCCTCAAGCGCTTTAGGATTGAGCGCGATTACGTTGGGTTTTGGTTTTCTACTGAAAACCACAAAAACGAACCAGCAACTTCATAAAAATAATTCACGAAACAAACACTGCCACCGCGATGCTCTTCCATCGCGCACTTGTCTCCAGGCAAAGTCTGTTTTGCGCAAGCGCGAGTGGTTTCGCATCCAAAGCAGAACATTGAGGCAAGGCTGCGCGTTGGCGACTTGGCAGTAAAACGAAAGGCGGTCGCTTGCAAGTCGAAACTTGAGCGAATGCGTTGATTTATCGACTTGATTGTCCGTCATAAAAAATCTCCCAGCCAAACTCACACCGAGTGCAAATAATAGCACTGCGCCAAATAAAACTGTTCTCTTCAATTTCCAGTGATACGATCACGTTTGTACTACTGACCATTTTTTTATCAGCCCACCAATGCCTGCTCAATGCACACGCTTTGCGATCCTTCCAGGGTGAAATGTTTTTCGCGAAATCTCTCTGTTATCTTTTTGATCTTTTGTAAAGCCAGCAATAAGATTTCTTGGAAAGACTGGCGACTACTCAACTCCATGGCGAGTGCTGTTGACAGGACATTTCGCTCTTCGCACTTCTCAGCAGCGGGAGAAGACGGCTTCGCCATCGATCAGAAGATAAGCGTTGCTCAGCTGGGACGTGGTTCAAACAACGGCAAACGTTCGTATTCGTGGTTGAAGCGCCTCTCTTCTGATCGGGGCGAACTTTCTGAGACCGGCAGAGAAACAGGAAAGCTGGCATTTTCGCAACAAGAGGTCGCTGACGGCTGGACGCTGACTCGCGTGGGAACGCGCTTCTCGGGAAGCAATCCCTGCTCGCGCAGAAAACGCATGACGCTATCGTCGGCGTCGTCCACAAAATCTTCGAGCGATTCCCGAAGAGCTCGCGCATTTTCCGTGTCAGACGTGATGGTGGCGCTAGGCAGGCGACGGAGAGAAATGAGCGCTTCGCGGCGCGGATGCAGATCCGGCGAGACTTCTGGAGCCGCATCAGGACAACCGTTTATCAAGCGAATCTCCTCTTCGGCGTTTTCCACAAAATCCGGTGGGGGGAGGACGGCTCGGGACAGCGCACGTCGCCACGTGGCCTGAACCGTCTCGGGAGTGCTTAGGTGAATTTTGTTGACCAGAAAACCCGCGCTTGCATCGCAATCCCTGGAAGAAAGTGGAGAATAATCGGTCGTGCGCAGTACGCGTTCGCTCGATGAGGTCACTTCCGTCACGGAGGTACTGTCGCGTTCGGGCGAAGACGAGGTATGCAGTTCTTTCGCAGAAGTGGGAATGGGTTGAGAGAGTAACTGCGTCATGACCTCCAGCGCGGACTTCAGGTATTTGCCTTGAGGGGTCAGGGGGTACTCGTTGCGGTTCACGTGCTCCACTGAGTGACGACCGGAGAAGGTGACCTTTGAACTCTCTAGAAAAGTAATCTCTCAAATTAGAAAAGCTCGCGTCGTGTTGTGATCACATTGGCCACCTTTCGAACAAACTGCCTTTTTGCGATTCACGTTGAAATAAGGAATTAGTACTGTAATCCTTAAAAAATGTCGTACTTTCTACGACCCAGTCGTTATCAAGTCACGCAAGTTTCAAGTAAGTTTTAAGTGATTCCGCGATAAAAAAAGAATTTTTAAACAAAAAAGTGCACTTCGAGCGTTTATCGCTAAATCATGACGCATCTTAATCTCGTAATCGGTGCACGCGCCAACCCACCTGCCGCAGCGCCGTATCTGCGCAGCGAACAGCGTCCCCTCAGGCCCGTATTCAGGTTTTAAGGTTTGGGAGGAAATACATTTTTAGGGAGGAAAGACTTTTTCTGTTTTTATTGTGTGTTTAATAAAAACACAATAAATTTGAGGGGCACAAAATATTGTGAGGCGCACTGCCCTCGAAAGCCCCTTGTGGCTACGTTCCTGGTCCAGCCGACAGTTGCAAAGTTTTATTTCGAGCATTCTCGCGGTCCGGCAGATTGCAGCCTGATCTCCTACACTTAAAAGCTGAGTTGATGCATGCATTGCTTCTCTCTGGGTAGAATTTAAGATTGACAATCGCTTATTTTCACCCCGCGCTCTGCTTTACCGCAAGGAATATAGTTTCCTTTGCTGTTTAAATTTCTTTGCTAGTCGGAATAAGTTTTAGTGAAGCATTGACGATTAGAATCTGTTTCACTGCAGCTGCAAACTTGTTAATGAGGTGAAAGTGATGAAAATTTTTTCCAACCTCACTTTGACTTCATCCTGCAACACTAGAAATGCCACGCCGCTTAGTTGGCAGACAAAACTTACGGGTGACTAGCGCAATTAAAAAAATTTATTGCCACAGTCACGAAGTATTTGTGAGTTGTGACTCAAAGTATAGTCCGTAGGCACAGGAGGCGGGGGTGAAAGGAGGGACGTAGTTCCCCCAAATATTTTGTTTTCGGGCAAAAGTCATTTCAAACATGGAAACCATTTTTAGTATCAAAACTGTAATATTAAAAAAAATATTTCATTGGTTTAACTCTTTTCTAGTATTAATGGGGTGAAAATTGCGCTAGACGTGTTGTTTTATTACTTAAAGGGAAGTTTTAAAGTATAAAATATTTGAAAGTCTTCATTTCGTGTATGAACATACTTTTTTCGGACAAAACTCTGTAGGCCCCAGGTCTTTTTGGCTGCCTACGCCTGCGGTGTAGCCAATGTGAAATATGAATGTTGCACCTCGCAATTTGTTTATCGAATTTATACACGAGGTGCGAAGCGCGACCCGACTCCCCGTTGAGAGAACGCGGAAAAGTTTATTAAAGATTGAAAGGTGCTTAATTGAATGGAGGAGTCCAGATAGAGCAGAGGAATTAATTGTTGTATTCAACCATAACGTCACAAACTTGTATTTTACTGCAAATAAGAGCACTATGTATACGAGTTACTATGATTAAGTATACGAGCTTCTATGATAGAGTTTTCACCTGTTTGCGTAATTCGTCACTTCGTCTAATTCGTCACTTTTTTCTAATCCCCTTGAGGTGACGAATTAGGCAAATTCTACTGTATTACCAACATCCAGCTTTTGTTAAAACCAACTAAACGATTTCTTCAGTGGCCTCGTTATGAGGACAGCAAAGGGGAGCAACGATCAGAGCGCCAACGTTTCAGGGGGAGCCGAAAAAACGAGCGCCTGCATCTTGAACAAACATAGTATAATCAGTGTTCTTACTAAATCCAGATCTTTTTCTTCAAAATATGCAACAGTGTTACATTTTAATGTACGTTACAAAGTGTTTTGTTTGCTTCACATCTAGATCAGGAGCGGATCCAAGGGGGGGCGATTGGGGCGATCGCCCCCCCTAAAAACCTATGAAAATAACTTTATTCACCATAATTTCATACAATTCGGAAAACAAAATTCGCGAATAAAGGCCATTTTGTCGCCCATTGTTTTGTCACAGCACTGCTGTGGAGTATACTACATTTCACTTACGGTACAGTGGCCGTTATGACACTTCACTACCAAATATTACTGAAATCGCCCCCCTAACCTTACTGGTTGGATCCGCCCCTGATCTACATCACCAGCAGAAAGCTTTACTGCGCAACCGTCAACAGCCATTGTTACAGAAGCTTACAGGCTTTACTGACACGCTATTATTGCAAGCATTTGTCAGTTCGACTCTCTTAGTTTTCAGCTTTAATCTTAATCGTAAAGTTGGTTGACAGCTACCAGAAACGCTGAGTCTGGAACGTAGCGATACTTAAAAGAGAAGGGAGCGCTGAAATCAGAAAGACCGCTGCGGTATTTTCTTGCAGACGGTGATTGGCAGCTGCACACTGCACATACGAGTCAGTAAGTCGCTTTCATAACGTGCGAGCAAGTCTGCTGCCAGCTTTTTTGTCGAACTTCGCCTGTTGGGGCCGATGTTTTTGTTCAGACTAATGGTTTGGCCAGAGAGTTGTTTAAAGTTAGTGCATACTTTTTGATTTGATTTGCCTGCAACGAACGGCCGAAATGCTGGTCTCGTTGAAGGCGCAATGCACTCCTTATTCAACACATTCACGATGTCTAATCAAAGATCTATTTTTGTAATGTTTTGTAATTTGTAGGTTTAACTTTATGATCGAGTGTCCATATTGTGCAGCATTTATCAGGTACTCAAAGCACATGCTTATGTGACTTAAAAGTTGATTTTGGTGAATAGAATTTACCGCATACTTTTGAAAATACTGTGTGTGCCAAGAATACCGAGTCCCCTCATCTATGATCATCCTTGTGGTCTGTTGAATTCAATGGCCAAGAATAAGGAGCTAGATTTAAGATATCACAAGCCAACTTCCTTATTCTTCTTGCTCCTACTTTTGCCAACGCTGAAATATAGGCCTACTCCCAGCCTATACGCAATATACTGCAACCGCAACCTACTGTAGTTTAAAATCTTGCCCTGTGCTGGAGTCTGTGACAAGTGTTCGGCATCCACACAAAACAGCGTTACCTATTCTTGCTTGTTTTTTACTTCAATAACGTCCCACCTGCTCCCTTGAAACGGCTCCTTTCCTGAGTTCTCCAAGAAGACAGGTTTTTATGGGTTAAAGGACCGGTTCGACTACACCTTTATGGAGCGTGAATGCAAGGGAGTAACGCATGGTGGGACGATTGGAAAATGCTGATAAAGGTAAATCGTTTTTATTCTCACTGCCATCTATGCGTTCTATGAAAAGACTTAACACAATTCTATTAGGACCAAAAACTTCTGTCAGACCTTGGCTTAAGCAAAAACTCAATTCGATGAATAACTTTAAAAAGCAAAAGAACATAACATGTATTAATGCAGTCTTTTCAAACTTTTTTTAAAAACTTTTTCGACCTTGTTAAATCAACATGATTAAAACTCAGAAGAAACTCAAACCTGCGCTTCCAATCGAGTTGTATATTAAACTCTCGGTTAGATTTCAAACTTTTTGTCTTTTTACCTTTAAACATTTGCCCCAATCATCCCCATTTCAAAACGTCCTAGATGCGACACTGATCCACCCCAAACAAGTATTTTGCTCTACTTTGCAATATGTTCAACTTTTAGCACCGAAAACTGCAGTAAAATTTTCATGCCGCTGCAGTTGAGAATTACGCAAATGCTTTAAATCAGCCGCCGGAATATTGCAGTATACCAGCAATAATTCTAAAATCCTCCCATTTCCATCGCTTTTCAAAGATCAGCTCTCTCGTGGTCAGCGTTCAAGCAGTGGAGGCCTTGGGGTAAGGCGACCCTCTTGGGGGCTCCCCTTGTCAGTTTACGCGCATGTTCTTTCTACATTAATTGAATGCAAAGTTGCAGGAGATGGTAGTGCAAGGGTTCGATAGCTCCCTCACGTTTGTATGTAACAACTTGTATGTCAAGTTCCAAAAATTAGGTATTATTCTTTTACCGTATTGTGGCATTTGGCGACTTTTAACTTGACGTGACGCACTCTCGAGTGGTGCGTTAGGGATTACGCTTAGGCAGGGCCGGATTAAATGAGCCCGAGGCCCCGGGCAAAATCATGACCGCGAGGCCCCTTAAACGCTTAGCGTAACTGGAGTAGCGCTTCACATACCCTCCGTTTCAACTTTGCAAAAACACTGGTCAGAAACGTCAGAACTGATACGATTTGGCAGCCTACGCGTCAGAGACAATTGGGGGTGATCATGTACGGCGGTTCGTATGTGGTTAATTCACTTAATTTGTTCAAACGTGCAATGATGAGATTGCAGTTCGCTCATGTCCGCTCTGTTGACTGCAGAGGAAGGTTGCGAAACTAGCTAGTGGATTGTTCTACTGTGGGTCTTTGTTGCATAACAATAACACGGCAATAAATCCTCAAACCTTCACTTCAAGTTACCGTAGTATGGGTTTTTCCGCAAGTGACCATGCAGGGCTCCCACCATAGGCGTAGCCAGGGGGGTCAAAGGTGCCATGGCCCCCAAATTTTTAGAAAATATAGTCATTTTGTGCTTTGAGAGGCGTTTTTCTAAACAAAGTAGTGCCATTCGCCTAAAATCAAACATTTTGGCCCTCCCCAAATGTTTGGGCTGGCTACGCCACTGGCTCCCGCTTGGGGTTTTTCCACCCAGATCTGATTTATTTAGTCGACATGAGTGTCTAGGCTTAATTATAAAAAATCACGTTAAATCTGGGTTTTTGAAGTGATAAATTCATCAGCAACTTCAATGTGTTCAATAATGCAAAGATACCTTTATATTGTAGTGTTAGAACGCACATCGGCTGAAACAGAACGTTTTCAGTCGCTTTCATTTTATAGTAATCACTGGTTTCATATCCTCATATAAGATCATTGTCGGGGTTATATATACAATTTTATTGTCTGTAATGCCAATTGAAGAAACTGGTGAAACAAGGGTTAGGACTGATTGTTTAAATTTCGATGTTTCCTTTTGCATACAAATTAAAAAAAACAAATTTTAATTAGAAGAAGAAAGCATGGTGAATATGTTTTTGTGGGATGTGTAATAACAAATAACTCCTACAATTAGTGAAATATATCACAAACGGAGTATATTGCCAGCGTTGTGAAAAAAGTCTAGAGCAACAAAAAAGGTCTTCCAAATGTTTAATGTTTGCGTTGCAGAAGAAAATTTCAAAGAGTAACTATAATTAAATCAGTATTCGATTATCGTTTCAAATAAGCACACTCATATGTTTTTGTTCGTAACAGAAATTTTCTGGGTTTTTATTCAGACCCGTCGCCAGGATTTCCCAGCAGGGGGACCAAAAAAACACAAGAGGGGAAACATTTTTAATTACAATATTGGATGTATGCAGCAACCGGGGGCCAAATATGACATGGGGACACATATTTGAAATGGGGGAAGGGCACCACTGGCCCCTTCTGGTGATGGCCCTGTTTTTATTGTACGAATACGGGTTTATTTTGGTGTGTAATCTGGGTTTATTTGAAATCACTTAATGGGAGCCCTGCATATGACTGTTAAGAGGCAGTGACACTGCTGATAGCGGTAAGCCACGTATAGGTATATAGGCTACTGTGTGAAAAGAAGCATGAGTAAATCTGTAGCAGTGCTTCCACAAGTTTGAAAAATCCATTGTTAGTGTGAGACTGCGATCAATGTGCCCGAGTGAATAGCTTAGATCAAACGAGTCTTATGCAGGCTTCTTTTCACGCAGTATAAACTACGTAGCTTATTGTTAGAATACGTCTATGCAGACTTGTGGGAACACGTCTTTATCGTTAAGATTTGTTTCTGACTTCTTAGTGAGCACTAAGTGCACAGTTATATTTGCTGCCGCGAGTTTTCGTTATTCATCTGCTCAATTTTTTTAAGGCTGCGTGGTGTTCTAACTTTAGTAAGTTGTCCGATAGTCTTGTCAACGCACACTGTAATTCTACTTCTCATTGCTTGAAACAGTTTTGTGAGAGTGTCTTTTCAGCCCTCAAGTTGTTCTGGCCGTTGGTTATTCTTAAATTATGACTTATTTGTAGAAAGTGCTCGAAAAAATGGATATTAGGCAGTTTATGAAAAGAAAAGCATTCCTGATAGCCGAAGTGTAGAAAACATTTAAGACAAACGATTGAGACTGAGGTTCAACCAGCACAGACTAATGGGGTAGAAAGGTTAAAGCATTTTGTGAACGTCCATTTGCATTGCATCATCAGCAACCTGTAAAGGATGAGCAAAATTTCGACGTTGTCTCCACCCTGGAAAAATTTCTGCAGACGTCCATTGGATGCACTGATTTCGAGTCTTTTTTTCGAGTCACTCAAAAACGATAAATACCAAAGTTATCAGTTTCCCTGACCTATATACTAAACGCAATAATCAAAAAACTCTACAATTTTGATGCGTGGTGGACAGCCTAAAAATATGAAAAATCAGCAAAGGAGTGTTTTGATATCCAGGCGCGAGGCCCCCAAAAGCGCGAGGCCCCGGGCATTTGCCCGGTTTGCCCAATGGTTAATCCGGCCCTGGGCTTAGGGGTAGGGTTGGTTTCCCCTTAAATTTACTCGCCAGGTTTGGCGGTCCATGGGTTCATTTTGTAAAAGCATACCAAAATTGTTACTGTGCACTGAACAACAGATGTGTTCAATTTACCGAGGTTTATTAACAGTGATGACAAATTAAATAATCTCCCCCCAAACCTAAGGCTACCACTGCGTTCAAGCTAACCCCACCACAAAAAAATTCGGAAAAAACTAGCAACACTTAACGCAGATACTAAAGAAAGCTAGTTTATCGCTTAAAGCCGTGCAACCGATTCACCTTGTGTATGAAAGTAGAGGTCGTCGATCTGGTCCATAACTTTAAACACGCGAGTGCCTCTTTGCAACCACCTGGCTGCGGTGCAAGACTCGACATCAGAATAGGGCAGCAGGGCCGTGACAAACTTTTTTCTGTCACGAATATGCGGCTCTAAATACCTGAGAAAGAAAAGGTGCAACAGATAAATTTAAAGATGGCATTAACAGACAAAACAATCAATTGTAAAGTATAGCGAGCGTTATTTTCTTTGATTTGTTTTTAGTGCGGAAATTTTCAGCTTGCAATATTTCGTGTAACATGCTATTGAAGCACAAGTTCAAATGCGATGTATTCTTTCTTACGCGCTTATGCACGTAAGACCATTATTGGTATTTGCGATGCAGTATCCAATAATCTTCCAAATCACGTCATTTGCAGACATATTAAACCCCGGCAGGGATATGCTTAGGTTATCGCGCGTCAAGGAGCAGGCGCAAAGGCTTGTAAGCCGTTCGTCAAAAGTGGTGGGAGGTTAAGCCAAAATAGTTTATTTGTAGGATTCAAGACGTGTTCAGATACACACACGGGCTACTGTAGCCTGCGTGCGAAAGAAATATATAAAATCCTAAATGATCCACACGCGCACGAAACATATTACAGCTGAGGCTGGTGCTTTTTGAAATATCAAGTCATTACTATAGGCCAGTGGTTCTTAAACTTTTTTGAGCGCGACCCAAATCTGAGTTTTATGAACATCTCACGACCCAAACCTCAAACATCGAAAAAATGTATTTTTAATGTCAGCACTCTGCTATTTTTTCAGATATGTATGAAATAGACAAGGCACAGACAACCAGTCACAGTGCACAGCACTATTAAACAACGTTTACATTACGACAGTTCTTGATAAATTTGAAGTTTACGTGCTTAGGAAGTGAAAATGTTTCAAACTACTACTATGAAAAATTAACTTAAATTCAATGATCTTAAATTTCAAAAGTTTAATTCAAAAAGTTAAAAAAAGTTAAATTCGAAAAGTTAAATTCAACGATTCTTCAATCTCCCATATTTGTGAGCATAACAGTTGTGTTAAGAAAACTTGGGCAAGCCTCTCCTCGTCAACTGCAATATGGAATGCAGATACAAGCACCGCTGAACTCGCCTCGCCGAGCATACTGGGAGACTCAGGGTCTGCAGCCTGCAACACCTAGTTTCTCTGCAAAGTTTTGATTGGTCAAGTCTATGACATCACAGAGCGTGGTTAAGAGCGGATATGCTCAATCCAGAATGATTTTACTCACTCTATGATGTAACAGTCGCTTTCGATTTTAAAAAAGAAGACATAAAACACTGCTTGAAAACATTGTTTTGGCTAAATCCAATTTTCAACAAAGCCGCTCGCGACCCATTCATAAAGCCTTGGCGACCCACATTTGGGTCGCGACCCATGGTTTCAGAAACGCTGCTATAGGCGATGATTAAATGGGCCAAATGACTGAACTCAACCGGGAAATAAAGTTCCTCGTACCTGAAAATATAGTTGAAGTCGCCTGTCAGCGAACGCCCGGCAGTTTTCCCGGAAGTTGCGTCACAATCGAAATGCGGACAAATGAAAATCACAAACTCGGCTTTTGCGAAAGCGTCTTGAACCCACTGAGAGACCGCTGCTGTCATCTGGGCCTCCTCGAACATGTCCAGAATCACGTTGAGTCCACACACAGACCGCAGGTAGGCCCCGAAGTGCCTGAAAAAATAAAAAAGCGTTTTGTGTGGTCAGGCATCTAGTCGTCGACCGTAGCACTATGATAGCCAAGGTTGTCCATGGGACATATTTATCTGTCCCATCTCATAGCAATTTATGCCTATCCCATCTCATCCCATCCCATGGGATTCCCATAGGAATGACATTCCCATGGACAAGCCTAGGGTTGTCCATGGGACATATTTATCTATCCCATTCCCACCCCATACCAATTTATGCCTGTCCCATCCCATGGGACGTTTCCCATGGGATTCCCATAGGAATGACACCTGACGATAGCGCTTCATGGTCCATGAATTTTTTTCCGTTGCAGAGTTAGGAGGATACTACTTGCGAAGACAACGTTATTTTAGCACGGTGACAGAACCGTCGCCAGAAAGTCGTCAACATTGGGGCTTTACATTTGTGCGGAGGGGCTTTACGTTCGTGCAGGGCGAGCTTGACATTCAAATTTGACAAAAATTCCACTAACTTATAGTGTTTCATGTTTCAATTTTTTGGGGCTTGGAGCTTTGTTTGGGATGGATAAGCCCACCAAAGCCCCCCGTGGCGACAAATGTTCATACGCAAACACTACCAACGTGCACATTGCCAATTGGTTGCTTAAAAAAGGTGAATTTTTATTGTGTGATTGCCGCTTGGCATCCATTGGTTGGCATACAGAAAACACGCCAGTAGGCACACCAACTTGCTCTCAGATAC